>NNBV01002388.1_pt1 | contig 18527 bp, 17 predicted proteins | sample 1173771 | NCBI WGS metagenome assembly NNBV01 (sample SAMN07173938, study PRJNA388173) | plant metagenome | isolation source: symbiotic tissue sample KVS11 | place: Norway: Troms, Kvaloya island | reverse complement strand
ATGCGTGAATAAGTAGGCTTCAAACCAATCACACCACAGAAAGAAGCAGGCTGTCGTACGGAACCTCCTGTATCTGAACCTAAAGAAACCTGACACATATCTGCCATCACGGCTACTGCCGATCCGCCAGAAGAACCTCCGGGTACACGGGTGTTGTCGATGTCATTTAATACCGGCCCGAAGGCAGAGTTTTCGTTGGATGAACCCATTGCAAACTCATCACAATTTTGCCGGCCAATGATAATGGCATCTTCGTCCAGCAAGCGCTGCACGGCAGTGCCATTGAACTGAGAAATAAAACCATCCAGTATTTTGCTGCCACCCTGAAGCGGATGGTCTTTGTAGGCAAGCACATCTTTCAGGCCTACAATAAGACCTGCCAGTTTACCGGCTGTGCCATTCTTTATTTTTTGATCGATTTCCGATGCACGGGAAAGTGCTTCTTCGGAATATACACTCAGAAAAGCATTGAGATGTTTCTTCTTCTCAATGTTTGCAAGGTGAAAATGAACACGCTCTACGCACGAGAGCGTGCCCTTTTTAAGATCATTTTGAATGTCTGAGAAATGCGTGTAGGCCTTCAAAAAACGCTTACTTACCTTCTCCCAACTTGCTGGATGCTTCCTTACCGGATTCTTCCACTTCCTTCTTCACATCGCTCATGGCGTCTTTGAATTCTTTTACGCCTTTACCCATGCCTTTCATGAATTCGGGTATTTTTTTGGCTCCAAAGAAAATAAGCACGAAAACTCCAATCAGCATGATTTCCTGGAAACCCACACCTCCTAAAAATAAAAGAATAGCGTTCATGATAGTCATTAGTTAAGTCTGTAAAGATAGAAAATTGAATTGGTAACGTAAAAGTTCTTGTATGAGCGGATTTATACGGGTTTATCTCCCTGAAATCTACTTTTCATGTATTTAGAGCACGAATGTTTAGATGCTCAGTTACTGAAAGGTCACGGATACAATTACCCTTTTTGTCCTTCACCTATTTACGTATAAAAAAACAGCCATGGATTTAGCCATGGCTGTTTAGTTTTGGTTTTGAAAGAATATTACTTCTTGTCGTTCACTTCTTCATATTCTACATCAGAAACATTATCTGCTGTAGAATTTTCTGCTCCTGGGTTAGCACCTGCTCCTGGATTAGCTCCCGGCTGTGCACCGCCCTGGTACATTTCCTGGGAAGCAGCTTGCCATGCAGCATTAAGAGCAGCCATGGAAGAGTCGATAGTTGCTCCGTCCTGGTTCTTATGCGCTTCTCTCAGTTTTTCAAGAGCTCCGTTGATCGCAGTCTTATTTGCATCAGAAAGTTTGTCGCCAAATTCTTTCAGTTGTTTTTCAGTCTGGAAGATCAATGAATCTGCCTGATTGATCTTTTCGATCTTTTCTTTTTCTTTCTTATCGCTTTCTGCATTGGCTTCTGCTTCCTGCTTCATCCTTTGGATTTCAGCATCTGTCAAACCACTTGAAGCTTCGATACGGATCTTTTGCTCTTTACCAGTTCCCTGATCTTTAGCAGATACGTGCAGGATACCGTTAGCATCCACATCGAATGTTACTTCGATCTTAGGCATACCACGTTGTGCAGGAGGAATTCCATCCAAATGGAAGCGGCCAATGGTACGGTTATACTGTGCCATATCTCGCTCGCCTTGCAACACGTGAATTTCTACTGAAGGTTGGTTGTCGGAAGCTGTTGAAAACACTTCTGATTTCTTAGATGGAATAGTAGTGTTAGATGCGATCAATCGAGTGAACACACCGCCCATGGTTTCGATACCTAATGAAAGCGGAGTTACATCGAGCAACAACACGTCCTTCACTTCACCTGTCAATACACCACCTTGAATAGCGGCACCAACAGCAACTACTTCATCAGGGTTTACACCTTTAGAAGGTTTTTTGCCGAAGAATTTTTCTACTTCTTCTACAATTCTTGGGATACGGGTAGAACCACCTACCAGTATCACTTCATCAATGTCTCCTACTTTAAGACCTGAATCGTCAATTGCTGTACGGCAAGGTCCTAGTGTTCTTTTGATCAAATCGTCTGCCAGTTGCTCGAATTTAGAGCGTGAAAGTTTTCTCACTAAGTGTTCAGGCACGCCATCCACGGAAGTGATATAGGGCAAGTTGATTTCTGTTTCATTTGAGCTTGACAACTCGATCTTTGCTTTTTCAGAAGCTTCTTTCAGGCGTTGTAATGCCATAGGATCTTTACGCAAGTCGATGTTTTTATCGGCCTTGAATTCGTCTGCCAGCCAGTTCATGATCCGCATATCGAAATCATCACCACCTAAGTGAACATCACCGTTGGTTGATTTTACTTCGAATACACCATCACCTAATTCCAATATCGACACATCGAATGTACCACCACCTAAGTCGTACACTGCGATCTTCATGTCTTTGTTTTTCTTATCCAATCCGTAAGCCAATGCCGCAGCTGTAGGCTCGTTGATAATACGTTTCACATCCAAACCTGCAATAGCACCAGCTTCTTTTGTTGCCTGACGTTCCGCATCGTTGAAGTAAGCAGGAACGGTAATGATTGCATCAGTTACCGTAGTACCTAAATAATCTTCTGCGGTGCTCTTCATTTTCTGAAGGATCATGGCAGAAATTTCCTGAGGAGTATAAAGACGGTCGCCAATGCGCACACGCACAGTGTCGTTGTTTCCGCTTTCTACTTCGTAAGACACCATTTTCTTCTCACCACTTATTTCATTGAATTTTTTACCCATGAAACGTTTGATCGAAGAGACCGTGTTTTTAGGATTGGTGATGGCCTGACGTTTAGCAGGATCTCCTACTTTGCGCTCGCCCTTACCATTGTCCAAAAAACCAACAATAGAAGGCGTTGTTCTGCGACCTTCGCTGTTTGCAATTACCACTGGTTCGTTACCCTCCATTACGGCAACGCACGAGTTGGTTGTTCCTAAGTCTATACCTATTATTTTTCCCATATGTCTGTTATTTTCTTTTTCCGAGGTTTATACCGCCATAAGTCAATCATTATGCCAAGGAAGAACTATGTCAAAAAAGTGACATAGTGGCAGAAAGCGTGAACAGACAAGGCAATGAACTGGATTAATCCAGATAAATGGAATGCTCTAGATCAAAAATATCAGCAAGGTCAATCACAAATTCAGGGATGACTTTTGATTCTAAAAGGCCTTGATTAAGCTTTTGAAAAAGGATAAAAGCTCCGTTTTCATTAAGGTATTGCTCAATAATTTCAAATTCCAAATCAATAATCCAATATTCGTAAACACCGTGGGCGGCATAATCAATGAACTTCTCGTTACGATCGTATTCTTCTGTATGATCAGATAAGATCTCTGCAATAAAATCGGGAGCAGGAAACCGTAATTGATTATCCGTAAATTGACTTGACTTCTCCGTGTTGAAAAATACAATGTCAGGTTCATAGTCATTGCGTGTCAATTCAATCATTACTTTTTCAACGCCTGCTTTGCCAATACTATTTACTTTGCCAAGATTATTTTCTTCAACATGATTGCTTAGACGAGCTACTATTCTTCCACAAACCCGCCAGGGTTTTCCCCCAACAGGTGAGTGATCAATGATTTTGCCATTGATGAATTCCGCACTTCTATTTTTATGTATTTGATTCCTAAACTCCACCCTGTTTTTATTCTCCTGATCGAGCATGGCCTGTAACTCTTCCATCAAGAGAACAATGTCGGGGCGTTGCTGGATTTGCGATAAAAGCTCGTCTCTGCTTCGCATATCTTTTAATATGATTTATAAACTATGGTGATATTTTAAGTTCTATCCTGATGGCATTTTATTACTGACTCCACTCTGTAGGCGTTCTGTCCCACCGATGATCTTTTAACTTAAGCCGCAGTGCTTCATCCAGTTTCTTACCATCGCTGGTGCTGATGTTGGCTTCTACATTTCTTACTTTGCGCATACCAGGTATAATGGTATGTACATCATCATTACAAAGAATGAAACGAAGTGCCATTTGTGCCATCGACATGCGTGAAGGAATTAAGGGACGAATTTCCTCTGCATGATCTACGCTCGAATTCAGGTTTTCAGGAACAAAATAAGTAGAGCGCCAGTCGTCTTTGGGGAAAACGGTATCTTTTGTAAGCGTGCCGGTCAAGGTTCCCTCATCAAAAGGAACGCGGGCAATCACTCCGATATTTAATTCGCGGCAAAGCGGGAATAAATTGTCTTCCGGGTTCTGATCGAAGATATTATAAATCACCTGCACGGTATCGATCATGCCTGTCTTCAGGGTATTCAATACATTGTCAGGCTCCCAGCGATTAACGCTGACACCAAAGTTTTTCACTTTACCTTCTTTCTTCAGTTTTTCAACCGCTTCTTTCCACTCGTCCAGGTGTGCCCAGCTGTCTTCCCATACATGGAACTGCTGTAAATCAATCTGCTCTACATTCAGATTCTTTAAGCTCTTTTCTGTGTATTCTATAATATGGTCTGCGGGGAAGCAATCTTTCAATTTTGAATCTGACTTAGATGGCCACTGAAAATTCTTAGGTGGAATCTTTGTGGCAGCATAAAGCTTTTTACTGGCATGGCGCTTTAAAAGTGCGCCCAAAATCTCTTCACTTTTACCGGCACCATAGCCCCAGGCGGTATCAAAAAAAGTACAACCCAGCTCTACGGATCTTTCAAGCGCTTCATCTACTTCATCCTGACCAGAGCCAGTCCAGCCGGCCAGTCCCCACATGCCATAGCCTATTTCACTTACTTCTATACCAGTGCGTCCAAATTTTCTGTATTGCATTTTTCCAGTCATTTAAAGGTTTGCTAAAGTAGGAATTTGCGCCTGTATAGGGATCTTAAAATTGAGTCAAATAATAAATTTCAATTGGGCTCATTCTGAGAGCAGATCATCTTAGCGCCAAACCGGGAATGCCAGACTATTGACTTTTACTTACCTTTGCACCCTCTTTTTAGGATATGACATTAGAACAGGAAATAGCCAAGCGCAGAACTTTTGGGATCATCAGTCACCCGGATGCCGGAAAAACCACTTTAACGGAGAAGCTTTTGCTTTTCGGGGGGGCGATTCAAAAAGCGGGGGCTGTGAAATCAAATAAGATTAAAGACCACGCACGTTCTGACTGGATGGAGATTGAAAAGCAACGTGGTATATCGGTGGCTACTTCCGTAATGGGTTTTAATTATAAAGACATTAAGATCAACCTGCTTGATACCCCAGGTCACAAGGACTTCGCAGAAGATACCTATCGCACACTCACTGCCGTGGATAGCGTGATTATGGTGATCGACTGTGTGAAAGGAGTTGAGTCGCAGACTGAAAAACTGATGGAGGTTTGCCGTATGCGGAATACACCAGTGTTGTGTTTCATTAACAAGCTGGATCGTGAAGGGCAGGATCCTTTTGACTTGCTTGATGAAGTAGAAGCTAAACTGAAGATTAAAGTGCGTCCGCTCAGCTGGCCTATTAATATGGGTAAGGGCTTCAGGGGAGTATATAGCATATATGAAAAGAGTCTTCACCTTTTTTCGGGAAGTAAAACCAAGATTGAAGAAGGTATTGAGATAAGTGACATCAATGATCCGCGAATTGATGAGCTGGTGGGAGAGAACAACGCAAAACAATTGCGTGCCGATGTGGAACTGATTGAAGGAGTATATCCTGATTTTGAGGTGAACGATTACCTGAGCGGAAAAGTAGCGCCTGTATTTTTTGGTAGCGCGGTGAATAATTTTGGTGTAAAAGAATTACTCGATACGTTTATTCGTATTGCTCCGCCACCCATACCCCGCGATACTACATTGCGTGAAGTAGAGCCGGAAGAGAAGAAGTTCTCGGGCTTTATATTCAAGATCCATGCGAACATGGACCCAATGCACAGAAACCGTATTGCATTTTTGCGTGTGTGCTCAGGTAAGTTTGAGCGCAGTCATAGTTATCTTCATGTAAGGCAGGAGAAAGGAATTCGTTTCTCTAATGCTACTGCGTTTATGGCTCAGGATCGTGAAACAGTAGACGAAGCATGGCCGGGAGATATTGTTGGTCTTTATGATACAGGTAATTTGAAAATCGGGGACACACTTACCGAAGGTGAGAAGATGATGTACACCGGTATTCCAAGTTTCTCACCAGAGATTTTTAAAGAGGTAGTGAACAAGGATGCCATGAAGACCAAACAATTGGAGAAAGGATTGCTTCAATTGATGGAAGAAGGGGTGGCGCAGCTGTTCACTTATGAGTTAGGTAAGCGTAAAGCAGTGGGTGTAGTAGGAGCGCTTCAGTTTGAAGTAATTCAATTCCGCCTGAAGAACGAATACAATGCTACGGTTGAATTTGTACCCCAGCATATCTATAAAGCATGCTGGATCAGCAGTAAAGACGACAAGAAATTAGCGGAGTTCATTGACTCTAAGCAACGCCACATTGCGCGCGATAAAGATGACAAGCTGGTATTTATGGCTGAGTCAAAAGCATGGCTGCAAATGGTGCAGGATAATTTTCCTGAGATACAGTTTCACTTTACTTCGGAGTTTAAGGATTAATGGTTCTATCCCTTAGGAAACAATTCTGAAAGGTCGAAGTTAAGATCCCCGATAATTGTAGATGTCACTTCTCCACTTCCTGCTAAGTAGAGAACAGGAACCTCGCTATTTTTATCAAGCCGATAGATCTCGATGGTTTCATTGCCCGGATCTACAATCCAATACTCCTGAATGCCAAGACGCTGGTATCCACTTTTCTTCTGGTTGCGATCGGTATAGCCATTTGAGGGTGAAATGATCTCAATAATAAGATCAGCAGCTCCTTCAATACCTCTGTGGGTTATAAACTTTTTATTTTCTTCCGATAGGTATATAAGGTCTGGTTGATAAACATTTTTATTATCAATGTAGAGATCCAGGGGAGCATAAAGAAGCTCTCCTTTGCCGTTAGTTGCTTTGTCAATAATTCTAAAAAGCTGACGAGATATCTTTTGATGTATTGGTTTAGGAGCTGGACTCATAATTAGTTCTCCATTTATAAGTTGACAAGGCATAGTGGTCTCTCCGAGCAGAAGGTAATCATCTACGGTCCAGTCTTTGGTCCTATCTACTGTTGCTACTTGCATATTTTCAGTGTCAGTGCAATTTAAAGTTACAAAAAATCAACCAATCAAGTCATTAGTTAATATGATCATAGATCAATTCTGAGACCTTAGCCATTGATTTAACTCCTGCTTTCTCATTTTCCAGTTTGGCAGAGAGTAATATCAACACATACTTTCTTCCATCGGGCAAAAAGACAATGGCAGCATCGTGATGCAGGCCTTTTATCCATCCTGTTTTATGTGCCACTTTTACATCGGCAGGAAGTTGCGCTGGAATGATATCGTTGAATTTCTGATCAAGTAGGATGGCTGTCATTGCTTTCGATGCTTCCGCATTCACCATTTCTTCTTTGGCAATTTTTTCAAAGAGCAGCATCAGGTCGTAAGCCGTTACCTGATTATTCATCCCAGCCTGATACGCTTTTGAATCTTCTACTCCGCGAAGTACCTGTATCTCTTTCGCGCCAATGCTGCGCATGGTTTGTGTTACGTTTTTTGCACCTACCTTTTCGATAACAATATTGGTAGCCAGGTTGCTGCTCCAGATGATCATATCATAGACTAAGGAAGATAACGTTCTTTTTTCACCAAGGTGTTTATAAATGAGTGTGTCACTGTCTTCTTTTGCCGTAAGCAGGTAAGTGCTGCTGTCGAAAATACTTTTGAATTCATTTTTAATGAGGATGGAATCATTCAGCGAAAACGCTCCTTCTGCAGCTTGCCTATACACTTCTGCCATCACCGGTGCCTTCATGGTGCTGGCGGCATGAAATAACTGATGCTCGTTGATAAAAAGTTCTTCACCGCTTGCCAGGTCTTTGAACGCTACGGCAAACTCACCTTTATTTTTTCCAAGCTCGGTAGCGATCTGTTTCTTCAACTCTTGCAGTGAAGGTTTTTGCTGACACGATAAAGTGAAAAGAATGGCGCAAAGTAGCAGGCGGACAGTCATAGGCTTTGACGATAATAGGATCAGGCCTAAATTACAAATGTTTTATGACTGAGAAATTAAAGGTAGTATTTGAAGACAACCACCTGCTGGTGATCAATAAATCGGCAGGTGTATTAGTGCAGGGCGATGCTACCGGAGACAAACCGTTGGTAGAGATTGGCAAAGAGTATATTAAAGAGAAATACGATAAACCGGGAGCTGTTTTCCTTGGTGTAGTGCATCGGCTCGACCGGCCGGTAAGCGGAGTAGTTGTACTGGCCCGCACATCCAAAGCATTGGAAAGAATGAACGAACTGTTTCGCAATAAGGAAACAAAAAAAATATACTGGGCGCTGGTAAAAAAGAAGCCGGCCAATGAGCAAGGCAATCTAATACACTGGCTGGTGAAGGATGAGAAGAAAAACAAGACTACAGCTTACAAGAAAGAAAATCCAAACGGACAGCGATCAGAACTTAATTACAGAGTGATACGGCAGCAGTCCGGTTATTACCTGATCGAAGTAAATCCGATCACAGGGCGGCCGCATCAGATCAGAGTTCAGCTTGCATCATTGGGTTGTCCTATCGTGGGTGATGTGAAGTATGGCTATGAAATTCCCAATGAAGATGCGAGCATCTGTCTGCATGCCCGGTCACTCACTTTTATGCACCCGGTGAAAAAGGAGATGACTACGATTGAAGCGGAACTTCCTCAAAATGATTATTGGAAACCATTTCTGTGATCAACTTCTTTTTTATCTTGAACCAAGTAATACGAATAGAATGAGCTGGTCACAACGACTTCAGGAACGATGGAAATTGAAAAGTGCTTATCAGGTTATTGTTGTCCTGATTGTATTTGCATGCACGGGCTTTACTGTTCTGTTTCTTAAGCGTCCTTTATTCGCTTATCTTTTTCCGGATGGAATAATTCCCCAGGGTGCCTCTGTCATTTATTATATTTTAATTCTACCCGTATATAATTTGATCCTGCTGTTTTATGGATTCATTTTCAGGCAGTTTGATTTCTTCTGGGACTTTGAGAAGCGATCGTTCCATCGTCTCCTTTCTTTATTCAAAAAGAAATAATACTTCGTGTAATCGGTGTAAAACAGAAGAGGCTGCCTTAGTTGATAAGGCAGCCTCTTCTTGTTATGTGTGTTTAGTTTAAGCAGCGGCTATTCCGTCTGCCAATACAACCACTTTATTTTTCAATACTTCCACTACTCCGCCAGTGATTTTTATCTGGTGTGTAGTGTCTTTTGCTTTGTATTCCAGTACTCCGTCTTTCAGTAAACTGATAAGCGGAGCGTGGTTGTTCAATACCTGAAATGATCCATCAGCACCTGGAAAAGTAGCGAGCGTCACTTCTCCTTCAAATATCTTTTTGTCCGGAGTGATTATTTCTAAATGCATAAATTCAATTTGAAGATTGATTGATCTGATCATTTGAAAATGTATTCATCCTTCAAATGGTCAGATCAACTCATTGACTAATTATCTTGCTTCGGCCATCAGTTTCTCGCCCTTGGCAATTGCCTGGTCGATATTACCTACAAGGTTAAATGCAGATTCAGGCAGGTGATCCACTTCACCATCCATGATCATGTTAAATCCTTTGATGGTATCTTTAATATCTACCAACACACCTTGTAAACCTGTAAACTGCTCAGCTACGTGGAACGGTTGTGACAAGAAACGTTGTACACGTCTTGCACGGTGAACTACTTGCTTATCTTCGTCAGACAATTCGTCCATACCAAGGATGGCGATGATGTCTTGTAATTCTTTATAGCGCTGAAGAATCAACTTCACACGTTGTGCACAGTTGTAGTGTTCGTCACCTACAATGTCAGCACGAAGAATACGTGAAGTAGAATCCAACGGATCCACCGCAGGGTAGATACCCAATTCAGAAATCTTACGGCTCAATACTGTTGTCGCATCTAAGTGAGCGAATGTAGTAGCAGGAGCAGGGTCAGTTAAGTCATCGGCAGGTACATATACTGCCTGTACCGACGTGATCGAACCATTCTTTGTAGAAGTGATACGTTCCTGCATGGCACCCATTTCAGATGCAAGCGTAGGCTGGTAACCCACCGCTGATGGCATACGACCCAGAAGAGCCGATACTTCAGAACCTGCTTGTGTGAAACGGAAGATGTTATCGACGAAGAAAAGGATATCGCGTCCTTTACCAGTACCATCTCCGTCACGGAAATATTCAGCAACCGTCAAACCTGACAAGGCTACACGTGCACGTGCACCAGGAGGTTCGTTCATCTGACCGAACACAAATGTTGCTTTAGAATCTTTTAGTTTTTCCTGATCTACTTTCGAAAGATCCCATCCACCGGCATGAAGTGATTTCATGAACTCATCACCATAATCCACAATACCCGCTTCAATCATTTCGCGAAGAAGGTCATTTCCTTCACGTGTTCTTTCGCCTACACCGGCAAACACAGAAAGACCAGCGTATGCTTTCGCAATGTTGTTGATCAATTCCTGGATCAATACGGTTTTACCCACACCGGCTCCACCAAACAAACCGATCTTACCACCTTTTGAATAGGGTTCAATAAGGTCAATTACTTTAATACCTGTAAAGAGAACTTCAGTGGAAGTAGAAAGATCTTCGAATAAAGGAGCAGAACGGTGAATAGGAAGTCGTTTGTCACCTTTTGGTTGCGTGATACCATCAATCGCCTCACCGATTACGTTGAACAGACGTCCTTTGATATCTTCACCGATTGGCATGGTGATCGGAGTGCCCATGTCGGTCACCTTCATTCCGCGTACCAATCCTTCAGTACCGTCCATCGCAATAGTGCGTACACGATCTTCACCAAGATGCTGCTGGCATTCCAAAACTACGCGAGTGCCATCGCCCTTAGTTACTTCTAATGAGTCAAGAATGTTAGGGAGCTTCGAACCGGGTTCGTTAAAAGCAACGTCCACGACCGGGCCGATAACCTGGGTGATTTTACCAAAATTCGCCATTGAACTGTATTTATTGAGGTTAGGAATGAATTACGATACTGATTTACAACGATTTCAGAGTGTTTATTCCACCCCTAAAATCCGACCGCAAAAGTAGTTTTTTACAAGTGGATTGCAAATGCTGATTGCTTAAAAATTATGACTATCAAAGGATCAGATATACCTCAGAAAATCACCCGGTTTCAGGAGCAGGGAAGGGTAGCGATTAAGCGCTTTTCAGCTCAATACGGAAGGTAGTTCCCTGGTTTTCTTCTGATGACTTCACGTAGATTTTTCCATTGTGATACATTTCAATGATGCGCTTGGCCAGCGCCAGGCCTAAGCCCCAGCCTCTCTTTTTGGTGGTAAAGCCCGGCTTGAAAACGCTCGACACGTTAACTTTAGGAATTCCTTTACCTGTATCCGAAATATCGACAAGCACTTTGCCCGCCCCGCCCCGCATGATTTTGATGGCAATAGTGCCTGAGCTACCCATGGCATCTACGGCATTCTTACAAAGATTTTCAACCACCCACTCGAATAACGGAGCATGAATACGGGCAATAATGGTTTCGGATAGTGTGTACACTTCAAAGTTGATTTTGGATGACACCCGTGGTTGCAGGTAGCCCACCACATTTTTGATCAGCTGATACACATTTTCATCTTTTAATGTGGGCACCGATCCGATACTTGAAAAACGTTCGGTGACAATGGTTAATTTCTTAATGTCTTTATCCAGTTCCTCAACAATACCCCGTTTGTTGATTTCAGGATCATCGCGTAATACTTCTACCCATGCCATGAGAGACGATAGAGGTGTGCCCAACTGATGTGCTGTTTCTTTGGCCAACCCAACCCATACCCTGTTCTGTTCTGCTGTGCGCGAAAAACTAAAAGCCAGGTAAGAGATAAAAGCGAAGATGGCAATGACGGATAGCTGAATATAAGGATAGGCTATCAGCTGTGTGAGTAAAAATGAATTTTTATAGAATACATATTGTAAGTCAAACACGGCACCGGTTTCGTCTTTCAGCAAAATCTGTATGGGCACATAAGTGCGTTTCATTTCAGCAAGCTCTTTCTGAATCACCTTGTTAGCCCGTGCTTTACTCCACGCCTTGTCGATAAAAATATTATTATAACTTACTACAACAGTGTCATTCGCTGCTGTAAGGATTAATGGGATGGAATTGTTTTTGTAAATGATTTCTTCGGTGATAAAAAGAATATTGTTTTCCTGATCGTTGGAGATATACTCCAGTGCCTTGGCGAACAGCCTTACCTGGTTGCGCTCACGTTGTTTTAGTTGCTCCACCAGCACATTGGTGTAGTAGATAGAACCGATACTAATCACCACCGATACGACAAGGATGATCCACTTCAACTTGGCGTTGTCCTGATAAAACTCCATGGAGGGAAGAATGCCGCGTGCCATACAACTTGAAAAATAAACAAAAAAAGCCGTCCTGATAAACGAGGACGGCTTAGCCTTAGTATTTGTGTGAAACGATTATCCTTTCATCATGAACCACTTGGCCAATACTTTGTAGTTCACCTTGGTGCCCGACATTAAAATACCCACACGATAAATCCTTCCGGCTACCCAGGTGGTGAATATGAAGCCGCCAATGAGCAAAATCATGGATAAAGCCAATTGCCATAGCGGTACACCATACCCTATTCTACCCATCATGGCGATAGGTGATGTAAACGGTATGATGGAAAGCCACACGCTGATTGGCTTGTGTGGATCTTTGAGCACGAACATAAACAAGCTCATGTAAGAGATCAAAAGCGGAATAGTAATAGGGAACATAAACTGCTGTGCTTCAGCCGGACTATCTACAGAAGATCCAACCGCAGCAAAGAGCGCTCCGTAAAGCAGGTATCCTCCTAAGAAATAAAACACAAAACTAAAGGCAATGTATCCCCAGGGCAGCGCATAAAATTCACCCAGACTTTTTGACATTTCAGAATTCATTGCTGTTTGCTGTGCTGCAACATCGGCAGAGATCTGACTCATGGCCTGCTGCTGAGGAGGCTCTATACCGAAATAACCCAGCACACCAAAGGTTAAAACAAACATGAGCAGAATCCAGATGATAAATTGCAGTAAGCCTACGGAAGCAAGCCCGAGAATTTTACCCATCATCAACTGAAAGGGCTTCACTGACGATACAATGACCTCTACCACTTTACTTGTTTTCTCTTCAATAATACCCTGCATAATCTGGGCACCGTAAATGAAGATGAACATGTACATGAGTATACCACCGGCCATACCAATGCCCGCCACGATGACAGAGTTGCTCGACTTCTCCTGACCATTGTCAGAAAAGTTAATCGTTTTGATGTTGATGCTCGTTTTCAGGCTATCCAAGACCTTCTGATCGATCTTCATCTTCTGCATCTTCAGGTCTTTGATGCGTGTTTCAAAGATTTTTTCGATGCTGTTGATGTCATCCAGGCTGGGAGATATTTTAGTGTAAAGTGTAATTCCCTCTGGCTTGTTAATAGACATTTCAGGGATGAGCAACAATGCAAAATCGTCACTTCCTTTATACGCTTTCTTTGCATCTTCAAAAGAACCTTGAAATAAACGGAAATCGTATTTACTTGAGTCCGGAACAAAGAGGCCCGAGTGATCCACATAATGAACCACTTCTTTGGTTGCATTTTTATCCTGCTGCTTTCCTATGTATACCAGCAAGCCGATGATAGCTGGAAAGATCAACGGAATTAAAATGGTGGCGATGATAAATGATTTCTTCTGAACGCGGTTTAAAAACTCACGCTCGATGATTAGAAAAATTTTATTCATGACTTTCTCCTTTCACTAAGCTGATAAATATTTCACTCATACTGGGTACCCGTTCACAGAAGCTATGTACTTCGGTGATTTCGGTGAGATCACGAATCAGTTGATTTGTACTCACCGGTGTTTTCATTTTCACAATGGATTTCAGAAAATCTTCTTCCAGTATTTCCTGCGATACCAGCTCATAGTTTCCATTGAGTGAAAAGCTTCCCTTATGTTCCAGGGAAAAGCTATTGGTCTTGAATTGCTGCTTCACTTGCTTCTTCGATCCTTCCAGTATTTTTTCTGATTTGTTGATCAACGCAATATGATCGCACAGATCTTCTACGGTTTCCATACGGTGGGTGGAGAAGATGATCGTAGAACCGTTTTCTTTCAGTTCCAGAATTTCTTTGGTGATCAATTGAGCATTCACCGGATCGAAACCCGAGAAAGGTTCGTCCAGGATAATTAAACGAGGTTCGTGCATGACAGTGCTGATGAACTGCACCTTTTGCGCCATTCCTTTCGAAAGGTCTTCTACTTTCTTGTTCCACCAGTCGGTGATCTCAAATTTATGCAGCCACTTCTTGATGCGGGCTTTGGCATCCGCCTTACTTAGCCCTTTGAGTTGGGCAAAGTATAAAAGCTGCTCGCCCACTTTTAGTTTCTTATAGAGACCCCGTTCTTCCGGCAGGTATCCGATCACGCCAATGTGATTCTGATTCAGCTTCTCACCGAACACGAGAATTTCACCACTGTCGGAAGTGATGATCTGGTTGATGATACGGATAAGGGTGGTTTTGCCTGCGCCATTGGGGCCGAGCAATCCATAAATTGTTTTTTCAGGAATGGTAACGCTCACGTTTTTCAACGCAGTATGTTGTGCATACTGTTTGGTTACGTCCCTGGCGATTAAAGCTTCCACTGATGTTTGGGGGTTAATGAACGATGTATAACAAAAATAGAAATAGAAATTACACCTCAGCACAATTTCTGAAGATTTAACGCGATCAAAAATAAAATGATCATCGTTCGCTGAAGGCGAACAGATTAAAAGAGGAGATTAATTGGATTTGTCCTTGAAGATGATTTTCCCCATCGACACATCAAGGTCAAAGATCATTGCATTTTTTGAGTCTTGTGCATACGCTGCATTAGCAAACGTATTCTCGCTGATCTTCTTCAGGCTCTTGCAAAGATGAATGCTGCACAGCCATGAGTCGGTAATCTTCACTAACACGGGCACATCCTGATCGGGGAGAGAGATGATGAGATTGCCAGCTCCCACACTTCCCTTTATTCTGTTTTTTTGTAACGCTTTGCTTCCGAAATCAAGGGAAAGATTTCCAAAGCCAACATCGGCCAGTATTACTTTTGAGCGGGTAAGGTCAAGTTGTTTAACCGTTACAGAGCCTACATCTACCTGTACTGAAAAAGTATCCATCTCTACTTTGTTCTCCAGCCCTGAGTTGTAAGCGATGTTTACATCGGCACTTCCGGTATTGATCTTGAATTTATTAATCGCCAGACCTGACAGGTCCACGTTGGCATTGCCCAATCCATAATCCAGATCGAGCGAATAGGGTTTTGAATCGGTGAGATACACTTTCCAGAATTTATCAGTAGATACTGCATCGGCACCTAAAACCTGATACGATATTTTATGGCCAACGCCATTCTGGTTGTCCTGCTGAAGATCCAGTTTCACCATGCAGACTTTGCCCTTCACTTCATTGCTGAAGCTATGTGCATATTCTTCCAGGTCCTGGTTGCTATATATATTAAGTATGTCCTGATTCTGGCTGGGGCGAATGAAGCAGTTGCCCGTTTTTGCTTTCAGTGATAATTCAATTTTATCACAGCTCTCCGAATTCTCTATCGAAAATTGTTTTTTTAACTGTCCTAACGCACTAATTGCGAGGCAGCTCCCTCCGACCAACAAAATTGACCTCCACATGTCTGGTTTGTACGTTAGGATTAGATCAAGGTTTCCCCGATGTAAGAAAGGTTAAAGAATTGTTAAAAAAATAAACCCGTATAGTCTCCTTATACGGGCTTATATTCTAAAAGTTGTGACTGTTTCAGAAGATTCTAAAACAAAAGCGTGAATTATCAGGCGAAATATTCTTTCATTCTTTCAAAGAACCCTTTTTCATTCGCATCAGGGTTTGGTTTGAAATTTTGTGATTCGCGGAAGCTTTCCAGCTTTGCTTTTTCTTCGCTGCTTAATTTTTTTGGAGTCCATACACTGATATAGATCAGCTGATCGCCTGTGCCATAGCCGTTTATATCTTTCAGCCCTTTGCCTCTCAGGCGCAAAATCTTGCCACTTTGTGTGCCCGGATCAATCTTGATGCGAACGTTACCTCCAATGGAAGGAACTTCTACCGAGGTACCCAGCGCTGCATCCACAAAGCTTACATGAAGATCATATACCAGGTTATTGCCATCGCGTTTCAACTCTTTGTCTTCCTGCTCTTCAATGAGAATAAGCAGATCGCCAGGGACTCCACCACCGGGAGCTTCGTTTCCTTTTCCTGACATTGAGAGTTGCATTCCATCACTTACACCTGCCGGTATTTTTACCGAAAGCATATCTTCTTTCGAAACCAGGCCAGAGCTATCCACTCCGGAAGGACGTTTATCTATAATCTGACCTGCACCATTACAGGTAGAGCAGGTGCTGGCCGAAACCATCTGGCCTAACATAGTATTTACTACTTTTCTTACCTGGCCAGTGCCACCGCAGGTAGTACAGTTTTTAAAGGTTACTCCTTCTGCACGTACAAGGCGGTTGACTTTGATCTTCTTCTCAACACCATTGGCAATTTCTTCCAGTGTAAGCTTGAGCTTGATGCGCAGGTTAGAGCCTTTGCGCTGACGCGAACGACCACCGCCACCACCAAAGAAACTATCGAAGCCACCACCTCCGCCACCACCGAATACATCTCCGAACTGGCTGAAGATGTCTTCCATGTTCATGTCATGACCACCGCCTCCGCCTCCCTGGCGTGCGTGACCAAAGCGATCGTAGTGTGCCTTCTTCTCAGGATCGCTCAATACTTCATAAGCTTCAGCAGCTTCCTTGAATTTTTCTTCGGCTTCCTTATTGCCCTGATTTTTGTCAGGGTGAAACTGAATGGCCGTCTTGCGATAGGCTTTCTTAATCTCTTCTGCTGTAGCACCTTTGCTTACACCGAGTATTTCGTAAAAATCTCTTTTCGCCATTTATATTAAATATTGCGCGCTCGTGTGTTCATAATGAGAAGAGGCCACCTAAGCACATTGATCTACTAAACCGAATTAACTACCAACAACTACTTTAGCGAAACGAATTACTTTCTCGCCAAGTAAATATCCTTTCTCTACTACATCAACTACTTTGCCTTTCAGGTTTTCTTCGGGCGCGGGTATTTGAGTAATGGCTTCCTGCAAGTCAGGATTGAACTCTGATCCTTTGCCTACTTCCATCAGTTTAACACCGTACTGATCGATTACTTTTTTGAATTTGTTCTGAATAAGAAAAAATCCTTCTGCTTCTTTATCATTCTTGTCTTTGAATGATTTTTCGGCACGTTCGAAATCGTCAATCACCGGCAACAATGCTTTCAGCAACTGTTCATTGGCCGACTGAATCATATCCAGCTTTTCTTTTGCCGTTCTGCGTCTGTGGTTATCAAACTCGGCATAAAGGCGCACGTATTTATCTTTCGATTCTGCCAGTTCGTCCTGTGCTTTTTTCAGTAAGTCAGCCGGGCCAGATTCTTTTTCTGTTTCCGATTGAGTCTGATCTTGAGTAGAAGCCGTTTCTGAGCCCAAATCTTCGTTTTTTTCTATTTCCTGTTCAGGATGCGTTGTGTTTTCCATTATATCAGCTTAAGGTGATTGCAAAATGACAAGAATATTGCCAATACGTTGAATACTGACACATTGACTTTCGGTCTGTCACTGTTTTTATTATTTGAAACGTGAAAAAAAGAAGCCGTGATCGATAGTTGTAAGCCGCAGATTTAATCCTGGAGATTCTTCCAGATCAGATCTTTCAATTCGGTAAGCCCCTGATTGGTCACCGATGAAATGAACACGGATTTAATTCCTTTCGGCAATTCTTTTTTGATCTCTCTTTTCAACTCATCATCAAGCATGTCTGACTTTGAGATGGCGAGTATTCTTTTCTTATCCAGAAGTTCGGGGCTGTACTTCTTCAATTCATTCAACAGGATATCGAACTCCTGGCGAATGTCTTTGGCATCGGCCGGCACCATGAATAGTAAAACTGAATTGCGTTCGATATGACGAAGGAAACGGATACCAAGACCTTTGCCTTCTGCGGCACCTTCAATAATGCCGGGAATGTCTGCCATCACAAATGATTTTTCATCGCGATAAGAAACAACGCCCAGGTTAGGTGTCAGTGTAGTAAAAGCGTAATCGGCAATTTTTGGTTTGGCTGCAGACACAACTGACAATAAGGTAGACTTACCTGCATTGGGAAATCCTACCAGGCCTACGTCTGCTAATAATTTTAACTCAAGGATGATCCATGCTTCTTTGCCCGGCTCACCCGGCTGTGCGTGCTGAGGGGCTCTGTTGGTAGGTGTAGCAAAATAAGAATTGCCTTTGCCTCTACGTCCACCGGCCATAAAGATCACCTTTTCACTATCGGTATTGATCTCGCATAAAACAGCTCCTGTATCTGCATCTTTTGCCACCG
>NNBV01003154.1_pt1 | contig 18547 bp, 13 predicted proteins | sample 1173771 | NCBI WGS metagenome assembly NNBV01 (sample SAMN07173938, study PRJNA388173) | plant metagenome | isolation source: symbiotic tissue sample KVS11 | place: Norway: Troms, Kvaloya island | reverse complement strand
AGATATTCAGTTCAGGTTAGCCCAAATTTCTAATATGCGTTACCAAAATATTCTAGAAAATAATCTTCATTTTTTTGGTTCTTGCACAAAGCCTTCCGGTATTGATGAAATAAAGCAAGCTGAAGAAAGATTAGGAATTAATCTCCCATTATCATTAGTTGAGTTTTTCCAGTTAGTTGGTAATGATTATGATTATTTGCTTGGAACCATTGGGGATAGCAAATTGAGTAGAATATTTTATAACAAAGATCTTGCAGAGAGATTACTCAACGAACGCGATACTAGTTTGCTAAAGTCGTATTTTGTTATTTCTAGTTTCAGTGAGGATCAGTTTTTATTCGTCTATTTAAATGAAGGTGAAGATCCTGCTGTATATCGTTTTGAAACGGAGTTGTTTTCATGCGGTGATGATTATATGCCAGGATCTACTTCATTGGGTTATCCTAAGGGAGTGAGTAAGATGGCAAATAGTTTTAGTATAATGATAGATAAGATTGTGGTGTTGAAAGTCAATGAGAAATAAACTATTAATCTTTCTACGTGGTTTGTGTCCTCACATAAAACTTCGCCTGATTTCTGTCTCAAGGCAGAACTGAAATGATTAGGCTCACGCTGAATCCTGTTTGTATACCACATGATCATTAAACAGGATAATTAACCAGCCATCATTTATAATACGTTAATGAACGACACAGAAATCCCGACACCGATTTAGTATTGATCTGCATGCCCGAAAATTAGGCGAGCACTGGGCAACCGGCTTGCCCAGTGAAATTAGTGTGGGAGATCGGGGGACATCCCTCATAATCATCTATTTGAGCGTTATTATTTTTTTTGAGTTTATTGGCTGCCACCGTTCCGAGGCGGAGACGGTCGGGCTTTCCGTTGCAATCTTTTTGAGACAAAAAGGATTTCCACTGCAATCCCTGGCAGTGGTGTGCATTTCATCCATCAGCATATCGTGTAAAAGAGATTGTTTAGTTAGGTGCTCGTTGAGAACTTATTCAAAAAGTAGCAACCCTCTGTCACGGGTAACGGCTTTTTGTCAATTGTTTATTGCCAACTGCCAACTTATTGCGTTACTTTTCCAAAAATCTAAACTCATGAAGCCACTACTCTTTGCAGCGCTGAGCCTTATTGCCTTCAGCGCCCTGGCACAAGTACCCGACTCTGTTTACATCAAACAGAACTATGAAAAAATGGAAGTGCAGATACCCATGCGTGATGGCGTGAAGCTGTTCACTTCTATTTACCTCCCAAAAGACAAAAGTAAAACCTATCCCTTCCTGATGCAGCGCACGTGCTATAGCGTGGCTCCTTACGGAAAAGACAAATACAAAAAGAGCCTTGGCCCATCGAAGTTCCTGATGAAAGATGCCTACATCTTTGTGTACCAGGATGTGCGCGGCCGCTGGATGAGCGAAGGTGTATTCACCAACATGACTCCCAACATTCCCGGCAACGACCGCAAGAATAAAACAGCAACAGACGAAGCGTCTGATACCTGGGATACCATTGACTGGCTGATTAAAAACATTAAAGGCAATAATGGTAAAGCAGGGCAATACGGAATTTCCTACCCAGGCTTCTATACGGCAGCAGGTATTCCGGATGCGCATCCTGCATTGAAAGCATCGTCACCACAAGCGCCTATCTCCGATTTTTTCTTTGATGACTTTCATCATCAGGGAGCTTACCTGCAAAGCTATACTGCAGCGTTGGGTGTATTTGGTTATCAGCACGACAAGCCAACAGACAAAAGCTGGTATGACGATAAACTAAAACGCTTTATGGATGAGCAGGCCAAAGATGGTTATGAGTTTAATCTGAACCTTGGCCCGTTGAAGAACGTAACAGCGAAGTATCATAACGATAACTTCTTCTGGCAGGAAATCATCGACCATCCTAACTACGATGAGTTCTGGCAGAAGCGCAGCATCCTTCCTCACCTGAAGGACGTAAAGCATTCGGTGATGACCGTGGGTGGGTGGTACGATGCGGAAGATTTATACGGGCCGTTGAATATTTATAAAACCATAGAGAAAACAAGCCCTGCTGCGAACAACACCATCGTGATGGGCCCGTGGAGTCATGGCGACTGGGCACGCGAGAACGGCTTTCAACAAGTGAATCATATTTACTTTGGTGATAGCATTTCTACCTTCTATCAGCGCAACATTGAGCGCACGTTTTTTAATTCCATATTAAAAGAGGGTAAACAACCTGCGTTGCCCGAAGCGTACATGTATGACTGCGGGTTGAAACAATGGAGAGAATTTAAAGAATGGCCGACCAAAGAAATTGCTCCGGTGAAACTTTATTTCGCGGAAGGAGGAAAACTTTCGGTGAATGCTCCCACTAAACCAGATGCGGTATTTGATTATGTGAGTGATCCGGCCAAACCGGTGCCGTACACATCACAAACGGAAGGACTGGTTTTCACTCCACGCAGGTTCATGACCGACGATCAGCGCAACGCTGCCCATCGTCCGGATGTAATTACTTTTCAAACCGATGTGCTTACGGAGAATGTAACACTTGCCGGAGAGATTGCTGCCAAACTAAAAGTAGCGATGAGTGGCACCGATGCTGACTTTATTGTAAAACTGATTGATGTTTATCCGAATGATGAGCCAAATGATAAACATAACCCTCCCAACATCATTATGGCGAATTACCAGCAACTGGTGCGTCATGAAGTATTCCGTGGCCGCTTCCGCAATAGCTATGAAAAACCGGAGCCTTTCAAAGCCAATGAAATCACCGATGTGCAGTTTGCTTTACAGGATATCCTTCACACGTTTAAGAAAGGGCATAAGATCATGGTGCAGATTCACAGCACCTGGTTCCCTTACATCGACCGCAATCCGCAGAAGTATGTAGATAACATCTATAAAGCGAATGAAGAAGACTTCATTAAATCTACTATTAAAGTATATGGATCTTCGGTAGTGGAAGTAGGAGGCGATGGTAAGCTGAATACGAAGATTGAAACACTTAAAAAATAACAAATGAAAGAGTGACGAAGTCCGAATTAAACCTGTGTTCATTCGCGTTTCGTCATTTGTATTTTGTCATATGCTCATTCCTATGAAACAGTTATTAATTGCTTGCTTTGCTTTAGTATCAACGCTTGGCTTTTCACAACGCACCTGGGATACGATTCCCAACCTGCCTGAGTTGTATAAGCAGCGGACGGAATTATTTAAGAAAGAACCTGTTGTTACGGGTAAGATTGTTTTTCTGGGCAACAGCATCACACAAGGTGGCAACTGGAAAAAACTGCTGGGTGATTCTACTGTGATCAACCGTGGCATTGGTGGCGATATTACTTTCAGTATGCTGCTTCGCCTTGATGATGTGATTCAGCGTAAGCCTTCTAAAATATTTTTATTGATTGGTATCAATGACATCAGCAAAGGCATACCTGAAGAAGTGATCATGGAAAATATTTTTACCATTGTAGCAAAGCTTCGATCATCCAAAGCAGAAGTGTTTGTGCAAAGTGTGCTTCCTGTCAATCCATCAGTGAAAGATTTTCCTAAAAAGTATGATAAGCAAGAGCAGGTGACCGTACTCAATACGCAACTTAAAAAGTATGCCGAGCGGCTCAGGTATACGTTTGTTGATTTATATCCGAAGTTCCTTGATAAGGAAAATCGGTTGGATGTGAAATACACCAATGATGGGCTCCATCTCAATGCTGCGGGGTATTCCAAATGGGTAGCTATTTTAAAAGAGCTCAAATACTTGTAAGATTACATCGATTACCTGAAACGATATGAGAGAAGGAATTTTTGTTCTGTTCTGTGTTTCCTTTTTAGCCTCACAAGCTCAGCTTAAAAATATACGCATCACGAACATAGAGACGGGCTACTCGATTTCCATCAGTGCCATTGTACATCCGAAGAATACGACTAACAGCATTGCCAGCATTGGTGACCGCATTTTTTACACGGCCGATGCCGGAGCATCGTGGAGTGAATCCAACGCAGTGGCAATAGCAAGTAATAACAACAGTACATTTCTCACGAACGATTCGAAAGGTCATGCCTACTTCTTTCATACCATCAAAGCAGATGCACAAGGTATAGCCAGTGATGCAGGAACAAATCGTATACTGTTAAAGAAATCAGAGGATGGCGGGAAGACCTGGCTGGAGAGCGGATTTATCGTAACAGACTTCAGCAAAGATCATCTTTACCCGCGCGTGGCTATCCATCCGCGCAAGCAAACACTACTTGCCGTATGGACACAGTTTGATAAGATTGGATTGAAAGAAGCAGCTTGTCTGTCACATGTATTCCTGAGCAAATCAGGAGGCGGTAAGAAATGGTCGCAACCCATACAAATAAGTCGCGACCCCGGAGACTGTATGGATAGGGCGCATCGGGCCGGTGGAGCAACACCTGTGGTGAGTATTGATGATAAAGCGTATGTAGCGTGGTCGAATAATGAAACTATTTACTTTGATCGCTCTTATGATGGAGACACATGGCTGGGTGATGATGTAGCCGTGACGAAACAAGTAGGAGGATGGTCGATGCAAGTGCCGGGAATGGGTGAGGTGAACGGAATGCCGTTGCTGATGATCGATAACAGTACTAATCCTTATCACGGAAGCCTTTACATTGTATGGGCCGATCAGAAAAATGGAGAACACGATACCGATGTATGGCTCATCCGCTCCAGCAATCGCGGAGATAACTGGACGCAGCCACTGCGCGTGAACCAGGACGCTCCCGGCAAACATCAGTTTATGCCGTGGTCAACGGTGGATCAGGCAACGGGGCATGTCTACATTGTGTACTACGATCGCAGGGAATACGATGATGCACAGACCGATGTATATCTTGCTTACTCTATCGATGGAGGCAATTCATTTAAAGAGAAGAAAATCAGTGAAAGTGTATTTACACCCACGGAAGGGAAAGCATTCAGCATACATAATGCTATTGGCGCACACAAGGGAGTAATCATGCCCGTATGGACACGTTCGGACAACGGTCAGCTCAGTGTATGGAGTGCTGCCATCAATGAAAGTGATTTGATGAAAGAGAAGTAAAATCACCTTTACATGACAACTTCAATGCTTGAAGTGCTCATTTTTTGAGTACTGAAAAAAAGCGATTACCTTTCCTTTTCCAACATTGAAATTCATGAGAAGATTTTGTTCTGCATTACTCCTGTTGCTGCTTGTAACAAGTGTTAAGGCAATGGCGCAAACGGATGTGACTTTGCAGGAATTAAATTCCGATTTGAAAAAAGCGACTACTTCGCAGCGTAAAATAGATGCTTATTTCAATCTGTCTGATTATTATTTTTCGGGTAACCGTAAAGCCTCTGACTCACTTGCTTTTGTAGGAACATCCATTGCGGAATCATCGCGTGATCAGAAACTAATAGTAAGCGCTTATCTGAAAGATGCTGCGCGTTTTTTGAAAAACGGTTCCCGTAAGGAATATATTGACAAAGCCTTGCTGAAGGCGGATAAAGCACTTGCACTAAGCAAGCAGACCAAAGATGCTGAGCTGCTGGTGGAGTGTTATACGATGGTGGCACGTATTCATCGGGCCTCCGGTGATATGGAGAAAGCTTTAAAGGCAAATAATGATGCTATTGTGCTGGTGCCGGATGTTAAAAATGATTCGATTAAGATTATCGCCTATAGCAGCCTGGGGAGAACCCTCAGTGTAAAGCGCGATATGCTCAATGCATTTAAAGCTTTTCTTACTGCATTCAATATTGCCGAGCAAAATGGAAAACCTTCATTGCTTATTTCGGCCAATCGTAACCTGGAGCAATTTTACCTGGATATAGGAAGTTTTGAGAAGGCAAAAGACTACGCTTTCCGCACACTGCAAATGGACGAGAAAGGAAAAGACCGAAAGGCGGTGATGCAGGATTACTATAACGTTGCATCCATTTATATAGCGGCTAAGGACATTGAGATGTCCGAATTTTATTTAGGTAAATCGGAAAAGCTAGCGGATAGCCTTCAGGCAAAGGATTTTAAAATTCAGGTGAAGTTAGGTTACGTTAACATGTATTTCAATAACGACCGTTTTAAAGAAGGTTATGACATATTGAAAAATACACCCGTCATCTTTGAGTTTTTGCGTAGCCATGGTATGCAGTATGAGATTGATAAAGCCAATGGATATCTGCAAATGATGTTGCATCATTATGATAGCAGCTCTTATTACTATAAAAAAGCAGAGCCTTTTTACATAACCAGTGCTACACCGGTTCAGGCCTATCAGTTTTATAGCCAGTATAGTTTGTTGTACAAAGCATTAAAACAATGGGACAAAGCCATTGAGCTGGAAGAAAAGGCGAAAGTATTAATTCAAAGCACGGGAGATCTTGAAACGCTCAATTATGTGGTAGCTTATTTGGATTCACTTTATTATTACAATAACAACTTTAAAGTTGCGTACAAGTATCAGGTTCTTCATCAGCAATACAGTGACAGCTTACGTAAGCTAAGTGAAGAAAAAGACATTCTTAGCCTGGAGATAGATAGCGAAAACAAACGTATGGAACGTGCTAAAATTCAGGAAGAAGAAGCTTTGGTGCGCAGGCACAATCTTCAGTATATGGGTATCACAGCAGCTATTGCATGTGTGTTTGTTGTGCTGATTGCATTGGGAATGTTCAAAGTATCGGCTACCGTTGTAAAAGCCACCGGGTTCTTTGCATTTATCTTTTTGTTTGAATTTATCATACTGATACTTGACAATCAAATCCATCATCTCACACATGGGGAGCCATGGAAAGTTTTACTGATCAAGATTGTACTTATTGCAATGCTGCTTCCTTTCCATCATTGGCTGGAAGAGAAAGTAATTCATTACCTGATTGAGAACCGGCTGTTGCTGACGAAGAAATTAGGACTCCTGAAGTTCACAAAGACTCCGGCAATGGAAGAGTAAGAGAATTGTTAGCAGCTGTATCATCTAACGTATGACGAAATGAAGATCTACACCAAAACGGGCGATAAAGGAACTACTGCACTCTTCGGAGGCAAACGCGTTCCTAAATCTGATTTGCGTATCGATGCGTATGGTACTGTTGATGAGCTGAACTCCTATATTGGGTTGTTGCGCGATCAGGAAGTAAATCAAAAACGAAAGGAAGTATTGATTGAAATACAAGACCGGTTGTTTACCGTAGGATCTATACTGGCTACGGAACCGGGAAATACGAAAGTGAAAATCCCTGCTTTAAGCGAAAGCGATATAACCTACCTGGAAAAAGAGATTGATGCGATGGATGCACAACTTCCACCGATGAAGTTTTTTGTTTTGCCGGGAGGCCATGTGTCTGTTTCCTTTGGACATGTATCACGCACCGTATGTAGAAGAGCTGAACGATTAGTCATCGGCCTGGATGCAACAGAACCCGTAGATCCATTAGTGATCAAGTACCTCAATCGTCTTTCGGATCATTTGTTTATGCTTTGTCGTATGATGGCGCATGAGCTGAATGCTGAAGAAGTGGCATGGAAGCCAAGGATGTAATGAGTTATCATGGCTTTCGAATTTATATTTCCTTGTATAGCTGATCTCTTGCATGAAGCTGTTGCTTGCTAATTCTATGATGAAAAAGATTATTTCTGTTCTCCTTCTGATTTTCATTTCGTTTACTTTTCAATCCTGCCTTGTAGGCCGCTTCGCATGGTATAATTTCTCCGACATTACCGATTATAAAATCTTTCCATCACGGGCGTTGCCAAAGTCAACTCAGCCTTTTCGGTTTGTTGAAGCTCCTCAAAAAGAGAACGTTGGTAAAGCAAGGGCAAGAGTGATAGATAGCATTGCTACAGCAAATAACTCGGTTGCTTTTTTAATTATACGAAATGATTCTTTGCTATTGGAACATTACTATCAGGGTTATACAGATAGTTCAACCGTAGCTTCTTTCTCCATGGCCAAATCATATACTTCCGCATTGATCGGTGCGGCTATTGCCGATGGTTTTATTAAAAGTGTGGATGAACCGATCACCAATTACCTGACGGAGCTGAAAGATAAAGAAGGCTTCGATAAAATTACCATTAAGCATGTGCTGCAGATGACCAGCGGAATCAAAGCCAATGAAAGTTATTATAATCCTTTCGGGCAGGCAGCTAAACTGTATTATGGAAGAACGCTGCGTAAGTCATTGAAACACCTGCATACCGATTATGAACCGGGCACTCAGTTTGCCTATCGCAGTGTGAATACACAAGTGCTTGGTTTTATCATTGAGCGAGCTACGAAGAAAAGTGTTACTGCTTATCTCAATGAAAAAATCTGGAGTCATCTCGATACAGAGTTTGATGCCAACTGGAGTATCGATAAAAAGAAAAACGGTATGGAGAAAACGTTTTGCTGTCTCAATGCCAAAGCGCGCGACTTTGCCAAGTTTGGTAGATTGTACCTGCATGAAGGGAACTGGAATGGTCAACAATTGCTTCCTGCTGATTGGGTTAAACAATCGATCACTGCTGAGACCCAGGAAGGGGGAGTGCCCTACTACAAGTATCAATGGTGGCTTTCAAAAACGGGCTACTATGCGGATGGGCTTCATGGCCAATTCATCTATGTAAATCCTTCCAAAAACCTGATTATCGTACGTCTTGGTAAAAGATCGGGGAATGCCCCCTGGCCAACCGTATTCGATCAGTTGGCTACCTACCTGTGATTATGGGGTAGTGCTCAGAATTTATTTAGGGATTGTGACTGATATCCTTTAACTTTTAAGGTGCAACCGTTAGCATATGCAAGGTTCTCTTTTCAAACGGTTGTTGAAGCGATGCTCATGCGTAAGTCGTTTCTATTCAGTGGAATTTGCGGCATTTTATTGCTATTTATTCCCTTCTGCGATGTGACTTTTTAGGGTTATGCTAATCTTAGTATGTGGTAGATCATTATTTATCGGAAATGAAATCAGGTAGTCTTAAAGAAAGCAAAATTATTATGAGTAGAGTTCTCATGTTCATGGGCTTGTGTGTTGTATTGTTCTGCACAAGCTGTTCGTCCAAACACGAAGAAAAAGAAGAAGAATACAAGTTCCTGGTCACCAGTCCTTTGAAAAGAGATACGCTGGTCACCCGCACTTACGTATGTCAGATCCGTGCGATACAGCACATTGAAATGAGAGCCCTGGAAAGAGGTTATCTGCAAAACATTTATGTAGATGAAGGTAAGAGCGTGAAGCAAGGACAGATGATGTTCCAGATCATGCCATTGCTATACAAAGCCGAAGTGCAAAAAGCCGAAGCCGAAGCAAAATTTGCTGAGATTGAATACAAAAACACCAAGCAACTGGCTGACAGCAATGTAGTTTCACCCAATGAGCTGGCATTAGCGCGTGCAAAATTTGACAAGGCAAATGCGGAGATGTCATTAGCTAAAGTCCATTTAAGTTTCACAGAAATCAGGGCTCCTTTTGATGGAATCATGGACCGCTTCCAGGTGCGACTGGGAAGTCTTGTCGATGAAGGCGATTTATTGACTACCCTTTCTGACAACAGCGAGATGTGGGTGTACTTCAACGTGCCCGAGGCCGAATACCTGAACTACAGAACGCATTTGAAAAAAGACAGCGTGATGAGAGTGAAGCTGCAGATGGCAAACAATGAAATGTTTGATTACCCGGGAGCAGTAAAAACCATTGAGGCCGATTTCAATAACGAAACAGGAAACATTGCCTTCAGAGCAACTTTCCCAAATCCAAAAGGCTTGCTGAGACATGGTGAAACAGGTAATATAATCGCGACCGCTCCGCTTAAAAACGCGTTGATCATCCCACAAAAGGCAACCTTCGAAGTACTTGAAAAGAGATATGTGTTTGTGGTAGGTAAGGATAACATCATCAAGCAAACTGAAATTACTGTGGCTGCAGAAATGCCTGACTTATACGTTATCGCATCAGGCATCACCGAAAACGATAAGATCATGCTGGAAGGTATTCGCAAAGTGAGAAACGATGAGAAGATCGGGGAGTATAAGTTTGAGGACATGAAGACCGTGTTGCCTCGCCTGAAAGTATATGTCGAATAATTCCAATTTCATTTAATTAAGGAAATAAAATGTTTAATGCATTTCTAAAGAGGCCGGTTCTCGCGATTGTACTATCACTCGTGATTATCTTCATGGGGATACTGGCCATTAATACACTGCCTACATCGCAGTTCCCTTCCATTGCTCCGCCGGTGGTGATGGTGTCTGCATCTTATCCGGGTGCAAGTGCCAAAACACTAACGGAGTCCGTTATCATTCCGATTGAACAGGCCATTAACGGTGCGTGGGGTATGCGCTACATGTCGTCTGATGCAACCAGTGCGGGTGAAGCTAACGTGCAGGTAATTTTTGAACCAGGTACAGATATCAACCAGGCGTTGGTGCAGGTTTCCAATCGTGTAGAGCAAGTGCGAAACAGATTACCAGAACTCGTGCAACGTGAAGGTGTAATTATCACACCGGTAATTCCAAGTATGTTGATGTATGTGAACTTGTACAGCACGGAGAAGAGTGCGAATATGAAGTTCTTGTTCAACTACGCTGGGGTTACGATGATTCCTGAGTTGCAGCGTATCAATGGTATTGGTTCTGCGCGTATCCTTGGTAGTCGCCAGTATGCGATGCGCGTTTGGTTGAATCCGGAACGCATGCGTGCTTACTCCATATCTCCTGATGAAGTAATGGAAGCGCTTGGTGATCAGAGTATCATTGGTAAGCCTGGTCGTATTGGTCGTGGTGATAGTAAACGTGCAGAAGCGTTGGAATACGTTTTGGCTTACTCCGATCGGTATAGCGATCCGAAAGAATATGAGAACGTAATCATCAAAGCCAATCCCAAAGGGGAGTTGCTTCGCCTGAAAGACATTGCTACGGTGAATCTTGGAAGTGAGTACTATGATATTTATTCCAATATCAACGGCTATCCATCAGCAGCTATCGTGCTCAAACAAACCTATGGTAGTAATGCCAGTGTGGTAATTGAAAACGTAAAGAAGAAGCTCGATGAGTTGAAGAAAGATTTCCCTCCCGGGATGAAAATAGAAATCAGTTATGACGTATCTCAGTTCCTTGATGCATCTACCGAAAACGTAATTCATACACTGCGTGATGCCTTCATCCTGGTGGCGCTGGTGGTATTCGTTTTCCTTGGCGACTGGAGATCAACATTGATCCCTACACTGGCTGTGCCGATATCATTGATTGGCGCGTTCATCTTCATGCAGGCTTTCGGGCTTACTATAAATATGATTACGCTCTTCGCGATTGTGTTGGCCATTGGTATTGTGGTCGATGATGCGATTGTGGTAGTAGAGGCGGTGCACGCCAAAATGCATGAGGAACATCTGTCTCCATATAAAGCAGTACAAAAAGTATTGGGCGAAATCAGTGGTGCCGTTATTGCGATTACCTTGTTGATGACAGCGGTGTTTGTGCCGATTGCGTTCATGTCTGGTCCTGTCGGGGTATTCTATCGCCAGTTCTCCATTACTATGGCGAGCTCTATCGTTCTCTCTGGTTTCGTAGCGCTTACACTTACACCTGTGCTTTGCGCGATGATCCTAAAGAACACACACGGACAACCAAGAAGCAGAAATTTATTCAACCGCTTTATCGATAGCTTCAACAGCGGCTTCGAAAAAGTGACTGACAAGTATGTTTGGATCTTAAGAAAGATTGCACATCGGAAATGGGTAACTGTTGCGATGTGGCTGGCCTTTAGTGGTGGTATTGTTTTAATTGCGAGCAACCTGCCTTCCGGATTTATTCCAAGTGAAGATCAGGGTATGCTTTACGCGATTGTTCAGACACCTCCGGGATCTACGCTGGAGCGAACCAACGATGTGTCCATTCAACTTCAAAAGCTTGCATCGAAAATAGAAGGGATTCAATCGATCTCTTCCATTGCAGGATATGAAGTACTTACGGAAGGACGTGGATCGAATGCAGCTACTTGTTTGATCAACTTAAAACCCTGGTCGGAACGTGAGCATACAGTACAAGAGATTACCGTGGAACTGGAAGAATTATCGAAACAACTTCCGGGTGCTACCATTGAATTCTTCGATCCTCCGGCAGTGCCAGGGTTCGGAGCAGCAGGTGGTTTTGCATTGCAGATGCTGGACAAAAATCCTGATGGCACGTATGAAGATCTTGAAAAAGTAAAGAATGAATTCATGGCTGCGCTGGAAGAGCGTAAAGAGCTTACTGGTTTGTTTACCTTCTTCAGTGCCAACTATCCTCAGTATGAAATTGAGATCGATAACCAGCTGGCCATGCAGAAAGGTGTTTCCATCGGTAATGCCATGAACACGCTTTCCATTTTTGTTGGAAGTACATACGAGTTAGGTTTTATTAAATATCAACGTTTCTTTAAAGTATTCGTGCAGGCAGCTCCTGAGTTCAGACAGCTTCCACAAGATGTATTGAATCTGTGGGTGAAGAGCGACAAAGGTGAAATGGTTCCTTTCTCTGCCTTCATGAAAATCAAAAAGAAACAGGGTGCGAATGAGATCAACCGTTTCAATATGTATAACACGGCAGCCATTCGCGGAGGTCCGGCAAAAGGATACAGCTCGGGTGAAGCCATCGCAGCTGTAAAAGAAGTAGCGGCTAAAGTATTGCCTCGCGGATATGACATTGACTGGGCTGCCCTTTCGTATGATGAAGTGAGACGTGGTAATGAAGCGATCTATGTATTCCTTATTGTATTGGCCTTCGTGTATCTCGTATTGGCTGCACAGTATGAAAGCTTCATCATTCCATTGGCAGTAGTGCTTTCATTACCAGCAGGTGTATTTGGTTCCTTCATGCTGATTAAGACCATGGGGCTCGCGAATGATATTTATGCGCAGGTGGGCCTAATCATGTTGGTCGGTTTGTTGGGTAAGAATGCCGTGTTGATCGTGGAGTTTGCCGTTCAGAAACATCACCAGGGCGCAACCGTATTGGAAGCAGCGATTGAAGGTGCACGGGTTCGTTTCCGTCCTATATTAATGACATCGTTCGCGTTCATCGCAGGGTTGATTCCATTGGTGTTAGCTCACGGGGCAGGTGCTATTGGTAACCGTACCATTGGTTCATCTGCCCTTGGAGGTATGCTTTTCGGAACAGTGTTCGGAGTAATCATCGTTCCGGGTTTATACTATATCTTCGGTAGCCTGGCAGCAGGCAGAAAGATGATTAAAGATGAAGACGAAGGATCTTTAACCGATGACATCGCTCATAGAATAGACGATTTTCCACAAATCAATGAAAGTGATAACCATGGACACTAAGAGAACAATGAAATATGTATTGATAAGCTGTGGGTTGCTCCTGTTCGTTGGTTGTGCATCACCGCTAAAAGAAAGAAAAGAAAATAAAACAGTACCTGCGAGCTTCAGCAACTCGCAGGATAGTACAACTACTGCAAAGGTGAAGTGGAAAGAATTTTTCACTGATCCTTACCTGGAAGTATTGATTGATACTGCGCTGAAGAACAATCAGGAGTACAACATTACGCTACAGGAAATCAACATCGCTCAAAATGAAATAAGAGCTAGAAAGGGAGAGTATTTACCATTTGTAGGATTAGGTGCTGGTGGTGGTGTTGATAAAGTAGGAGAGTACACACGTAATGGTGCTGTTGAAAAGAACCTGAACATCAAAGACGGAACAAAATTTCCTGATCCACTAACGGATATTATCTTCGGAGCGAATGCTTCCTGGGAAGTGGATATCTGGAAGAAGTTGAGAAACGCCAAGAAGTCGGCAGTGCTGCGCTACCTGAGTAGCGTAGAAGGAAGAAACTTCATGGTCACTAACATCATATCAGAGATTGCTACATCATATTATGAATTGATGGCGTTCGATAATCAACTGGAGATTCTGAGACAGAACATCGAGATTCAACAGAACGCGTTGGAGATCGTGAAGATGGAGAAGCAGGCTGCTAAAGTTACCGAGTTAGCGGTGCGAAGGTTTGAAGCGGAAGTGCTGAAGAACCAGAGCCGCCAGTATCACATATTACAGGAGATTGTGGAAACAGAAAACAGAATTAATTTTCTGGTGGGCAGATATCCACAACCTGTTCAACGTAACTCACAAGGATTTCAGAGTTTGGTTCCTGCCAAAGTGCAGACCGGAGTTCCTTCACAGTTATTGCAGAACAGACCGGATATACGTCAGGCCGAACTTCAACTGGCGGCAGCGAAGCTGGATATAAAAGTAGCGAAGGCTAACTTCTATCCTTCATTGCGCATCACAGCGGGAGTAGGTTACAATGCATTTAACGCGAAGTATTTGGTCACCTCACCTCAGTCATTGATGTACACCTTAGCGGGAGAGTTAGTAGCACCGTTGGTAAACCGGAACGCAATCAAGGCCTATTACTATTCCGCTACCGCGAAACAGATACAAGCAGCGTACAATTACGAGCGTACTATTTTGAATGCCTATGTAGAAGTAGCCAACCAGGTATCGAATATCAACAACCTGGAGCAGAGTTATAACCTGAGAACACAACAAGTGCAGGCGCTTACACAATCCATTGACATCTCTACACGTTTGTTCCGTTCAGCGCGGGCAGATTACATGGAAGTATTGCTTACACAGCGCGATGCAGTAGAAGCAAAGTTTGAATTAGTAGAAACCAAGATGGAACAAATGCATGCCATGGTCAGTGTCTACCGCGCACTGGGCGGTGGCTGGAAATAATAAAGTTTAAGGGGTTAAACAGTTGATGAAATGATCAGCTGGATAAGTGAAAACTTATTCATGCTGATCATTTTCTTTTTCCATACAGATGATCTACAAGGAGAAACTAATCTGCCATTTTGAGATTTGGTGGATATTGGTAAAAGCAACTAGCAGGGAAAAGCTTCACTTGAAGTATTTCCTAAAATGAATATAAAGGACACTCGCATATATTCCAGAAAATAAACGACATTCGTTTAGTGGGTTGTTATGCACAATGCCGCGGGACAGATTAGGTGCTTCGAACATTGGCACTTTTGCATGCCGCACATTCCCGCACGACACCAAAGCAAGCAAAAGAGCCAAGAATGATGTAACTAAAATAATTATGACCTCACAAATAGTAAACACCTTCGGACTGATACTAGATATTTTCGGAGTCGTTGGACTTTTTTTCTCTCGGGACAAAGGGTTAGAAACAATCTCAACAATTGGAATACGACTGACATCAACATTTCAAAGCAATGAGATATCAGATAAAATAAAAAAGGAGATTGACGATTTAACCAATGAAGTCAATTCAATCATTGAGACAACAAATAAAAATAACAGAATGATTTTTGTTAAATCAAAAAAGTGGATTGTTTTAATCATAGTTGGATTTCTATTTCAAATCGCCTCAATTTTTTTACCTAAATTCATTTAAAGTCAGTAGATAATGCCAAAGCCGCGCAACGCCAAAGCAAGCAAAAGAGCCAAGATTCGTATCTTAGTTAAAACTGTTGACATGACCAATAGATATTTAAAACGACTACTGACAATTCTGTTCATCGGTACAGTTCTACTGGCCTGTTCAAGTTCTGAAACAAAGACTGACCTGAATTCCAATCAAGAAAGTACGGAGACTAAAAAAGAGGATGGACAGAAAAACTTGTCCGACAAAGATCCAGAAGTGATTCTGGCAATAATCCAAGACGGAACAAATCCTCCAAGTGAACGACTTGTAGAAAACTTTGGAGAACTTTTAAGTAGCTTAAAAGGATACTACACAGACATTGCCTCAAATGAAATGGCCGACAAATTGGCAATGGCTTATGACCTTGCTGCCGAAAAAGGGAATAAAGAGTCCCTTCTCGAATTTGTAGAAGGATTTAGAAATGGAGTTAAAAATTCAATAAATAGTAATGTTCATTACGACTTCACCGAATACTTAGCGACCTACGTTTGCTATAAAACGAACTGCACATTTGGACAAAAGGAAGATATGAAATTCTTTAAAGCAGATTTCGTAAAAGAAAAGCAAGCCAACAGTATTGTAAAGGAAGAGAACTTAAAAAATGGAGAGGAAGCAAGAAAGGCTCGAAAGGAATTTGAAAATTTGTTTAATGAGCTAATTCTCATTAAAGACAGAGAGGACTTTATCAAATATGGTTTTGCAATTGGTGGACCATATAACGATTGGCTAACAAGAGCCGAGAATCTTGAGAAGAAATATGATCCAAAAATATTACTTGACCGAGGGATAGTAATTCGAGACCTGCAAATTTTAGGTCTTCAGTATGTGAGTTCAAAAGGCAAAGAGACAGACGTGACCCGTGAACTCAATAAGGGATTTCTAAACGGAATAGCCTACCAAAGTAATGATCAACAAACTGATGAATACGAAGCTGGAAAAGGAATTGATAACTACAATAAAATCAAAAGAAACTACAAGAGGCTTGGGAAATGGATTGTTTCAAATCTCATCCTTGAACAGAAGGGACACAACAGCACTTATAAGTACGCGATTTACAAAACCAGCGACAAAATATTTATCGGAGTATTCGCACAAGCTAACTGGGAGTATGAAACAGAAGTCTTAGAAAAGATTGGTGATAAATACTTCATAAGAGGAAATAACCCGCAAAGTGAAAACGGAGAGTATTATAAAATTGACTCCAATCTTAACATGACCCTTTTTGATGAAACCGGAGACTTGACTGAGTATGGGTGGACAACAAAAAAAGATTACTAAACTATTCGGACATTGCTGAGGCAGACAAATAACAAACAATAAAAAATGAAACCCGAAACAACTGAACTTACGGTTCTCGCCTTTGCAGGTGTTCCGATCGCCCGCTTAAATTTAGATCAAAGCCCACAGTATTCGCGATCGGGTCACCAGCAAACACACTGCTCTTTAATCTAGAGATACACAATCAGGGATAATAATTTTCTGATCGATCAACTCTATGGTTAGATAGAAAGAGCATTGTAACTAATTGCCATCTTCACTATATTGAAAAATTTCGCCTTTGCAGGTGTTCCGATCTTCCACGTAGTCTAGATCAAAGCGCACAGTATTTTCACGATCGGGTCACCTGCAAACACACTGCTCTTTAAACCTGGCACACGCAATCAGCGATAATAATTTTATAATCAATCATCTATATTGGTACGGAGAAAGAGCATTGTAAACAATTGCCATCTTCGCTATCTTGAAAAATCTTTTTAACCTTATTTGCCTTTGCAGGTGTTCCGATCTTTCACGTAGTCGAGATCAAAGCGCACAGTATTTTCAAGATCGGGTCACCTGCAAACACACCGTTCTTTAAACCTGGCACACGCAATCAGCGACAATAATTTTCTAATCAATCATCTATATTGTTACGGAGAAAGAGCATAGTAAACAATTGCCATCTTCGCTATCTTGAAAAATCTTTTAAACTTATTCCATGAGATCAACGCTGATCATTTTATTTCTATTAGGTGTGCAATTGATAATGGCACAAACAACATTTATCGCTCACGAAGCAGAACTGGCTGTCGGTGATGATGTATTATATGGAACGTTTATCGAACCGGAAAAATCAAAGAGCACTATCATACTATTCATTGCTGGCTCTGGCCCAACTGATCGTGATGGAAACAGTGCTGCCGGATTTAAAATGGATTGCACAAAGAAACTTGCAGAGGCTTTAGCTGCTAAAGGAATTGCGAGTGTTCGGTATGATAAGCGTGGTGTTGCCAAAAGCAGCAAGGCAGCAAAGTCGGAAGCAGATCTGCGTTTTGAAGATTATGTAAAAGATGCAGTGAGTTGGATAAAATGGATTCAGACAGAAAAGAAGTTTAAAAGAATAATCATAGCAGGCCATAGTGAAGGTTCGTTGATTGGTATGCTGGCAGCTAAAGAAACTAATGCTACGGCTTTTATCTCCTTGGCAGGAACAGGTCGCTCTGTAGATGTGGTGATCATGGATCAGCTTTCGAAGAATCCGAATAATACAGAGCAGGTAAAGACGGAAGCAGCACAAGGATTTGCAAATCTAAAACAAGGCAAGGCATTCAATCAGATTCCCCCTTACCTCATGTCGCTCTTTCGTCCTTCAGTACAACCTTATATGATCTCGTGGCTAAAGTATGATCCTGCCAAAGAAATAGCTACGTTAAAAATACCTGTCCTGATCATTCAGGGCACAACTGATTTGCAGGTAACGGTAAACGATGCTCAACTATTAAAGCAAGCCAAGGCCGATGCGCAGCTAAAATTAATTGAAGGCATGAATCATATTTTTTGCGATGCACCTTCTGATAGGACAGCGAATCTCGCCACCTACACAAGACCTGAACTTCCTCTTTCAGCAGAGTTGGTTCCCGTGATGTATGATTTTATAAGTAAAATGAAGTAGCAACTGTTATAATCACCCTTTAATTTTCTCTTCTTTGTTGATAATGAAATTCAAAAAGATAATAGTCATTCTTGTTGCGTTGGTTGTGGTTTCTTTTTTTGGATTCAGGCAGGTGAAGAAAATCAATTTCAATCAGCGCTTTGAAGTAGGGCAACCTGTAGATAGTCTGAACGGTGTGTATGTCTATTACAATGG
>NNBV01002946.1_pt1 | contig 18602 bp, 14 predicted proteins | sample 1173771 | NCBI WGS metagenome assembly NNBV01 (sample SAMN07173938, study PRJNA388173) | plant metagenome | isolation source: symbiotic tissue sample KVS11 | place: Norway: Troms, Kvaloya island | reverse complement strand
CATTGATAATTCATCATCATTATAACATCAAATGATGTTCACTTCAGTAGTAAGATCGATGTTGAATTTTTCTTTTACTGATGATTTTATATTCAATGATAACGCAACAATATCTTCTCCTTTTGCATCACCATAGTTAACAAGCACCAATGCCTGATGTGCATGTACACCTACTTCATTTATTCTTTTTCCTTTCCAGTTACATTGTTCAATCAACCAACCGGCAGGTACTTTAACTAACTGATTTTCAGTATGGTATCCGGGTATGTGTGGATGATGTTCTTTTAAATCAGTATAGTGTTGTAATGTAATAGTTGGGTTCTTGAAGAAGCTGCCTGCATTACCAATTTGCGTTGGATCAGGCAACTTACTCTTGCGTATATAGATCACTGCATCACTGATAGATTGTATGTTTGGTTGCGATACATTCATACTCTTTAGTGTATCAAGTATAGCACCATAGTTGATGTTTAATAAGTGATTTTTTTTAGTGAGAGTTAAAGTAACACTTGAGATAAAATATTTTTCTTTCAACTCCTGTTTAAAGACACTTTCACGATAACCGAAGTGACATTCTTCATTGCTAAAGGAGCGAAGTGTGCCATTTATCTTATCTATTGCTTCCACATTCTTCACTATATCTTTCATCTCAACACCATATGCACCTATGTTTTGCATCGGTGCAGCACCAGTAGTACCTGGTATTAAGGATAGATTTTCAACACCTCCCCAGTTGTTTCGCACACAATACATCACTAATTCATGCCAGTTCTCTCCGGCAAGAGCTTTGATGTTGATGATTTCAGGTGTTTCATCAACAACAGAGATACCTTTCATCTCATCTTTGATGACCAGACCTTCATAATCTTTAGTAAAGAGTACATTACTGCCGCCACCAAGTATAAGCACAGGGTTATCCTGATAGATTTTAGTACCGATGAGTTGTTGAAAGTCTTTTTCTGTACTTATCCGGGTGAAATACTTTGCCTTTGCATCAATACCGAATGTGTTGTAGGGCTTCAGGGAGATGTTTTCTTCAATGTGTGTCATAGCAACAAAGCATCGAAGGAATAAAAAAGCGGTGAAAAATGGAAATGATGAGAATAATAAAGGAGTATTTCTATCTCAGAGTCAAATACTCCTTTATTAACTACTCAATTATTTTTGATAGTTGTTCTGATGATAGCTTGAACAAACAAATGCGAGGGAAGCGACCTGCTACATAAGTTGTTCCGCATACTGCAAGGCCGCCATCAACAGTAGTAATCACGCTGGCTACTTCAAATGGATTGGAGAAGCCCAGGTAATGACTGCCTTTAAACTCGCCTGTAGCCTTATCATAAATGAGCAAAGCAATCTGCCTGCTGCGTGTGTTGCTGGCATAGATGAGATATTCTTTAGCTGCGATAGTCGTACTAATGATCTTTACCTGGGCATTGGGCAGGAGTTCCGGTATGGAGTATCCTTTTATGTTATCATCATTGACACTTGATGACAGTCCGCTGGTCTTTAATGAAGCATTTGGCAATAGATAGTTATCACCAAAATTGAAACGTGAAATAGCAAATTGATTGCCCGATATAGGTAACACCATGCTCAGGCCTCCGTCATCGCTATAGCCGTGTACTTCGCCCTGAGGCTCGTCTGCATTGAGGTCGGTAAATACCAGGGAGAGTGTATAATCATAAAAACCATTGAAATAGTATTGACCTGACGTGGTTTTCCCAACGAAGAAGGGGATCTGCTTTCCGGTGCGAAGGAAGTGGCTGATGATCACGTCATCAATATGATCGTTTCCGGCACCAATACTGAATGCTTTTGTTTTGCTTACCTGGCCTGCAGGAGATATAATAGAAAGGACACTCTGTTTGTCTCCATGATCATAGTTAAGTAAGATAAAGTTAGCACCGTCCTGGGCAGCCGCAGTTGGATAAGAATTACCTATCAATATGGGAGCACTCATTTGCCCTTCAGCATCCATCTCCACTAAGTTGGTTTGCGTATTTGCCGCATTCATGCCGAAAAAATAATATTTGCTATTGCTTTCCAGCAATCCTACCGGATTAACCAGGTCAGTGCCGATCTCGTTATCAGAAACAAATGCACCGAATTTATCCGCCTTCATAACATATGTTCCCGGAAAGTCAGCATTTTCAGATTCTTCCAAACGTCTTCCACCTAACATCAGGAATCCACCATCCGGTGTTTGCTTCATGTCAATAGGATAGTAAGACGAACTGAACTTATTGTTATCGTATATTTTTGTAAAGCTTGCCTGATCAGCTACCGGATCGGATTCGTTGGAGCAGGCTGCTACTAGTAATAAAAGGAGTAAGGGGAGTATATATCTGGTCATTGTGATTATTCTAAAGATTTGAAGCCACTGGCAAGGAAACGAAGCGGGAACACGCAACCGGCTGAGATGACGATACTATTCAGTTTCAAGTCATCCTGTGCATCGCCAATACCGGAAAGACGGTCGTTACCGAAACGATTTTTTACGTTGGCGATATTGCTCATGCCTTTATGATAGGAAGCATCCAGCACCAGCCGAACATTTCCTACGTTGTAATAAACACCTGCTCCGGCAATGATTCCCCAATAGTTATCAAACAAATCTTTAGCCCCTACAATCACACCTTCGTTGGTAAATTCGTTGGTTCCACCCGAAGCATAATCGGTGCCTGACATCGTCACCGTTTTGGTCGCGTTAAGCAAATGAGAATAGAATATTCCAACCTGCACATAAGGTCTTAGTTTATCTCCCACGATCTCATATTTCACAATGAATGGAATATCCGCATAATCAATGTTCTGTTGCTGATCATACTTTAAGATCAGATGATCGTTCACATTTTCTGTACTTACCCATTCAAACTGATTATTGTAGGTGAAAATGGAATGACGATAGGTAGGCTGCACACTAAAGGAGAATCCCCTGTAGGTAAATGTTACTTCAAGACTGGCTTGGGCGCCAGCTTTACTAAAGTTGTCATAGGTTTTATCGGAAGCAGAAGCTGAAGAAGTAGTCGGAGTAACTACCGTATATCTTTTTATCGGATCAGCCTGGTTCAGGTTAGCTCCTGCTTTGAAGCCAAGCCACCATTGTTTGTCCAGGTATTTGTTTTTAGTACTGGCCCGCGTCTTACTATTAAACGAGGCTGGCTTTTTCTGCTTTTGCGCCAGGCAAAAAGAAAGGACGCATAAGCAGAGTAGGAGGGTAAGGGTTTTCTTCATAGGCTATCGGGTCACGACCAGTTTTTTTGTTTCATTGAGGTGGCCTGCTTTGATCTGATAAAGATAAGTACCGGCAGGCAGTTCTGACAGATCTCCCTTCACAGAATATTCACCCGCGTCTTTCTGCTCATTCAGTATATTTTTGATTTGTTTTCCCTGCACACTCAAAAGATTCAATTCAACATGTACGGTTGAATTGATCTTGAAGCCAAACGTAGTGGTGCCTTTGGCCGGATTAGGATAGCAATCGTTGAGTGTGAATCGCTCACTGACAAAGTTATCTTTTACTCCGGATATGATCTGATCAGCAATAGGTAAAGGTTCATAATTGCCCGTTCCTTCTTCTTTTGGTCCGCTCAGGAAGTTCTTGAAGAAAATATCATTGTTGATCTTATCTTCGTCTACCAGCATCCAGTCTTTCAGAATATTGGCATACACCTGACGATAATCGTATTGCATCTCCACGTTATCTTTCGTCATGTCAGGTACTTTGCCCACCACACCGGGGTGCGCTCCTTTACCAAACACAAACACAGGACCACCAGTACCATGGTCAGTACCGTAACTTCCGTTAGAATGTACACGTCTTCCAAACTCAGAAGTAGTTACCGTAAGCACACGGTCTTCCAATCCGCGCAAGCGTAAGTCATCCTGGAATGCTTTCATGGCCGATGAGATGTGATACATCAGTGCAGCGTGTCCACCCATAGTTGCATCGTAGCTTTCTACCTGGTCAGCATGTGTATCAAAGCCACCAATCTTTACGAGGAATACTTTTGTTTTTACACCCTGACCCGCGCCACCACCATCAAGGAGTTTGGCAATCAGTTTTAATTGAGGAGTCAATCCATTGTTTAAGCTTCCCTGCGGTGCATTAAAAGGATATTTCTCCGGATAGGTAGCTTTTGTTTCGGCAGCTGCTTTATACACCTGGTAAAGACGATCCGCATAGTCTTCCGACTTTTCTTCAAGGCCTAATATCCAGTTTAGTTCTTTTCCGTAAGGTGAATCATTTAAAGCAACCGGAGGTTTACCTCGTGGATCAATACCTGAATCTTTAAAGCCTTGAAGTCCATCAACTAATGCAGCAAAGCTTTCCGGGTCGTTAATGGATATGGAAGTAGGTATGTTTCCTTCCTGATGAAAGATGAGCGATACATCACTACCCATCTCAATAGCAAGCGGATCTTTCATTTCTGCATTGGGGAAATCTGCCGGATAATCCTTTGGAGCAAACTCACCTTCCAGAAAACGTCCAACCCAACCGGAAGAGAAGTAATCATCGAAGCTTCCGCCCATGAATGAAATATCTCTTCCACGAAAGTGAGATCCATTGTTGTTTTTATAGGACACTCCCTGTATGATACTCATGCGACCACGATCGTACAGGTCTTTCATCCCGATCATGTCAGGATGTAGGCCAACCTGTGATTCGACAGGTAGCGTGCTGTCCAGGGGAATCATTTTGCGCAGCGAGTTCTTTGCGGGTATCGCAATGTTGGCTCTGCGCTTATAATATAAATCATACTCTTGCACCGGTATCAGTGCATTCAGTCCATCGTTACCACCGTGCATCTGCATGATGATCAACACGCGGTCATTGGTACTTTGTTCAGCCATACGCGTGAGTGAATTTTCTCCCATCAGTTTAATGGGTATTCCACCAATGGAGAAAGGAATCGCGGCCAACGATAATTTCTGTATAAAACTTCTTCGCTTCATATTCTTTAATTATGATAATCATTGCCTTTACGGCAAACGCTCTATCCGGTTTTTTGAATTAGTACAATTGGTATTCGGGTGATTGCAACATGGCATTGAAAAGACTTTGCAGCTGGCCTTTTACAGTGTCAGCATTGGTCAGATTCGAACCTGTTCCCCACCGGGTAGTCCATGCTGCTTCCGGATTGGGATCAATAGTGCCTAAGAACGTGGTCAGAAAATAGTTCATCCGCTCAGCGGTAAGTCCGGAAGTATCATCCACAGCTGTATCGAATGTTAGATTATCATTAACGGGCAAGAGGTATTGGGCCAGTTCCATGATCAGCGATCGCGCATTGGAGGCGATGTTATTAGGGAAATTGTCACGAACAAACGCGATCACATCTACAGGTAACGGATTCATGTCCGGAGCACCAGGTTTTCCTATTATATCCTCGATCATCTTATAGCGCTGTGTAAGATAATTGGTGGAGATCCAGCTGCGATGGAAGATGGGATATTGGTGATAAGCATCATAACCAGCCACATCAAAGGGCTCGTAGAAATGCATACCCATTAATGTGAGCTGACTGATCAGATCATTTGTTTTATCATAAAAGGATTGTGCTGCGGTTAAGTAATCCGGCAATTGCGCTCTTACGTTGAAGAACGTATATGTTCCCATCATCAGGTCGAGCGGTGATTTGATAATGGCTCCGAAACTGTCATCATTCACACCAGCGTTTCCATCGTAGAAATGCTGACTTATAAAGAGTTCTTCCAATACAGGTTGCAGTTTGTAACCATTGGATTGAAACGTGGCGGCCATCTGCGAGATAATCGTATCATCAATATCAGTAGTGATGTTGTGATACACATAAAACCGGTAAATTCTCCGGCAGATATTTTTTGCTGTTTCCGGTTTAGAATAGATCAGTTCGATAAGATCGTCCAGCTCTTTCAATGCACTGGCTTCAGTAGCATTGTTGCCGTTGGTTAATGTAGCATCAGGAGTAATCGTAGCATTGCCGAAGCGATCACTGAATTGTTTTACCGAATTGTCATGTCCTGAAGCATTGTTAACACTGCCTCTTACTTTACCGCGTGGTAAATTCGTATCCGGATCAACAGGGATAAGTGCGTTTGGTACATAACCGGGAGCTGTGGCATCAGGTATTTTACCCACACCGTTTACACCCAGATTTAAAATGTCCCATCCTGAAAGCACTTTGGCTGCAGCCTGAACATCCAGCTCGCGATAAACGAAGTAGTCACCCGCATCCGTAATGGGAGGAGCGGTGCCTTCCAGTCCGCGACCTATGGTATACAATTCATGTAACTCACGCGCATAATTTTCATTCGGACTTCCATTCACATTCAGATTGCCATCCAGTAAACGAAGCATCGCATTGTCTATGCTTACCTTCTTCGTCAGGTTCTTGAAATTGAACTTTACGTCTTTCGCTTTATCAAAAGCAAAAAGACGATAGAGCTGATTTTGAAAATACAGTGCGCGGCTGCTATCTACTTTAGTTTGTATGGTAGTCAGCACTGTATGCGTGAAGAACACAATTTTTTCTCTTACCGAGTAGGAGAGCGATTGATTAGCAGGTATATTCTGGCTGAGCATCTGAGCCAGCAACCATCCTTTGAAAAATTCCTGCAGGTCACCATCACCACTGTTTGCTTCGGTAGGCCCGTTGATAATCCAATCACTGCCGGTCTTGGCATCGATAGGCAGCTTGGGGTCAGGCAATCCATTTTGGAATAGCTGAGTAACAGCTCCAGCGGGAGATAATGTTGAAAAGGAATCGATCTGTTGCTTGGTAGCGCCAAAACTCGCCCTGTGTAGCAGGTGAGCGGCTCTTTTAATTCCGAGAGGTCCGGTTAATTCGGGTAGAGGCATGGGTTAAAAACTAAGTGGCTCAAGTTAATCCAGAGAATCAATAGAAAAATACATTTTAACGGATAAATGGTAGAATATACCGACAGTTATGCTGATTTTTCCCGTGACTATGACTTACTATTTATTTTCATGGAGTGTTTCCTATAATAATGTTCGACATTTACCCACCATTGCACAATAGCCCATTATGAAGATTATAGAATGCCCGAGAGATGCCATGCAAGGCATAGAAGAATTCATTCCTACAGAAAAGAAAGTTGCCTACATCAACCAACTGCTACAGGTAGGGTTTGATACGATTGACTTTGGAAGTTTTGTTTCCTCTAAGATTATTCCGCAGCTGAAAGATACTGTGGAGGTATTGAATCAACTTGACTTATCCACAACAAAGTCAAAACTGCTTGCTATTGTAGCCAACACCCGTGGAGCGGAGGAGGCATCCATGCATCAGTCTATTTCTTACCTGGGTTTCCCGCTTTCTATATCGGAAACTTTTCAGATGCGAAATACGAATAAGACGGTTGCTGAGGCGCTGAATACCATTGATGAAATTCAAAACATCTGCGCCCGCACAGGTAAAACATTAGTGACGTACATCAGCATGGGATTTGGTAATCCGTATGGTGACCGATATGACTATGATCTTGTCGCACAGTTTGCCGGAATTTTACATACACTGGATGTTAAAATTATTTCATTGTCCGATACCATTGGTGTTTCTCAACCCGATCAGATAAAACATTTGTTCACTTCACTAACCAAACACTATCCATCTATCGAATTTGGTGCGCATCTGCATTCCAATCCGGCTACCGCAATTGAAAAAACGGAAGCCGCATTTGCTTCCGGATGTCAGCGATTTGATGGCGCAATTAAAGGTTTTGGAGGTTGCCCCATGGCCGAAGATGAATTAGTGGGTAATCTGGCTACTGAAACCCTCATTTCCTTTATGGATAAACAATCAGTACCCTTAAACCTGGATCGTGAAGCGTTGAAAAAGGCGATGGCTTTGGCCGACTCTACCTTCCCAAATCATTGAAAATATTACATGTCTGCCAGAACGTTGGTTTGGCAATGAATTGACTTGAAGAACAGACTTATTTTTACTGTCACAAACACCAAGATTGATATTATTATGAAGGGTTTTAATTCATTCGCTGGCAGCGTTCTGCTTGCTCTGCTTTCATTTTCAGCGTTCGGCCAGTCTTCCAAAGAGCTCACTCAAAAGGGCATGGAATTGTATGAAAAGAACGAATTCATGGAAGCTATTCTCAACCTTAACAAGGCCATTGAAGTAGATGCCAAGTATGGGCAGGCGTATTTTGTTCGTGGAAATATAAAATTTGCGTTTGAAGATTTCCATGGAGCCATGAAGGATTATAATTCAGCCGTGGAATTGAATCCTAAACTAGCCGATGGATTCTTCGCCAGAGGTAATGCCAAGATGAAACTGCAGGACTACTACGGCGCTATTGCAGATTACACTTCGGCCATCGCGCTCAATGAAAATTATGTGGAAGCTTACTTCAACAGAGGTAAAGCCAAAAAGTTTTTACAGGCGTATGAAGATGCGATCAACGATTGCTCCAAGATCATTCAAATCAAACCCAAAAGTGCTGACGCTTACTACATGCGCGGATTACTTCGTATTGAGTTTGGAGCTCAGAAGCAGGGTTGCCTTGATCTGAGCAAAGCAGGTGAACTGGGTGACCAGAAAGCTTATGAGGCCATCAAAGAAAAATGTAATCAGAGAAGTATCCAACCTGAAGAAGACAAATAAGAGACTGAACCAGATTCAATTATCAAAAGCTTCCTGTTGACATGCTCAGCAGGAAGCTTTTTTATTTTGAAGCGAGCCGGAACATTTTTCCAGGTAAAACCTGTACTGCATTCTTCATTTCTAAAGTAAGCAGCAGGGAGGCCAGCATACCTTGCTGCAGGCCCGATTTCCACGCCAGTTCATCTACTAACACGGGAGCGTTTTTCTCTTTCATGATGACCAGTAACTTTTGTTCTTCAAGAGTGAAATCTTCGAGCCGGAGTGAGGGCGATGTTTTTTCTTTACCAGCACTTTCGGGCGACCAGTTCATGATGTACTCCAGGTCTTTAATAGAAGTAAGCAGGTTGGCGCGGTTTGTTTTAATCAGCTTATTGCATCCTTCCGAATAAGTTTGCTGTGTATTGCCCGGAATGGCAAATACATCTTTGTTATAACTGTTGGCGATCTCGGCTGTGATCAATGCTCCACCTTTCACGGCGGCTTCCACCACAATGAGTGCATCACACATTCCCGCTATGATGCGATTGCGCGCCGGAAAATTGTGTGCATCGGGTTTTGTACCAAAATGATTTTCGGTAATTAATCCACCTTCACCTTCAAACATCTTCTTTACAGTATCCTTATGTGCGGCAGGGTAGATGATGTCCATGCCACTGCCCATTACTGCCAGCGTAGGCAGCCGATGCTTCAGTGCCTGCTTGTGTGCGTGTATGTCGATACCATAAGCGAGGCCGCTTATAATTGCTACCTGATGAACAGCAAGATCAGCAACCAGCTTCTCCACATTCTCCTTGCCATATACAGTAGCTTGTCGTGTGCCAATGATGCCCACTGTTTTAGCATGATTGAGATTCACGTTTCCCTTTACATAAAGCAGGGAAGGAGCATCTTCGATTGATTTTAATCGTGTAGGATAACTTTTATCTGTGAAGAAATGTAGTTGGGTTTCTTCCTTCTCTGCCCTTCTGAATTCTTTTTCAGCTTTCTCTACTGTTTTTCCATTTAGAATAGCAGAAGCGGTGACTTCACCGATACCCGGAATTTTTAAGAGCTTACCCTTTGGTATTTTAAACACTTCGGTGGCAGAGCCACAATAGCTGATTAGCTGCCTGACCAGGTGATCACCTACACCAGGTACAAAATGAAGAGCTAAAAAATGAAGACGATCCTGATCCATTTAAAAGTTGATTACTTGAAAATGCGGAATACCCTGATCTTTTCAAATCAGTGGTGCTTAAAATGTAGAATAAGTTTAACGAAGTTTTTCGCGTACTTCTACAAGGAAAGAACGTACTTTCTTTAATGACTCCAGCAACCCCATCTTGTCTTTGATGGACTGCGTATCATTTTTAAGCATTTCCTTAGCGCCCTGCAGGGTAAAACCTTTTTCTTTCACCAGGTGGTAAATGGTGCGGACGCTATCAATGTCTTCTTTGGTAAACTGGCGATTACCCTTGCGATTCTTCTTAGGCTGAATGAGTTCAAACTCCGACTCCCAAAAGCGGATCAGTGAAGGGGCTACATCAAACATCTCGGCTACTTCACCGATAGAGTAATATATCTTCTCAATTTCTTTTTCCTTGTACGCCATGAAGCAATCGAAACGCTTGGGTTGGTCCTGTTTTTTGAAACGAACTTCATGCAAAGTAACAATTCTTCTTACGCAGTGCAATGCTACTAAATAAAAATAATCGACAACCTGTCAACGTGGAAATGTGGAATTCAATCAAATGCACTTGGTATCCTTATAAAGCAATTTATCTTTGCCATTTACTGAAAACAGAAATGACTTATCGTTTGTCCGTATTTTTTGCATTGCTGCTTTGTTGTTTTTCAACTGCTTTTTCACAGTCTGTATCCAAAACAGATACTTTATCAAGAACATCGTTCCGTTTCGAGATGCATCGCACCAAAGGTGATTCGCTGTTACGTACTTTAGATACGCTGTCGATCAGTTTTGAAGATTCATCCTACACCAAGTTGAAAGGAGTAACTACTTTCAGAGGCGGACCGTTGAGAAACAAGCCCTCATACGGGCGTATCACGAAGCGACCTGACTCTTTGGTGGTGGTATGGTCTTATTCCACAGGGGCAGATGCCAAATGGGGCGGTGGTGCAGGATGGACAGGACAACCCAACATCGTTCAGTGGCCCGATTCACTAAAGAACATGATGAACATTCAGGCTTCATTTAAAAGTGATACTGCATTTACGGAAATCATTCACCCTTCGCTGGATGGAAAGATTTACTTCCTTGATTTAAATACAGGCAAGCCTACCCGCAAGCCCATTGATATTAAGAATCCAATCAAAGGTTCACCTTCTGTTGATCCGCGGGGCTATCCACTATTGTATTGCGGACAGGGTATTCCCAATACGACAGAGTTTGGCTTTCGCATATTCAGTTTGATTAATCAGGAAAGACTTTTTTACCTCAATGGGCGTGATGGTTTTGCACATCGCACGTGGGGTGCTTTTGATGGATCGCCATTGATCAATGGTAAGAAAGATGAACTGGTGCTGGGAGGGGAGAATGGTGTATTCTATTCCATCAATCTGCATACCTCATGGAAGCCGGACAGCGCTAAGATTTCAATAGCACCTCTGGTAACGCGTTATCGGTATAAGAATTCAGCATCTCAGTTACAAGGCATGGAGAACAGCGTGGTAGCTTATCGTGATCATGTCTTCTTTGCAGATAACAATGGGTACATCCAATCCGTGAACCTGAATACGATGAAGCCGGACTGGATACTTTCCAACCATGATGATACCGATGCTACGATGGTGATGGAAGTGCAGGACAGCATTCCTTATCTCTACACCGGCAGTGAAGTAGATATGCAAGGAACTAAAGGGTATAGCTTTATTAAGAAAATCAATGCCATTAATGGAAGTACTGTTTGGGAGAATAAGATTCCCTGCTTTACAGTACTTGGCCCACATCCTGTAAATGGAGGTATGCTTTCAACACCTGTGGTGGGCAAAGAGAAAGGAAAAGATTTATTGGTGTGTAGTGTGTCGCGCTACGAAACAATTAATAAAGGAATGCTGGTAGCGTTTGACAAGACTACCGGTAAAGTGATATGGCAAAACACACTTGCCAATTACGCATGGTCAAGTCCTTTGGATATTTATGACACGGAAGGAAATATGTACATCTTCCACGCAGATAGCCGTGGCTATGTAATGCTATTCGATGGCCTGAATGGAAAATTGATCTACAAGAAAAAGATTGCCGATCTGTTTGAGGCTTCCCCGGTGAGCTTCAATAACAAGATCATCATTGCATCGCGCCCACGCCAGATATTCTGCCTTGAGATTAAATAATTAGTTAGATGTTAAAAGAGAAAAGTTAATAGTGAGCATTCTACTTGATGGCACCTATTAACTTTTAACAAATAACGTTTAACTGAATTAGTGTTTAATGATCTTATTGTATTCCTTCTGTTTCAGATCGCGATACATGAAGTTGACAGGGTTGACGTATTTGCCCTGATACAATACTTCATAGTGCAGGTGAGGAGTGGTAGATGCACCCGTGCTTCCTACAAAGCCAATCAGGTCACCGCGCTTCACGTGCTGACCCGCTGATGAATTGAACCGTGATAAGTGACCATAACGTGTTTCAAATCCGAACCCGTGATTTAAGAAGATGGCATTTCCATAACCACCGCGCCACTCTGTGGTTGTAATAATACCATCACCGGTAGCGTAGACGGGTGTGCCTTGTGGTGCAGTCAGATCCAACCCGTTATGATTTCTCCATTCCTTATAAATAGGATGAAGGCGTAATCCGAAAATAGAATTGAAACGTGTAAGCTGACGATTGTCAATCGGCATCATGGCCGGGCGTGTAGAGGTTTTCTTTTCCTGCTTGTTGATTTCTTTTTCCAGTTCAGCCACTGATTGTGATTCCACATCCAGGCGATTGAGAATACGGTAAAGCTGTTCGTACGATGATTTGATCTGGTACACCTGATCTTTTTCTTCCAGCGTATAAGGTTCATGGCCACCACTACCTGCTGTGCGTATCGATTGCTCCAGCGGAGTCATGCTTAACAGTACGCGGTATTGATTGTCATCGTTCGCTTCAAGGGTATTCAGGTTATTGGACAACTCGTTGATCTTATCCAGGTACACTTCCCATTCCCACTTCATCTTCTGATTTTCTTTCTGAAGCTTCACTTCATCAAGGGAAGGGTAATGCGCATTGTAATACCAAAGGCCGGCTACAGCGAGTACCAGGCTTAGGCCAATAAAAGTAAATGCACGCCTGGTGTTCTGTCCACTCGTCAGGAAGATCGGCTCATACTGACAAGTCGCTGCATTATAGCGGTAAAGGATTTTTGCCATGCTGTTAATCTAAGGCTTGTTTAATTTTTTTATTACTCTCTATCAGTCCCAACCACTCTCTCTCGTTCAATTGCTCTGCGAAAAAATAAACCGGGTCAACCGACTCACTGTTTTTAGAAATCTCATAATGAAGATGAGGTGCCACAGCACTTCCGCTCATTCCTACCGTACCTATTACCTGGCCCTGTTTCAGTTTCTGTCCTTGTGATACTTTGATCTCATCCAGGTGAGCATAACGCGAGCGGAAACCCTTTTCATGTTCAATCTCTACATAGTTACCCAATCCAAAAGGAGTGGACTGATTCACTATAGAAACCACGCGACCACTGCCAGCTGCTAGCACTTCACTTCCTTTTTCAGCAGCAATATCAATTCCCTTATGGCTATACAACAACTTATGGAACGGATTGATGTGCTCACCAAATCCGCAGGCAAGCTGGCTGGCAGTGAAGTTCTTTACCGGAATTTGTGTGGGGTAATACAACATATCGCTTACATCTTCTTTCTTGGGCCAGAATAGCTTTGCGAAATGAGAGCTTGTAATCATTGCCTTCTGCTGCGCTTTATTGGCTTTTTCTTTCAGACCATTGATAATGCCCTGGAAATCGGAAAGATCAGCATGCAGAAGTTCTTTGGTGCCGTTTTGCGATGAGGCGGAAGCAGGCTTATCGTGAAGGAAAATACGCTTATATATAGCCTGATCTTTTTCGCTCAGTGCTGCCAGTTGAATTTGTGCTTTTTGAATGTCATTTTCCACAATTCCATGATGCCGCCTGAAGGCCGCATTCTCGGCGCGTAAGATTTTCTCTTTTTCTGTTTCAAAAAAACGATTCTGTAACAGAACTAATCCATAAAAAAATGCCGTACTGACCATTAATAAGCCCAAAAATCTCCACGTCCATGCACCCCATGCAAAGCGGGCACGTTCGTAACGCAGCGTTTTTGAGTTGTAAGAATATTTAACCTTGGTCATCCACTATTGCCTTTGAGGCCTCTTTTATCATTCGTTTCGTTAGTTCGTTCCTCCTATTTTATGGCGTTTCCTTTACTAATGCCTTAATTACCTTAAATTTGAGGGTTCAAACCCTTAAAGATAATTAAATTTTCACGTCAGCAAAGTTTAGAATGAGCTTAGAAGTAATGGATTCAGGTACGATAAGGCGCAAATTCCTCGATTTTTTCGCCAGCAAAGGACATCAGATTGTCCCCTCAGCCCCTTTGGTGTTGAAAAATGATCCCTCATTGCTCTTCACCAACTCCGGTATGGTGCAGTTCAAAGATAACTTTCTTGGAAACGCCACTTCGAAGTATAAGCGCATTGCCGACACTCAAAAATGTCTTCGCGTCAGCGGCAAGCATAACGATCTGGAAGATGTAGGTCTCGATACCTATCATCATACGCTATTCGAGATGCTGGGTAACTGGAGCTTTGGTGATTACTTTAAGAAAGATGCCATTGCCTGGGCGTGGGAATTACTTACAGAAGTTTATGGTCTTCCTAAGGACAGATTATATGTAACCGTATTTGGTGGAGATAAAGGAGACAATCTTCCGGTAGATGAAGAAGCAAAGGCGCTTTGGAAATCATTCATCAGTGAAGAGCGCATTCTTCATGGCAATAAAAAAGATAACTTCTGGGAGATGGGCGATCAGGGACCCTGCGGACCTTGCTCAGAGATTCACGTTGATCTTCGCACCGAAGAAGAAATAAAAGCGAAGCCAGGAAAAGAACTGGTGAACAATGATCATCCACAAGTGGTGGAGATCTGGAACCTTGTGTTCATGGAGTTCAACCGCAAAGCCGATGGTTCATTGGAAAAACTTCCTGCACAGCATGTCGATACCGGCATGGGCTTCGAGCGTCTTTGCATGGCGATACAAAAGAAGAGATCGAACTATGATACGGATGTGTTTAGTCCTTTGATGAGTTTCATTGCTGCGAATGCATATGGTGGGAAAGGAGTTACTTACGGAGGCAGTACACCAGGACAAGGTGCTGCTACAGAGAAACAAGACATTGCTATTCGTGTGATGGCCGATCATATTCGTGCTGTTGCGTTAACTATTGCAGATGGACAGCTTCCAAGCAATAGCGGAGCGGGTTATGTCATCAGACGTATATTAAGAAGAGCAATCCGTTATGGATTCTCTTATCTTGGTTACAAAGAGCCATTCATTCATCGCTTAGTGCCTTTGCTTGCATTGCAATTGAAAGATGTATTCCCTGAGTTACATAAACAGGTAGAATTTGTCGGTAAGGTGGTGCATGAAGAAGAAAAAACTTTTCTTAATACATTAGATCACGGCATTCTTGCTTTTCAAACTCAACTCTATAATGTAGTCTTAGACGGATTAAATAAGTTATTTAATCTCGAAGGCATCACCTTTGATTTTGTTAACACTGAAGAGATCGATTATTATTTTCCGGAAAATAATATTGGGTTACAACTCAGGCAAGATATAATTGGGGATTATTTCATTTCAATAAAGAATATTCGCATAAACGATAATATCTACTCAAACCTGAGAGTTTTTGAAGTAACTCCTGCATTTTTACTGAGTAAGGAGTTTTGGGAATTACCGGATTTCAAAAACATCTTTAAAACTAATTTGAAATCTCTTGGACTTAAATTAGATGGTAAAACAGCATTTCTACTATACGATACTCTTGGGTTTCCTATCGATTTAACTCAGCTAATGTCTAAGGAACTTGGCTTGGGTGTTGACATGATTGAGTTTGAAAAACTGTTAGGTGAACAACGTGTGCTTTCCAAGGCAGATGCAGCTAAAGAAACCGGAGACTGGACTGTAGTGGGTGAAGATGTGAAAACCGAATTCATTGGCTATGATAATGTAGATGCTGTTTCGCGCCTGACTAAGTATCGTAAGATCAAACAAAAAAACAAAGAGCTGTATCAACTGGTGTTGGATAAAACTCCTTTCTATGCTGAGAGTGGTGGCCAGGCAGGTGATACCGGTGTGATTGATACAGGAAGTGAAAAACTATTCGTGATCGACACCAAAAAAGAAAATGAATTGATCATCCACCTTACAGAAAAGCTTCCGGCACAACTGGAAGGTGAATGGAAAGTGAAGATTGATACATCGAAACGTTCGCAGTCAATGAACAATCACTCAGCTACACACTTATTGCAGGCAGCTTTGCGCAATGTGTTAGGTAAGCACGTGGAGCAGAAAGGATCATTAGTCAACGAAAAGATCTTGCGTTTCGATTTCTCTCATTTCGCCGCCATGACCGATGTGGAGATTGCCAAAGTAGAATCGATCGTGAATGAAAAGATTCGTGAGAACATTGAACTGAACGAACAACGCAATGTGCCTTTTGAAAAAGCAAAGACATTAGGCGCTATGGCCTTGTTCGGGGAAAAATATGGTGAGTTTGTCCGCGTCATTACATTCGATCCGAAGTTTTCGGTAGAGCTTTGCGGAGGGACTCACGTAAAGGCTACCGGTAACATTGGGTTGTTCAAGATCACATCAGAAAGCTCCGTAGCTGCTGGTGTGCGAAGAATAGAAGCGGTAACAGGTGAAGGTGCATATGAATATTTCAATCAGTCACTGGCCGTGCTCAATGAATTGAAAACGTTGCTGAAGAATCCGAAGGATACCGCGGCATCGTTGCAAAACCTGATTGAAGAAAAACATGCGCTGGAGAAAAAACTGGAAGCAGTCAACCAGGAACGTGCCAACCAGATTAAGGATGAACTGGTGAAGAAAGCGAATAAATCCAATGGTCATACATTGATACTTGAAAAAGTAATTGTTCCTAATGCCGATGCATTGAAGAACATTGCTTATGCACTGCGCAATCAGTTTGATGATCTGCTATTGATTCTCGCTGCCGATGTGGATAGCAAACCACAAGTAGCAGTAATGCTCGGAGAAAAACTGGAAGCCACTAAAAAGTATCATGCAGGTAACATGGTGAAAGAGTTGGCGAAAGAGATTGATGGTGGTGGCGGTGGCCAGGCATTCTTCGCTACGGCAGGAGGTAAGAATCTGAATGGATTGAATGCGGTGTTGGAGAAAGCGAAAACACTTGTTTGATTTTTATTTAAGAATAAACGGGTAAGATTGAGTAATGGATAAATCCATCAGAGATAAATACACAGTAGTCATTGGCCTTGAAGTACACGCGCAGCTTCTTACCAAAAGCAAAATCTATAATACCGATTCTGCGGAGTATGGAAGTGCACCCAATACCAACATCAGTGTCATTACCCTGGCGCACCCGGGCACATTGCCTAAGTTGAATAAACGAGTTGCTGAGTTTGCTATTAAAATGGGATTGGCCTGTCATTGTGCTATTTCACGCTTCCAGATTTTTGATCGTAAGAATTATTTTTATCCTGACCTTCCTAAAGGGTATCAGTTGACACAAGATCGTACTCCCATTTGCAAGAATGGTTATGTAACGATTGCTTCGAAAGAAGGAGATAAGAATATTGTATTGAACCGTATTCATATTGAAGAAGATGCAGGCAAGTCGATACACCTTGCTGGCGAGACGGATACGTTGCTGGATTTCAATCGTTCAGGTGTTCCATTAATAGAAATCGTAACTGAACCTGTAATTCGTAGCTCAGAAGATGCGGCTGCTTTTGTAACTGAAGTTCGCAAGCTGGTTCGTTACCTCGACATCTGTGATGGTAACATGGAAGAGGGTTCTCTTCGCTGTGATGCCAACGTGTCGGTAATGCTCAACGATGCAAAGGAGTATGGGAAGAAAGTGGAGATCAAGAACATGAACTCCATGCGCAATGTACAGCGCGCTATTGATCATGAAGTGGAGCGACAGATCACAGAGATCGAAAAAGGAAACGCGATCATTTCTGAAACACGAACCTTTGATGCCAATACCGGGAAGAGTGCTGGTATGCGCACGAAAGAAGAACTGAACGACTATCGTTATTTCCCTGATCCTGATCTGAGCCCGATGAAGGTATCGGATGAATGGCTCGCGGAGATCAAAGCGTCTATGCCGTTGCTACCGCGACAAATGTATCAGACGTTCGTAACCGAATACCAATTACCAGAGTACGATGCACAGGTACTTACCGATACCAAAGAGGTGGCATTGTATTTTAGTGATGTGTGTTCATACACGAAGAATTATAAGGCAGCATCTAACTGGGTAATGGGACCAATTAAATCGTACCTCAATGAGCAAAAGCTGGAGGCAGATGCTTTTCCTGTCTCCGCTAAGGTGATTGCAGAGTTGATTGCACTAATTGATGAAGGCAAAGTAAACTTTACAGTAGCTGCTCAGCGTATATTCCCTGCATTGATTACAGCTGCTAGTACAAGTCCGCTGGAGATTGCTCAACAGCTTAATCTAATACAGGATAGCAGTGCAGATTCTATTCTTCCTATTGTGGAACAGGTTATTAAAGAATTCCCGGCAAAGGTCGCCGAGTATAAGAGTGGGAAGAAGGGGATTATTGGTATGTTTATGGGAGAGGTGAAAAAGAGAAGTAATGGTAAGGCCGATCCGAAAGTGGCCAATGATTTATTAATAAAGAAACTTGAAGAATAGAGAAATGAAATTAAGACTCAGTTTATTTATCGTCATAGCTGCATTATTTACTGCTTGCGATAGCC
>NNBV01000676.1_pt1 | contig 18624 bp, 14 predicted proteins | sample 1173771 | NCBI WGS metagenome assembly NNBV01 (sample SAMN07173938, study PRJNA388173) | plant metagenome | isolation source: symbiotic tissue sample KVS11 | place: Norway: Troms, Kvaloya island | reverse complement strand
ATACTTAATAATTTATACAAAACTGGATGAACTACAGCGCAGATTCCTTGCCTCCCATAAAACTCATTCCCCTAAACGCTGAAACTGCATCGCTCCTTGGGCGCACCATTAGTACAAGACCACCAACCGATATTCGGTGGGTAAAGGTGCTAGAGTTTCTACGCAGCAACAATCTCGCACCCAACAGCCGCAAGCTTTACGAACGTGAACTCAAACGATTTTTGGCTTGGAGTGAGCTACATTATCATGAACTGCGTCCACGTCACCTTGCGCTATATAAAGAATATCTCCGTGATGAAATACGGACTGATGCAGGTAAACCGCTTTCAAAAAGCAGCATCAATGCAGGAGTCGCGGCACTTAAAAGCTTTTTCAAATGGATGTCTTACACGTATCCTGACATAATTTCTACTAATCCCACGCTGGGGATAAAACTGGAAAAAGTGCCACTGCCACCAGCCCAAAGTTTAACCCCAGAACAAATGGAACGGGTTTGGTCAGCGTTGGAATTGTTGAGAGAAACAAAGCAACGCGATACAGCACTGGTTCACATTCTCAGTCATGGACTCCGGGCAGGGGAAGTTGTACAGCTAAATGTTGGTTCATTTGATGGCAAGCTGCTATTTTTACCAGATACTAAAACGAATGAACCACGCTTAGTTCCACTGCGAAAAGAGAGTCGGGAAGTAGTCACAGACTATTTACAATTGCGCGAACAGCAAGGAGAGGTATTGACCAGCCTTAACCCACTGATGATTTCACACCATGCTTCATACAAGGGCGAGCGCCTGAGATATCACGGTATTTACTTTGCAATCGAGAAGATTGGGGAAATAGCAGGAATTGAGGATTTGCATCCCCATGCCTTCCGTCATACTTACGCTACGGATTTAGTGTTATTAGGTATTGACCCAACTCATGCCCGCAAGCTAACTGGGCATCGCAGTGATAAAGCCTTCCGACGCTATACACTTCGCGGCGAACAACAAGCTGCGATCGCTGCTTACTATCGTGCAATCGGAGAGGAAGTGGAGTAAGGTATGCCCAAGCCACTCGATCCCAAGTGTCAGTTATGTTCCAAACTACCAACTGCCCAAGCCAAGGTTTTACATGGAACAGCAGGGGACGGGTGTTGGAATCCCAAAGTCTGCCACAATCGCCGCTCATTCTATCGCCACCGCTCCCAGAAGAATTCAGCAGAAATTGATTCAGTAACAGTCGAACCACCAACAACATATTTTGCAGTGCTGTATTTGTATAAAGAACCGGGGGATAAGCCATTGCACGCCTTGGGCGCAGAACTGTGGCTGGGACAACAGCCTATTTGCCGCTTAGAACCAATTCACTGCTTTGGGTTAACGGCTGGTAAGATCCGCGCCTATACAGATCAGGTGTTGCAGGCGTTTGCGAAACAATACAGTGTTTCACTATATCAATATAAGGATATGTTTGAAATTACCTCAAGTTACTGCCCAGTTCGTCCTTGCCCGTTACATCCAGAATCCTAGAGATGACCACATACCACCAATTAACCATCTGGGATGTATTAGATGAGTTGTCTGAATCTCCACCAACTTCTTCCCTTGATGCTATGTGGGATTGTTTGGATGCCGAGTTAGAAAAATTACCCTTGGAGGCACAGTTATTAACCGCAGCGCTTGCCTTCAGTCAAATTGCGGATATTCTCAAGTCTCGTGCCGAAGTGCTGTTGCAAGATACCCGCGACCGCAATAGTCTTTTGGGGCCTGTTGTTAGCACCGATCTCTTTGCTGGTCTAGTGCGGACAACAATGCACCTAGATTTAGATGATTTGATTGAACCGCAAACACCACAAACCTTTAAACCACACGGGCCACACCAATTTTCATCTCCTACTGAGTTGGGTGATTCTGTAGTAGCACCGGTTGAAAAAGCGAATGTTTTGGCAATGCTTGATGAGGTGACAACTTTAGAAGATGTCCGCAATTTGGCATCAGATGAGGATGTCCAAAAATGGCAGAGTGCGATCGCTAACTACCTGATAAATGTCAAAGATGAGATTTCTTTAATTAAACTGCAACGTGTGTTGCAAATGCCGATGGTAGAAGTCTGGTTGGGATTATTGCTAGGTGGGTTTACACTAGAACAACGTGGTGATTTTTATCACAACCATAATGTCTGGGTGAAAAGCTCTCTAACTTCGTCCAGTTTCAATGGCATTGTACAGCATTCAACTGAGTTCAGTTCCAGCTCTACAACTGGCTAGAAATCAACACAATTAAATAGAACTGTGAAAGATGTGCAGTATCTTCGAGAAGATTAAAATTTAATAATAAGGGACTTCCAGTTAAAAGGGTCGCAAGGACTTGCCCCCCTACAAATAAATAATTTGGGATAATTTACAGGACTTACGCAAAATTATGGAAAAACGAACCGCAAAGGACACGAAGGGAAGAGGGTTTCAGAGAGTTCTTGCGTAAGTCCTAATTTATTTTCTGCAAGTCCCTAATAGGATTGGTAGACTTAGAATTTTGGGGAAAAACGAAAGTTGCCAATTTCCCTAAATAAAAACTTTTTCATGAAGGAAAGGAAAGATTGATGCAAGCTCCAGTAGATTTTGCCGAGATCACAGCAGAAACTCCGACGCTCTTGGGCGTAACTGCCGAATACCAAGGTATCCAGGCGCAGTTTAACCAGGCTCAAACCTCACAGCAACGAAAGGCTGCCTTTCAACAGTGGGATGCCTTAAGATGCAGACTCAGTACCTGGAAGGAACTCACGCAACTTCACTTTCACCAAGACACGCAAAATCCAGAGTACAAAACTGCCTTGGACTATTGCAGCGAAATTTCACCATCTCTGACTGCCCTTGAAGTAGACTTCAAACGGCAGCTGATTCATAGCCCCGATCGCGCCGAATTAGAACAAAGCTTGGGACGGCAAGCCTTTTTGCTGTGGGAAACAGACATCACGACTTTTGAAGAAGCGATCGCAGCAGATTTAGTTGAAGAATCTAAACTCATCAATGAGTACACCAAACTGATCGCCTCGGCAAAGTTAGAGTTCGGGGGTAAGCAAGTAAATTTATCAGGTTTGCAACCATATCTGCAAAGTAAAGAGCGAGACATTCGCCACCAAGCAGAACAGTGTCGCTGGCAGTTTTTTGAGCAGAATCAAGATTGCTTTGATCAATTGTTTGATCAATTGGTAAAACTGCGCGATCGCATGGCAAAAAAATTGGGCGATGAAAACTACATTGCGCTAGGATATCGCCGGATGCGACGGGTAGATTACAATCAAAGCGATGTTGAACGCTATCGAGATCAAGTAGTTCAAGAGGTCGTTCCCTTAGCGATGGAGCTAATTGGGCAACAGGCAAAACGGCTCAATCTAGACACCCTATATTTCTGGGATGAGTCCGTCTTTGATGCAGAAGGTAGTCCGGCTCCCATTGGCAATCATGACTGGATGCTAGAACGGGCACAAGAAATGTTTGATGCCTTGAATCCATCGCTGGCTAGCTTTTTTCAGATGATGGTTGAGCAGCATTTACTAGATTTGCAAAACCGTCCCGGAAAAGCAGGAGGCGGATTTTGCACAAGCTTCCCAACCTATGATGTTCCATACGTGTTCGCAAATTTCAATGGCACAAAAAACGACGTTCAGGTGTTTGTTCACGAAATCGGTCATGCCTTCCAAATGTGGCGAAGTCGCCATTTGCCAGTTTTTGATTACCTGTGGCCCACCCTAGAATCGTGTGAAATTCACTCCATGAGCTTAGAGTTTCTCACCTATTCGCAGATGGAAAAGTTTTTCGGGGATCAAGCCGATCGATTTCGGAGGCAGCATCTAGCCTGGTCGATTCTATTTCAGCCTTATGGTGTGGCAGTGGATCATTTTCAGCATTTGGTATATGCGAACCCAGAGGCAACCCCGCAAGAACGACATCAAATGTGGCAACAAATGGAAGCTCGTTATCTGCCTTGGCGTAAATATGGAGATTTAAATTATCTCAACAAAGGCGGACTCTGGCAAGAAAAACAACACATTTACTGTTCGCCCTTTTATTATATTGATTACACCTTGGCGGGGTGTTGCGCCTTGCAGTTTTGGGTCAAAGCAGAAGAAAATTATTCGCAAGCGTTGGCAGAGTATATTGCATTATGCGATCGCGGTGGTTCTGCATCCTTTCGAGAATTAGTGCGATCGGCAAATCTCATTTCTCCCTTTGAAGCTGGTGCGCTTACTCAGGTTGTTGAAAAAGTGCGTCAGAGTTTGAAGACTGGCTGATGAGAAGGCGTAGATGCTAAATTCACTGAACATTAGTATGTAATTAGCAACTGCATTTAATAATAGTCTAACTACCATAATTACTGTTAAGTATTGGGGGTGATTTATGGCAAAAGTAACTTCTTTGAAGATCCAAAAGCTGATGGCAGCAAGAAAACCCAAACAATAGACCGCAAATAAGTTTGAGCCAACAACACGTTGCTTTATTCTTACCCAATCAGCAGCAAGATATATTCAAAGTGCCAAATGAGAAACATCAGACTTAATATATTAAAATTTTCTACCCCAGACTTTAGGCAATTTTGACCCCAAACATTACTGTAAATTTAGGGTTTAATAGCAAAAATTTACACTTATTTACATCAAATTGTTTATTTATTTGAAGCCAGGTCGATGTTAAGTTTATTGACTTGCTTGTTCATTACTCAAGCATTTTGATAAAAAATAATATAAAGCGGGATTTTTGAGCTTTTTATGTTTTTATTTCCTAATAATTACCACTAGCGATCGCGACATTAATAATGTTGTACCGAAAGCCAATAAACAAGTTGCAAAAATTCATCCAAAAACAGAGTTATTTACATATAGGGGTTTTCCTGGCAACTCTATTGAGCATCATATTGTTCAGTTGGATAGCACTCTCGCAGCAACCAGTTATCCTTAATCTGTTAATGACTGCCCCTGATGCCGAACCTTGGAGGCAGGGTTTAATTAGAGACTTCGAGGCTGAGAACCCAGGTATTCGCATTAACTTGGTTGAAGGGCCGAATGCCACAAATTTGCTTGAAGACCTGTACACCTCATCTTTTATCTTGGGTGAATCCCCTTATGACCTGATTAATATGGATGTCATTTGGACATCCAAGTTTGCTGCTGCTGGATGGTTGCTACCTTTAGGCGATCGCATTTCTAAAGAGGACTTAGGAGCATTTTCATCCCAGGATGTAGAAGGGGGACGTTACCAAGACAAACTGTACCGCATTCCAGTGCGTTCCGACGTGGGAATGCTCTACTACCGAGAAGATTTAATCAAACAAGCAGGATTGCAACCGCCAGAGACATTTGATGATTTGATGCGAATTTCCCAAGTCTTGCAAAAGAAAAAGCAGGTGAATTGGGGCTATGTTTGGCAGGGTCGCCAATATGAAGGACTTGTGGCGATGTTTGCAGAAGTTCTCGATGGCTTTGGTGGCTTCTGGGTTAATCCCGACACTCTCGAAGTTGGGTTAGATCGACCAGAAACATTACGAGCCATTGAGTTTCTGCGTAGTACCGTAAGAGTTGGCGTTTCTCCTCCTGGAGTCACGACTTACCAAGAAGAAGACACCAGGCGCTTGTTTCAAACTGGTCAAGTAGCATTTTTACGCAGTTGGCCTTATGCGTGGCCTTTAGCCCAGGCAGAAAATTCGCCAATCCAGGGCAAAATAGCGATTAAACCAATGGTTCACGCTCCTGGTAAGACGGGAGCAGCTTGTTTAGGAGGTTGGGGTTTAGGGATTGCTAAATCTTCTCAACATCCCGAAGAAGCTTGGAAAGCAATTCAGTATTTTACCAGTCGAGAAGCACAGCGCCGATTCATTTTGACAGCAGGCTATGTGCCAAGTCGCCGGGATTTGTTTACAGACCCAGAGATTGTTGCTAAATACCCCCACTATCCGCAGTTATTGGAGGTCGTGAACAATGCAGTTTTACGTCCGCCGATCGCCCAATATGCTCAGACATCAGATATTTTACAGCGTTATCTCAGCGCCGCGCTATCCGGTCGGATGAATTCTGAACGAGCAATGCAAGCTGCTGCTGCGGAAACGCGCCGACTGCTGGGAGCAGGGGGAGAGAAATTAAAAATTAAAAATTAAACAACTTGTGCTTTCTGCCTCCTCTTTGCCAATGCCCAATGCCCAATGCCTTATAACAAATGACAAATTTACATACACTTAGAAGTCGAGAACAACAGACAGCATGGATTTTACTAACACCAGCATTGCTGCTGTTGTTGTTTGTATTTGCCTACCCGATTTTACGAGCATTTTGGTTAAGCGTATTTACGAGAAATCTGGGAACAGAGTTACAACCTGTATTCTCTGGTTTGGAAAATTATGTGCGGATGGCGGGGGATGGTCGTTTTTGGCAGAGTTTGTGGGCGACAACGGTGTTTACAACAGCATCAGTAATCTCAGAACTATTGCTAGGACTGGGAGTTGCGCTAGTTCTCAACCAAGCCTTTTTTGGGCGGGGCATAGTGCGTACAATCGCCATTATCCCTTGGGCTTTGCCTACTTCTCTGATTGGTCTGGCGTGGGCTTGGATTTTTAACGATCAGTTTGGGGTTGTGAACGATATTCTGCGGCGATTGGGGCTGATTGAGACTGGTACTAACTGGTTAGGAGATCCAACGCTGGCGATGATCGCAGTGGTTTTTGCAGATGTTTGGAAAACTACGCCGTTTATCAGCATCCTGTTGCTAGCTGGGTTGCAGTCGATATCACAAGACCTCTATGAGGCTTACTCAGTCGATGGGGCAACTGCTTGGCAAAGCTTCCGCAATATTACCCTGCCACTGCTGCTGCCACAAATCTTAATTGCAGTGCTATTTCGGTTTGCTCAAGCTTTCGGGATTTTCGACTTGATTGCTGTGATGACTGGGGGTGGCCCTGGTGGCGCTACGGAAGTGGTGTCATTGTATATTTACTCTACAGTGATGCGCTACTTGGATTTTGGTTATGGAGCAGCCCTGGTAGTGGTGACATTTTTAATATTGATTGTGGCTGTGGCGATCGCTAGTTTCTTGCTTAACAAATACCGTGCCAAAACATCAGGAGCCATTTAACTCATGAGTGTAACTCCCCAAGCAGTTCCAACGACTCCAAAACGAAAAGGAGAAACCAAGTTTTCTCTGAAAAAAATCTTGCTGCCCATCATAGTTGTATTAATAGTAATATTTAGCCTAGCGCCAGCCTTATGGCAATTGCTGACCTCGTTTAAAGTGAATGAGGATATTGCCGCCGTTCCTACTGTCTATTTCCCCACCCGATTTACTTTCAATCACTACATTGAGTTATTCACCCGTCGTCCATTTTGGCGTTACATCTTCAACAGTGCCTTTGTATCGATTACTTCCACAGCTGTATCTTTAGCGATCGGCGCACCTGCGGCTTATGCCCTCGCACGGTTACGCCCTTGGGGTGAAAGAGTTATCCTCGCCAGCGTTCTAATTGTTACCTTATTTCCTGGAATTCTCTTGTTCTTAGGACTGTTAGAAATTATCCAAGCGCTTAAACTCGGCAACAATTATCTGGCGCTGATTATACCCTACACTGCAATCAATTTGCCGCTAACAATTCTAGTACTTAGAAGCTTTTTCCAACAATTACCAAAAGATTTGGAAGATTCTGCTAGGGTCGATGGCTACAACACCTTTCAACTACTATGGCAAATCGTGCTGCCCATGACGCTTCCGGCCTTAGTGACTACTGGAATCCTCACCTTTATTTTTGCTTGGAACGAGTTTATTTTCGCTCTCACGTTTATGACTCGTGAAGAATTGAAGACAATTCCCGTTGCTGCGGCTCAGTTGGGTGGTGCGACAGTATTTGAAATTCCCTATGGTGCGATCGCTGCTGCAACTGTTGTGGGCACATTACCCCTGATTTTACTAGTTTTGTTTTTCCAACGCCGGATTGTCCAAGGTCTTACCGCTGGTGCTGTAAAAGGATAGAAATCAAAATGGCTAAACTCGAACTCACAAATTTGAATAAAACCTATAATCCTAAAGTCATCCCTGTCAAGGACGTTAGTTTAACTGTAGATAACCATGAGTTTCTCACTTTACTTGGCCCTTCTGGCTGTGGCAAATCTACCGTCCTACGCATGATTGCGGGTCTTGAAGAACCGACTCGCGGTCAGATTAAGATTGGGGAGGTGGATGTCACCTATAAACGAGCAGCCGATCGCAACATTGCAATGGTATTTCAAAGCTATGCACTCTATCCTCACATGACGGTGTACGAAAACCTTGCTTCTGGACTCAAGCTGAAAAAAGTACCACCTACAGACATTAAACAGCGAGTGGCAGAAGTGGCAGAAGTTTTAGGATTAGCAGAGTTAATGAACCGTAAGCCTGGACAAATGTCTGGAGGTCAACGCCAACGGGTGGCTGTTGGTCGTGCTTTAGTGCGTAATGCCGATGTATACCTGCTGGATGAACCCTTAAGTAACCTGGATGCACTACTGCGGGAACGAGTCCGAGCCGATATCAAGCAAATTTTTGCAGCCCAAAAAGTGCCAGTTGTCTACGTTACCCACGACCAAACAGAAGCGATGACGCTCTCCACTAAAGTTGCATTGCTCAACGATGGCTATGTCCAGCAACTTGATCCACCTGACCGCATCTATAACCATCCAGCTAATCTATTTGTCGCTGGATTTGTTGGTAGTCCGCAAATGAATTTGCTAACTTTACCTTGTAAGGGACAATATGCAATCATGGGTAACTTCCAAGTGCTTCTCCCAGATATACCAACAGCACCACCACAGATTGTTCTGGGAATCCGTCCAGAAGATGTCCGCATTGCTCAACCAGGTGATACCCAAACTATCCAAGGGCGAGTGTTTTTAGTGGAAAACTTGGGTATGCACTATTTAGTCAGTGTCAGGATTGAGGGTTCACAAACCCGCGACCAGATGGAATCTTATTGCCAGCTTGCTCTACTGCCTGCTGCCAGACATCCGCTTGCACAGCCGGTTCCAACTCTGCTTTCGCCAAAAACCGCAATTGTCGTTCGTTGGTCGGCATTGGAATTTGCCGACCAATGGTCGGCAAAAACTTTTGAAGATTCTCATAAACCACAGTAGCCGAAATCTTCAAGTACGCCGCATCACGACTATAATTGAAGCGTTCGCGGCAGTATTCTTCAAAAGTACGATGCGTGGAACGGTACAGCCGTCTGTCCCTCAACTCCATCAGCGCCTGGCCTGCTGACAAAAATGCCCTTTCTACCTGACGTTCCAATTGCAAGCGTAAGCTTTGTTCTTGGTCGGTCAACTCTCTTACTTCAACAGCCGTCACCGTAATTGTTGCTGAGGCTGGGTTATCCTGCCCAGAATTATTTTCCTTTGCAAAGTCGGTTGCTGGCTTTGGTTCACCAGATGCCACAGGAATAATTTTCTTGCGTCTGGATGGTGGTTTGTTCATTATTCCACCTCCAGGCTGACAGCAGTTGAACAAATATTGAATTGTGTCATCATGGGATATATGTTTTTTATCTATCCCCCCAACAATACGAAAGATGGGGTTTTTCATTGCTTTTTATATTTTGCAGGCTTAAAGCACTACCAAATATAAAACTCATTAAAAAATCTCATAGACCAATTATCAAAAAAACCACTACGCCAGAGATACCACAACAACAAAATACTGTTTGGGCGTATTCTAGAAAATACCCTCTTCAAGACATGGGTAAAACAACGACTAATGCTTGATTATTTGACGGCGGGTATTGCATTTTGGATGACTTTGTTTGGAGTACAAGAGTCGTTGTTAGAATTTCGCCTGGGTTATCTCGGTCGCTACTGGTTTCTTGCGATTAGTGCTAGCTTACTCCTGAGCTTTTTGCTCTCTGCCCCGATTATTATCACGCTAATCATTAAATTTGCTGTAGATCCATTCACTTTTCCAGGTAATGTTATTCTTTGTGCGATCGCTGCGGTAATCTTTAGTGTGATTCTTAGTCTCGCGCAGTGGTTGATACTTCGTCAAACCGAGATGACACCAAGAGTCTTTGCTCTGATCAATACAGTTATTGGAATTCTCGTCTACTTCCTACTGGTATGGTTCAATGAGGGTAGTTTGGAGTGGAGTGGTAATCCTTTTGGCGGCTGGAAAACTGTAATAATATTTTTAGCTGGTGGTGCGATTACCGGAGGTGTCGCAGGTAAGGCTTTGGATTTCTATTGTGAGCGAGTAGAACAGCGATTAATTCAGCTTGAGAGAGAAAGAGAAGAGAAAGAAAGGCTCAGAAGAGAAAGAATAGAAAATGAAGTATTTGAAAGAAAAAAGCTTGAGGCGGAAAAGCTTGAAAGAGAAGCCCTAGAGAGAAAAATGATTGAGAGAGAAATGGCCTTAGCTGAAGAGAAAAAGTGGTACGAAGAACATGGTGATGATGATTACGATTATGAGGATGAAGATGATGAAGAATAATATTTGAGTATCAATTTACACGCTAAACTTGATTTGCGACTAGATATCTGTTTGATTTCTCAATAAATCGATTTCTTTGTTATATTTGCGATGAAACTTTAGTAATTCCACATAAGCACATGGTACTACTAAGGGCCAGAAAATAGTGATTAAGACTAAAATTATCCTAGACAAAAAGCGCTGTTCTCGACTCATTTCTCTATCACTCATCAAGAAAAATAACTATTGGCTAAATAAACACCTTGCCAATCCTAGATAAACGATGATGCCAAGAGAAGTCAGAAGTAAATGCAACATTAACCGTCTAATATTAATAGTAAAGTTTTGGTCAACAAGAAGCACAGGCGGAGACGGGATGGTTCCCTAGTGCGAGAAACCCCATAGATAAATTTAGGGCTGCTGAAACAAGAACCGGAGGCAGAGCGTTTCGCCTGTCCACCCGCAAACACAGACAAATTTCTTAATGCTCCTCCAAAGTGAAACTATTAACCTTCTATTATCAGGCTAAAATGAGTCAAAAGCACAAAATTACCCTGGCTTTTATCCTTCTTTAGTAGTAAAGAAGAGTTTTTGTGTAGCCAAGGGACTTATAGTAGCCAAAATCTCATTGAGACAAAGAGGCAGCGCGGTCTTCTGCCTTGGTGCTAGGGCGTGTCATCAATTAAATCTGAAATTGGCTTATGGCAAGGATTTCAGGAGTCTTTTTTACAAAAATGCCAAGAGACTAAATCCCTTATCTGAATAAAGCTTTTGGCTCCTAATTGATGACACGCCCTAGCTCCTGCCTTTGGGAGCTATATCTGCATAGTATTTATTCAACTCTTGGAGCGCGATCGCAATCTCAAAGTTTTCTTGGCTTTTAACCATTTAATATCAAGCAGATAAACTTTACTAGCTTAAATTCAAGATTAAAATCATGATTTTAACTTGCTAAGGGAGTCCGAAATTAGCAATTCTGACAAAAGAAAGTTTTATCGCAAAAAACTACTTTTGTCGGTAATTAGCAACGCTGTCAATAATAGTACAAGCAACTGCTTTCAATTAAGACCGATTATCTCGTGTGTTTCCTGTGTTCCCGATTTAGCTGAGTTTCCCTAATTCCTATGAGTTACAAAAAATACGTTGCTGGCATTCAAAGCATCGCCAAACTAAAGCACCAATATTCCTTACAAATTTGTAGTGCATTAGCTTACAAGCAAAGGCAGTATCTTTATAAAGATAGATAACCATTCTTTTAAGGGGTAATTCACTTAAAATTCCCAAGACTTTTACATACAATTTATAGTCGGTCAATTTATAGTCGGTGTATTGACATGAAAGATTTTGAGCTACTGGGTATAAATCACCTCGCACTAGTTTGCAAAGACTTAGAACAAACTCTAGATTTCTACGGCAACACCCTTGGACTTTCTTTGATCAAGGTCATCGAGATGCCAGGCGGCGGAAAGCACTTTTTTTTTGATATTGGAAATGGCGATGCTTTGGCTTTCTTCTGGTCTCCGCGAACACCAGAAGGGATACCAGGCATATCCTCTGTACGACCGGATGGACTCAAAACAGGAAATATTGCCACTGCACATGGCTCTATGAACCATGTGGCATTTAATATTCCTTTGGAAAAGGTGGAAGATTATAGAACCAAACTAGTTGGGAAGGGGGTTGAAGTGACACCAATTTTGCATCATGCAGATGTCGCACCTGGCTATGTACCTGAACTAGACGAAAATACTTTCATTTCCTCATTTTATTTTTTCGATCCGAATGGTATCTTACTAGAATTTGCTGCAAATGTGCGCCCATTGGGAGATCCAGCACGAGACCTGCAACATAAATTAATTTAATAGTAAATTGTTTATTAATTATTACTAACCTTATAGCTATAGTTGAACTATAGCTATAAGGTTAGTAATCTAAAAAATAGACGTTACTAGCTAATTAATAATTTTTAATTAGTCTTTAAAACCATACTTACGCAACAGAATGGAAACCAACCATTATACTTTCATAAAATTCGTTCTTGCATCAACATTTATTTCTTATTTAACTATCTTTCCATGTAAAGCTCAAATAATTAAAGACGAGACTTTACCCAACAACAGTATCATAAAAATGCAAGGAAATACAATAACTATTGAAGGAGGAACTCAAGCAAAGAACAACTTATTTCACAGCTTTCAAAATTTCTCTGTCTCGAATGGCGGCATTGTTTTATTTAACAATTCTACAAATATTCAAAACATTATTAGTCGGGTGACTGGTACATCAGCATCTAATATCGATGGATTAATTCGTGCCAATGGCATAGCTAACCTATTTCTGATCAATCCAAATGGAATAGTTTTCGGTCAAAATGCACGGTTAGATATTGGTGGTTCTTTTTTAGCCAGCACAGCGAATAGCATTAAATTTGCTGATGGCTCCCAGTTCAGCGCTGTAAATACCCCTAATCAGCCAATACTGACTATTAGTGTACCTAGTGGTTTGCAATTTGGGAGCAATCTTGGAGTGATTCAGGTGCAGGGTACAGGCCGCATTATTCAAGATTCTGATTTTAGGGTACCTCTCGATGCCAACAAGTTTTCTAATAGCTTACAAGTCAAACCCGACAAAACTTTAGCTTTGATAGGAGGAGATATATTATTGGAGGGAGGAATTCTCAGTACAAAGAATGGAAGAATCGAATTAGGAAGCATCGTTAAAGGGGATACCAATATTAAGCAAGAAAATAATGGATGGTCATTTAGCTATGACAAAACTTCAATTTTTGGAGATATAAAATTATCAGAGAATGCCTTAGTTTATGTTAATAGCCTTAAAGGCGAAGGAAACACTATCAATATTCAGGGGCGCAATATAAGAATATTAAATGGCTCCTTGATTTTCAGCCAAAATCAAGAATACAAGCAAAATGGAGAGATTACTATTAATGCCTCTGAGCTTTTAGAACTTAAAGATTCAACACAATTTAGTCTGAGTGCTATTTTTACTAGTAATTTTGGGAAGACAGCAGGAGAAAATATTCAAATTAATGCAAATAAAATTAACATGGAAGGCTCACAAATAGCTACTACTACTTTTAGTGACGCTTCCGGCGGAAACATAGTGGTAGATAATGTTGATAATTTAAAAATTATTGGTTCTGATCCATCTACTGCTAATCCTTTTGGATATGGTGGTATAAATACTTTTAGTTACATTAATCATGGAGTTGGCGGCAATATTGTTGGAAAAATCAAAACTTTAATATTAGAAAATAGAGCAAATATTACCACAAATTCTAGCTCTTATGGAAGCGCAGGAGATGTGAAGCTATCGACGGAAAACATCACTCTTAAAAATGGAGGTGGTTTAGGTTCTACAACTTTTAATATGGGAAAAGGTGGTAATGTTTTTGTAAATGCAAGTAATAAGATAGAAATAATAGGTGTATCGCCTTCCGTTGGGGCTAGCACAATTAAGGCTGGTACTTTTGGCAGCGGTGACGCTGGCATTTTAGAAATTAATACCCCAAGGCTATCTATTCGGGAAGGCGCAGGTGTATCTACGAGTACAGTCTCTTCTGGAAACGGTGGTAGTCTCACCATTAATGCTCCTGATTTTATAGAAGTTTCGGGGGTTGATTCAAACTCCAATAATCCTAGTTTTATAGATTCATCGGCAGCTATTTTAGACGAAAGTTTAAGGGTAAGATTTAGCAGAGTACCACCAAATCCCACTGGAGATGCAGGAAAGCTAACCCTTAAGACTGGAAGCTTAAATATTAAAGACGGCGCTCAAGTCAGCGTTGGAAACTATGGCTCTGGCAATGCAGGAAAACTTGAAATTATTGCTAAAAACATCAATATCAAAAACAACGGGAGTGTTAACGCAACCACTGCTGTTGGTCAGGGGGGTGATATTGATATTGACTCAGAAAACTTGTTATTACGCAATAGTAGTATCTCCACAACTGCTGGGCAGCAAGGCACTAACGGCGATGGTGGCAACATAGCTATTGATACAAAAATCCTATTCTCCTTGGGCAACAGCAGCATAACAGCTAATGCTTTTATAGGAAAAGGCGGAAATATCTTCATTAATACCGACTGGTTTTTTTCTTCTCTTAATAGCCGATTTGAAGCCAGCTCACAATTTGGCATTAACGGACAAGTTGAGATCAACGGCTTTTACTTTTATCCTAGTAGCATGAAAGCAGCGCCAGAAGCAATTCGTGAAACCCCTAAAATTGCATCACTTTGTCAAAGTCGATCAGGTATAGGGATAAGTAAGTTTGTTGTTACTGGTATTGACAGTTTGTTACCTAGCCCTAACGATTTGCCATCTAATAATCCTATTTGGCAAGACAATTCTATCTCAGATCAGGTCAACATTAGCTCAGAAGAACTAAAATCAATAGTTCAAGAAACTACACCAATCATAGAAGCGCAAGCTTTGATAAGAAAACCTGATGGTACAGTTGTCTTGACGGCAAAATTTGATCAAGTCACCGCCGATGCTGCGTTGTTTGCTAGTCTGTGTTCTGCTGAAGCTAAAACATCAAAAAATCAATAATACCAGAAAGAACAATAGAACGATGGTTAAACGTCGAAATTGGATCAAGTACTTATTTTTAAGCATTTTAGGGTTATTTACGGTTGAGAGTAAAGCATTTATTATCCCTGCTTATGCTAGTAAGAAAAAAGTACAAAAACACCATCAGGCGCAATTATTGATCCAAAGAGGAAAAAAGTATCTTGATGAAGGCCGAGCAGTAGAAGCGCTTCAAAATTGGAAAGAAGCCACAAAAATTTATCGTCAAATTCACTATGAAGAGGGTGTTACTGGCAGTTTAATTAACCAAAACCTTGCCCTACAAGCTCTAGGCTTAAATCGTCAGGCTTGCAGTATACTTTTACAAGCTTTAAATTTAGATACGGATGCTAAAATTTGCGCTATCCCATTAGAGCAATCTGATGAATCTACAACAAAACTATTGACGGCAGCAATAGATCAGCAAAAGCTAATGCCCCTAAATCTTTTGGTATGGCATAACCTGGGAGATGTATTACGTACAACAGGTAAGCTAGATGAATCAAAGATAGTTTTGGAAAAAATACTTTCAACTGCGAAACAAATGTCTTCTGTTGAGACTAGCGGAATCATGCTTTCATTGGCTAATACTGAACAGGCTATTTACCAACAAGCACGTAATAAATATTATGAAATAGAGGAGCCAGTTTTCAAAAAAGAAATTGTCATTTTGATTCAGCAAGAGGTGTTGAAATCAATTGATATGTATCAACAAGTATATAATATGCCAGAAGCTTCTCAAGTTACACAACTGCTAGCTCAAATACACCAGTTGAGTTTATTATTAGATTTTGAAAAATGGTTAATAGCAGAGTCTAGTGTAAGTAATACACAATTAGCTAATACTCTTGTTACAATTACTCAACAGATTCAGCCTTGCGTACACTTAGTTCTAAAAAATCCTTCGGTATTTTCTCAATTATCGGCTATTCATTCTGTTTATACAAAGCTGAACTTCGCTAACAGTTTGAATCAACTTCCAGACAAGCAATTGCATTCATTAGCTATTGACTATGCATCATCTGCTTTGCAAACAGCTAAAATTACCAAAAACGAGCGGTTGGAGTCATACAGTCTCGGCATTTTGGGTAAATTAAAAGCAGGACAATCAGAAAAATATTTTGCAGAAGCCTTAAGCTTGGCACAATCAATTCATGCTTGGGATATTTCGTATCAATGGCAGCAGGAGTTAGGGAATTTATATAATAAACAGGGAAAGTTTAAAGAAGCTATTAAAGCTTATAGCGCAGCGATCAATAACTTAAGTCAGCTTCGTGATAGTCTCTTAGCAAGCAACGCAGATTTACAGTTCTCTTTCTCGGAAAAGGTAGAACCTGTTTATCGCGATTATATGCGATTGCTTCTAGCATCTCCTAATCCAAATCTGGAGCAAGTTATTCAAACAAATGAACGGCTGCAAATAGCAGAGTTAGAGAATTTTCTCAAGTGTGGCAAACTCGATCTTGTAGCTTTAAACGAGCTTAAAAACTTACCTAGTGCCCCAGCAGTAATTCACATTGTTGATTTGGGTAGCCGTATAGAAATACTCGTTCAATCCCCTGATAAATCTCTTCATCATCATTCTGTTGATTCAAAGCCAGTTAAAGAGCATATCGAGAATCTATTAAAAAATTTACAAGAGAAGAAACTTGTTAATACTGATGAATCGGTGCTTCTTCAACCTTCTCAAGCACTCTATAGCTTGTTGATTGTACCTATCAAGAAATATTTGCCATTGTCAGGGACATTGGTATTCACTTTGGACAAATCTTTCCAAAGCTTGCCGATGGCTTTGCTGCATGATGGAAAAGATTATTTGTTCCAAGACTACAGTATTGCAGCTACTTTAGGATCTAGAGTTCGCCAACCAAAAACTTTATCTAAAGAACAGTTGAAAGTTCTCATTGCTGCACTCTCTAAAGTTAGTCCCAGCTTCAACGACCCAAACGCTCCTAAAGACTTGAAAGCGCTACCAGGAGTGGAACAAGAAGTAGCAGATATTAAAAAACAAACTACTTTTTCCACTACCTTACTAAATGAAAATTTTACTAGCCCTCGGCTTGAGAAAGAATTGAGTACGGTCGAATTTCCAATTGTTCATTTGACAACTCATGCTCAATTTAGTTCAGATCCTCAGAGGACGGTAATTCTAGCCTATGAGAAGGCAATCAATGTATTAAAGTTTGATAGATTATTAAGAAATAAAACTCAAGCTGATGCAGACGGGATTGAGTTATTAGTTTTAAGTGCCTGTCAAACCGCTAAGGGTAATAAAAGGTCAACGTTAGGAATTGCTGGAGTAGCCGCGCAAGCAGGAGCAAGAAGTACATTAGCAACATTATGGCTAGTAGATACTGATTCTACGACTCAGCTTATGAGCGAATTTTACAAAGAACTGAGAAAGGGTATACCTAAAGCAGAGGCACTGCGTCAAGCACAATTGAGTTTATTATCAAATCCTGATTACAATCATCCTTACTACTGGGCGGCTTTTGTTCTAGTTGGAAGCTGGCTCTGAAGCACTTTGGGACAACTTATGGTTCTTGAAGACTTTCAAGCAACTTTAGGCGCTCTTGCACCTTTTCTAATTCATCTAAGTTACCACTACTTTGGGCTAACTGGGCTGCCATCGCATATTCACGACGAGCCTCATCTGGCAACCATGCCTCTAAATAGCGATCGCCTAATATTCTGTAGAGAGTCGGATTGCTACTACCTGCTACCACTCGTTTCTTTAACGTATTGATTGTTTCATTCAAAAGTCTTCTTGACATATATACAGCATCTAAGTCCAGAAAAGCAGCTTCATCAGGAGGTAGGTTGAGAGAGTTGATTTGCTCTACCTTTTCTAAAATCTGTTTAAGATCGGTCTCTGGCAACAGATTGACTACTGATGTATCGGCGCTCACGGGGAAGTCACCCTTACTAGCTATAACAGTAATTTTATAAGCATTCCCATACTGCAATTCTCTTTGGTCTTTAGGATATAGCAGTGTGGTAGTTTTTACTTCTGTTTCCCAAATCGCACCATTACCCTCGACAATTACTGTGTAATTATCAGCTCCAGCGACAGAATACCAAGAGATTACCGGACGAGAATTTAAAATCGAACTGCCATAGGGACTAATTACCGTTGGTGTACCGTTCTCATCATCTGGTCCTTTAGTTTTTGGACATTTCTTTCGAGTAGCAGGTGTACATCGCCTTTTCTCTGCTTGTGGTACACATTTATCAGGTGCATTTGAGATAGAGCCACTTGGTAAATCCAGAAATTTTAGATTCAAGTAGCACAAAATCTTAACTGTGCTTCCATTTGCTACTTGAAGTTTATCTCCCTCACAAAGTTTGCTTCCTACTGGCCATTCAAGATCGTTATCATTGACAACTCTGGCAATAAAATCACACTTTCGCTCTATTGAATTTAATGAATCGCGTCCTGCTATTGGCTGGGGTTGGGCCAATGCACTACTCCCATTAAAAAAAAGAATTATTGACGCGCTCGCTGCAACTTGAAATGTGAAAACTTTTTTCTCTAATCCATTAGTTGGTTTAGATATGGAATGATTCAGCATCAAATGTAGTTATTTACT
>NNBV01000078.1_pt1 | contig 18631 bp, 15 predicted proteins | sample 1173771 | NCBI WGS metagenome assembly NNBV01 (sample SAMN07173938, study PRJNA388173) | plant metagenome | isolation source: symbiotic tissue sample KVS11 | place: Norway: Troms, Kvaloya island | reverse complement strand
CACGTAGGTGGGTTTTGCCTGTGTAGACGCGGTTTATAACCGCCGATTTAACTAAAGTTGTTGATAATAACTTGCTGGGGAGCGTTTAAACCAACCCGATCGAAACTTTAGGTCAAATTCATGAAAATTGCTCTCGTCCATGACTATTTAACCCAGCGAGGTGGGGCAGAGCGTGTGTTTGAACTGCTTTGTAAACGCTATCCCGAAGCAGATATTTTCACATCTTTGTATGATCCCCAAAAAACTATTGATCTAGGCGATCGCATCGTTAATACAACTTTCTTGCAAAAAATTCCTGGTGCAGCAAAATATTTTAGGTCAATGGCTCCTTTATATTTCCCTGCTTTTCGTGCCTTGGATCTGCAAGACTACGATTTAATTATTAGCAGTAGCACCAGCTTCGCCAAAGCAGTACGAAAAAACCCCAATGCCCGCCACATTTGTTTTTGTCATAATGTCACCCGTTTTTTATGGGATACAGCAACTTATTTAAGAGAGTACGGAGACTATAGATATTTTGCTCCTTTAATAGAACAAGTATTTCAAGTAATGAGAAAGGTAGACCTGAAATATGCACAGGAACCTGACCTTTACATTGCTAATTCGAGTGTTGTTGCCCGCCGTATTGAAAATATTTATGGCAAAAAGGCAATGATGGTGAACTATCCAATTGATACTAGTAAATTTCTTTTCTCAGATATAAAAGATGAATATTATCTGGCCTCCGCCCGGATGATCAGTTATAAGCGACTTGATATAATAGTCGAAGCTTTTAATTGGTTGGGGTGGCGGTTATTAATATCTGGTGATGGGCCAGAACAAGCACGGTTAAAATCCAAAGCATTACAAAATATTGAATTCTTAGGACACGTAAGTGATAGAACCCGCAAAGACTTGTTTTCCAAAGCCAAGTCTATTATTGTCGCAGCCTTAGAAGACTACGGATTAGTTCCAGTAGAGGCTAATGCTAGCGGCACACCAGTCATTGCCTACGGAGCAGGTGGAGTATTAGATACTCAAATTCCAGGTGAAACAGGAGTCTTTTTCAAAAGGCAAACACCCGAATCTCTACAAATTGCCTTACTAGAAGCCAATGGCATTTCTTGGGATTACGATCGCATCCGTAATCATGCAGTAGCAAACTTTTCAGAGAATGCCTTCTTTAGTAAAGTTGAGCAAATAATTAATCAAGCTTGTGGTGTGCATCAATTATTTATTTGATTTCTGAATCTCTTTCCACTATAAGATTATCTATTTATTTTCTTTATCGTCATTGGCGGTTCGTAAAAAAATAGGTATTCTTCGGAGAATCTCTTAGCGTAAGTCTTGAAGACAAGGATATAAAAGTGGTTCAAAGTAGTCTAAATCCTCAAATATCTCCAGCTTCTGAAAGTGAAGCAAGTTACGGACAATTGTTTGCCGTATTTGTGCGGAGATTTCCTTGGTTCTTAGCAGTATTTATTAGTTCTCTTGCTATTGCAAGCATGGTAACTTTAAAGACTAAACCTACTTATAAAAGTTCTATGCAACTGCTAGTAGAACCTAACTATCAAGGTAAAACAGAAGGTGCTGCATTAAATAACCAATTTACTGATTCTGATGTAGTCATAGATACTGCAACCCAGCTTAACTTGATGCAGAGTTCGGGACTTATTCAAAAAGCAGTTGATAAACTTCAGTCTGATTATCCAGATATAAGTTCCAGTGAAATTAAAGCTTCTTTGGTCTTAACTCAATTAAGAAGCAAAGAAGATAATGTCGCTACTAAAATCTTTCAAGTTGAATACACCGCAGGAGATCCAGAAAAGACCCAAAAAGTTCTGGGTGCAATTCGACAAGTTTATGTGGAATATAACAAACAACAACAGAATTCGCGTTTACAAAAAGGTTTGCAAATTATCAGAGAACAGTTAAGTAAAGCCAGCGAAGAAGTAAACGCAGCTGAGACAAATTTACAAAGGTTTCGGAGAAATCAAAACTTAATTGATCCAGAGTCACAAGCCAAAGCGATTGAAACAGCTTTGAACAATATTGCCCAAGAACGGCAAACAACTCGTTCTCAGTATGGGGAAGCTTTGGCACGCCAAAAATCGTTGGAAGAACAACTTAACCGTTCTCCTCAAAACGCTCTAGTTGCTTCTCGTTTGAGTCAGTCTACTCGCTATCAAAGCTTACTGAACGAAATCCAAAAAAGCGAACTGGCACTAGCACAAGAACGCTTACGCTTTACAGATCAGACTCCGAATGTGCAAAAGCTCAAAGAACAACTTCAAGGACAGAAGGAGTTATTGCAACAAGAGGTAGGAAGAACTTTAGGCGGAAAGTCTGCTGGTGCATTCACTTCTGGAGATTCTCTTTTAGAACGAGGACAACTCGGTGAAATTGATCTCAGCCTTGCCGGTCAGCTAGTGGAAACACAGACCAATATAGTTGCTTTAACTGCTCGCGATCAAACTTTGGCTCAAAAAGAAAACGAGCTACGTTTTGAAATCAAACGCTTCCCGCCTCTGTTGGCTTATTACAATCGGATGCTACCGCAGTTGCAATTTAGTCGTGAAAGATTAGAGCAGCTTTTAAGAGCAGAACAGCAATTACGGCAAGAACTTTCCAAGGGTGGATTTAATTGGGAAGTGGTAGAAGATCCTCAAAAAGGCGCACAATTAGGCCCCAATCTCCAACAGAACTTGTTGTTAGGCGCAGTGGTTGGGTTAATGTTAGGAGGTATTGCTGCCTTTATTCGCGAATCGGCTGATGATGCAGTTCACACCACTGCTGAATTAGAGAAGCAAATGGCCATGCCGTTGTTGGGAACAACCCCCAAGTTACCGCCAGCCAAACCCAAAGAATCAATGATCAAGTTGCCTTTTGGTAAGCCAGAAGTTCTCGCCCCTTGGACAATTCAGGTATTGCAATCTCCACCGCGTTGGGAATCGCTGGATCTGATTTACAAAAACATTGAACTTTTAAATACTGTTACTAATTTAAAATCTTTGATGATTACCTCGGCTTTAGCTGATGAGGGTAAATCGGCTTTGGCATTGGGTTTGGCAATGAGTGCTGCCCGTTTACACAAAAGGGTGTTACTGATTGATGCCAATTTACGCGATCCCAGTTTGCACGAACAACTAAATCTTCCTAATGAGCAGGGGCTTTCAACCCTACTGGCGAGTGATGCAACTCTACCCAACCAAATTAGTCTTCAATATTCAGGCTCCGCCTACATCGATATTTTGACTGCTGGCCCCAGACCTGCTGACCCAGCTAATTTGTTGAGTTCCCCTCGGATGATGCAATTAATGGCAGCATTTGAGGAAAACTACGATTTGGTACTGATAGATGCTCCCCCAGTTCTCGGCTTGGTGGATGCTATGCTTACCGCATCATCTTGTCGTAGTGTGGTCATGGTGGCAAGCATTGGTATTGTGACGCGAAGCCAGCTTAATCAAGCGACAGCTATGCTGAGTAAGTTAAACCTGATTGGGGTTGTAGCTAATGGGGTATCAAACTCTAGTATTAATTACGTACCCAATGTCAAACAACAGCAATTAGCTCTACGTCAAGCTGTAGAAAAGTAGTGCGTAATTCGTAATTACTGTTGCGTAAGGCTTTTAGACGTTTCAAATGTTTGGCTTGTTTAGGCTGTGCTGTACTAGTACCGCTAGATGATAAATCCCTGACTTCTTAGAGAAGTCGGGGATTTTGGCTTTTGCATTTGTAATCAAAATTTAATTTTGTTGCGATCGGGAAGAATTCAGTATATTTATGCTAAATTTATGGATTTTCAGAGAAATCACGGACTATTTAAAGAGCAGATAAAGAATTTATTTGAGCGATCGCTATTTCTACATAGTCTTATATTCTAGAGATTAAAGCACCTTCATAAAGGTTAGAAGACAACACTGGACTGGTTTTTTAAATCTATCGACACAATGAACACTTCAGCGTAATTAAACATAGATATAGATTCATGGGTAATTTCCCTCTACACTTCTCTACTGTCAGTAGTTCCCGGAAAATCATCATTTACCCATGAATGTTAATAGTAGCGGTGATTGCTACATATCTAATTAGCATCTGTCTAATTTGTACATCTCTACACCAGCAGAATTCTGCACGATATGCGCTTGGCTGAGTGGCAAATACCATAGCATATTTTTGCCCTCAATTATCTCCAACTTTTTGGACTTACAACAAGATTCGGATTTGGGTCTTTGGCATTGATAGCCTTTGATAACGCCTCAGTAATTCACTCCTGTATAAACCCAAAGACATTATGACAACTTCAATAATTCCAACTCTAGAGAATTTATATGATGTAACCCAGGAACACCAAGATAATCGTGGGTACTGCACACTCCAGTGGCGGCGGGGTAAGCTGTTGGTGAAGGCACCTGGACGAGTTAAACAACCATATCTGCCTGTATTAGATAGTAAGCGATCGCTAGTAGAATGCTTACAACATTCTCCTGTCAGTTTGGTGAGCATAGATCCAAAACTGGGTGAAACTTTGCTCAGGTTTTGGGCAGATGCATGTGAAGAAGCTCAAAAACCAATATTCTTAAGCATACCTGCTAGCAAAAAACTACCTAATCATCCCTTCAGACAATTGCAGCGCCTAATTGATTGGATTGCTGCTTTAGTGTTGCTGTTATTACTGAGTCCAGTAATGTTGGGATTGATTGTGTTGATGCAGGTTTACTCGCCAGGGTCACTTTTTTGTCATGAATGGCGGGTTGGAGAACGAGGTAAACTCTTTCAAGCGATGAGCTTTTGCACGCACAACATCACACCGCTAGGGCGTTGGATGGGTAAATATAATCTCAACAATCTGCCACAGTTATTTAACGTGCTGCGGGGCGACATGAGTTTGACCGGATCTTCTTGTTGGACTTTAGAAGATGCAGTACAGCTAAATAAACTACCAGAAATTACAGCTTCATGGGAAGTAGAGGCACAGTCTCACCTGTTACATCTGGATAGCCAAACCCTGTAATTTATCTGTGCGGTAATTGATAATTTCATCTACCGCACTGAGGCGAAAGCAAAAATTGGTTGCGTAGCATCTATAACGGTCTATCTACCTTGCCAAACTATTATTATAAAATTCATGCATTCCCAACTTCCTCAAAAACTTCGTAATCTGCTCAAAGCTACCAGCTTTTGGCAAGACAACTATTTGATATTGCGAGAATTTAAACACTTTCGCAAAATTGCAATTTTAGCTCTAATATTCTCGATTTTAGCGGCAACCTTTGAAGGTGTGAGTATTGGTTTCTTACTTTCCTTTTTGCAAAGCTTAACTAGTCCCAATGCTCAACCTGTCCAAACAGGTATAGAATGGTTTGATGTTTTTATTTTAGGAGCCAAGACATCAGCAATTAATCGCCTTTACCGGATATCTTTGCTGATTTTATTGAGTACTTGGTTACGTGCCACTTTCAATTATTTTTCTCAAGTCTACACTGAATTATCTCAACTACATCTTGCCGACCGCTTACGTAAGCAAATTTTTGAACAGCTACAATCTTTGTCGCTAAGTTATTTTGCCAAAACCCGTTCTGGTGAACTAATTAACACAATTACCACAGAAATCGAAAAGATTAGACAGGGTTTCAGTGGCGGAGCATTTTTAGTAACAAGAGGATTAACAACTATTGTCTACTTAATATCAATGTTTTTGATATCATGGCAACTAACGTTGATATCAGCATTACTATTTACACTTTTAGGTGTGGGGTTGTCAAATCTGAACGCTAGAGTCAGAGAATCAAGTTTTGGTATGACAGCTGCTAATGCCAATTTTACATCAACAGCCATAGAATTTATTAATGGCATCCGTACTGTTCACACCTGTAGTACTCAAGAATTTGAGCGTCAGCGTTACTACAAAGCTAGCGACAAAGTAATAAGTACTACAACTAAAGTTGTGTTCACCTGGACACTTGTTAAGCCAATTGCCGAAGGGGTAGCAACTACGGTATTGGTTGGAATGATTATTTTGGCATTCACTAGTCTTGTTACCAATGGAACACTACAAGTTGCTTCTTTGCTAACCTTTTTCTTTGTACTTTTTCGCTTTATTCCCTTCGTTCAAGATATTAATGGGACGAGAGCATATCTCAGTACTTTACATGGTTCGGCAGACAATATTAAAAAGCTGTTGACAACTGAGGAAAAATATTACTTTAAAAATGGCAAAGTTCAGTTTACTGGTTTAAAAAGATCAATAGATTTAGTATCTGTAGATTTTGGCTATGATGATGAAAATCTAGTGCTGCATAATATTACCCTGACTATAGAAAAGGGAAAAATGACAGCATTAGTCGGAGCCTCTGGTGCTGGTAAAACAACTCTTGCGGATTTAATCCCAAGATTTTATAATGCTACAGATGGATATCTGTATATTGATGAAATTGATATCCAGCAGTTTGAAATTAACTCTCTACGTCGCAAAATAGCTGTTGTCAGTCAGGATACTTTTATCTTCAATACTAATGTTTGGGAGAATATTTCTTACGGGACTCCAAACGCGACTAATGAGGAAATTCAAGAAGCGGCTAAACTAGCGAATGCACTAGAATTTATTTTGGAAATGCCTGAAGGTTTTAATACCCAATTGGGAGATCGGGGTGTTAGGTTATCTGGAGGACAAAGACAGCGAATTGCGATCGCGCGTGCTCTACTACGAAACCCAGAAATTTTGATTTTGGATGAAGCAACTAGTGCCTTAGATTCGCTATCTGAGCGATTGATTCAAGATTCATTAGAAAAGCTATCTGTTGGTAAAACAGTAATTGCGATCGCTCACCGTCTTTCTACCATTTCTAAAGCAGATAAAGTTGTAGTTTTAGAACAGGGAAGAATAGTAGAACAAGGTAAATATCAAGAACTGCTGGAACTAAAAGGCAAGCTTTGGAAATATCATCAAATGCAGTATGAAGTAAGGCAATCAGATTAGAAATCGTATCCAAATACCAAAATAGCTGCAATAGATAAATCGGCTGTATATCCCTACAGCCGTGGGCTACTACCTATATATCTGTATTACAGAAAAATAGAATTCTAAAGCCTTGTTATCTCTAAAATAAGTTATTTTAAACTATTAGAATAGTTTTATATACTAAAAAATAACAGAAATTATGTACCAGAAAATATTTGATCCAGACCTGATTTATCAAGGCTCTAGTTTTGAGGTTGGTGAGGGCGGAGGTGTTGAAACTTATTTAGCTTCTCTATTTGAACATCGACCATCTGATGTTAGCGATCGCGTGATAAAATCGCTTAACAATGTTGACCAAAGTCAATTAAAATTGCTGCACATCCACAGCCCAGATTTACTATTGCAGCTTACAGGAGAATGTCCTGCGGTTTTTAGTGTTCATAATCACTCATTCTACTGTCCTAGTGGTACAAAGTATTTAGCGGGGAAGCGGGAAATCTGCGATCGCAACTTTTCTTACTTAGGATGTACATTGGGGAAATTAGTAGATAAATGTGGTAGCCGTAAACCCTTAAGAACTCTTAAAGAACTTCAAACTACTCATCAGTTTTTAGATGTCTTAAACAAGGTTAAAGTCACTTTTATTGCTAATAGTGAATACGTGCGGCAAGAGTTGATTCAAAACGGTGTACCTCCTGAGCAGACTCTAACACTACACTGTGGTATTTCAGTACCAAAAATAGTAACTGCACCCCTAAGTTTAGAGGTTCACCGAAATCAAAGAATTTTGTTTGTTGGCCGGATTGTTCCTGATAAAGGTTTGGAATGGTTGCTCAAAACCTTAATACATACAAAGCCGCAAATTCAACTTGATATCGCAGGTGAAGGCTGGGAACGACCACGGTTAGAAAAGTTAGCAAATACCCTAGGATTGAATAACCGAATCACTTGGCATGGCTGGTGCGATCGCGATAAAATAAATCAACTTTATCAACAGTGTTTTGCAGTCATATTTCCTAGCGTTTGGCCTGAACCTGCTGGACTTGTAACTCTTGAAGCATACTCTCGTTATCGACCTGTAATTGGTAGTGCAGTTGGTGGAATTCCAGAGCATTTACGAGATGGAGAAACGGGTATTCTGGTTCCAGGTAATGATATTAAAAAACTGGTTGATGCCATTAATTATTTGTCTCAAGATTATCAAATCAGCCGACAGATGGGTGAACAGGGTCATGCTCTATTGATGAAGGAATTTACAATGGATGCTCATGTAAATAATCTCGGAACAATTTATGCAAAAACAATAGCTGAATTTCCTTCTAGAGCAAAAAAAATATTTAGCATTACTCAAGCTAAATAGTGCATCTGTTACTTAGAAAAAATTAAGAGAGACAAATATGTCATTGCATCAAGAATCTCAACAACCCTTAGTCAGCGTTATTATCCCCACCTATAATCGTTCTGAGTATCTCAAGCAAGCGATCGCTAGTGCTATTAAACAAACTTATCAAAATATTGAAATTATTGTTTCTGATAATTGTAGTTCAGAAAATCCCCAAGCACTTGTCGCATCTTTTGGTGATTCACGCATCAGATTTTGGCGACATCCGCAAAATTTGGGTATGATTGCTAATCAGCAGCATGGCTTCAAGATGGCGCGAGGTAAATATGTTGCTAGTCTCCATGACGATGATCTCTGGAATGAAGACTTTTTAGCAAAGCTAGTACCACCACTAGAAGCAAATTCTGATTTAATTATCGCTTTTTGTGACCAATATATCATAGATGCTAATGGCATAATTAATGATGCTGGAACTGAAGAAAATACACGCGGTTACAAGCGAGATAAACTAGCAACAGGAATTCATCAACCTTTCTATAAAATTGGTTTGGTAGATAAAAGCGTACCTAGTGCCGCAGCTTGTGTGATTCGCAATAAATTTGTAGATTGGGATAGTATTCCTCCAGAAGTTGGCGGAATGTGGGATTTATATTTAACTTATCTCTGCTGTATCTCTGGTCATGGTGCTTATTATTATCCAGAAAGATTGACGCGATATCGTGCCCATGAGCAAACTGATACTATGCTCAGTGGTAGTCGAGATGTGCAGGCAAAAATCCGTAAAGCTAAAAGTGAAATGTTTTGTTATCAAGTATTTATGGAAGATGCTCGTATACAGGAATTTAGGACTTACTTTGAACGGAAGTGGTTAGAAGCTAATACCACTTTGGGAATTGGTTTACTAAGAAGTGAACAGATAGCAGCAGCACGTCCTTATTTTTGGCAGTCATTGAAAAAACAAAAATTTAATGCCCGAACTCTAGCGGCACTAAGTCTTAGTTTTACTCCGCGTTTTTTAGCAACAAAGTTAATAGGACTATCGAAATAATAGAGTAATCCATCTAAGTTATAAAAGTTATCTTTTGAACTAACCGCAGAGACGCAGAGGACACAGAGAGAAGAAAGAGAATAATATTTTCAACTTATAGTTGCATCTTTATGGGAGTTTATATTACTAAGGAAGATATTGGATGAAACTTTGTATTGTTACTCATAAAATCAAAAAAGGTGATGGTCAGGGTCGGGTAAACTATGAGGTTGCTAATGAAGCAATTCGTCGTGGTCATCACTTGACATTATTAGCTAGTGAAGTCGCACCAGAACTAGAAAATAATAGCCAAGTTAATTGGATTAAAATTCCAGTTAAAGGCTATCCTACAGAATTTGTACGTAATTTCATATTTGCCCAAAAAAGCGGAGATTGGTTGCGTAAACATCGCTCTGATATTGATTTAGTTAAAGTCAACGGAGCAATTAATCTGGCTGCGGCTGATGTAAATGCTGTACATTTTGTCCACAGTTCGTGGTTGCGATCGCCTGTTCATATTTCCCGCAATCGCCGCGATTTGTATGGTTTCTACCAATGGCTGTTTACGGCTTTTAATGCCCGTTGGGAAAAACAGGCTTTCCAAAAAGCGCAGGTTGTGGTGGCTGTATCAGAAAAAGTAGCTCAGGAATTAGTCAACATTGGTGTACCCCGTTCTCGGATTCGGGTAATTGTCAATGGCGTTGACTTAGAAGAATTTACCCCTGGTGAAAGCAATCGTCAAAAATTAGGTTTACCGGAGAACGTTAACCTAGCACTATTCGCTGGAGATATCCGCACACCCAGAAAGAACTTAGATACAGTGCTGCACGCCTTGGTGAAAGTTCCCAATTTACACCTGGCGGTGGTGGGTCATATCGAAGGTAGTCCCTTTCCAGAATTAGCGGCTTCCTTGGGGTTAAGCGATCGCGTGCATTTTGTCGGATTTCGCCGTGATATCCCCGAAATTATGCGGTCAGTAGATTTATTTATTTTTCCTTCCCGATATGAAGCTTGTAGCCTCGTATTGTTAGAAGCACTTTCTTCAGGACTACCAGTAATTACTGCCGCAGCTACCGGAGGTGCAGAGTTGGTGACACCAGAATGTGGCATCGTCTTATCCGACTCAGATGATATCGATGCTTTAGCTATGGCGTTGATATCTTTGGTCAGTGTAGACGCACTGATGCAGCAAATGGGTAAAGCTGCTCGTTCTGTGGCAGAACAACATAGCTGGACTACTATGGCGCAAACTTATGTGGATCTATTCGAGGAGTTAAGCAAGAATGCGGAACACCGTTCTTATACCGACTTATCGCCGTCCACAAGACCTCTCACGCTGCCTTTTGGCACTACAGGAGCAAATTAAACCTGTTGATCAGGTGATAGTGGTTGTCCGCGATACGGATGCAGAAACTTGGCAATTTCTGTCGCAATTAAATGCACCGAACTTGCCACTGCATGCTGTGAAAGTGACACAACCAGGGGTAGTAGCAGCCCTCAACGCCGGACTAGCAGCAGTGGAGGGCGATATTGTTTCCATTACTGATGATGACGCCGCACCTCACCCGGATTGGTTAGAGCGCATTGCCGCTCACTTTACCTCAGATAGTTGCATTGGCGGTCTTGGTGGGCGTGATTGGGTACATCACGGCAGCAAATTAGAAGACGAATCCCGCCCAGTAGTGGGACAGTTGCAGTGGTTTGGGCGAGTGATTGGCAACCATCACCTGGGAGTGGGAGAACCCCGCGAAGTCGATGTTCTCAAGGGCGTAAACATGAGTTTTCGTAGCCAAGCAATCGGAAAATTGCGCTTTGACGAGCGGATGCGCGGAACTGGAGCGCAGGTACATTTTGAAATGGCATTCACTCTGGCATTAAAGCGAGCTGGTTGGAAGATAATTTATGATCCTAACGTTGCTGTAGATCACTATCCAGCACAACGTTTTGATGAAGATCAGCGAAATAACTTTAATGAAATTGCCTTTATTAATTTAGTCCATAATGAAACCTTAGTTTTATTAGAGCATTTGCCATTTATCCGCCGAATTATATTTTTGTTTTGGGCAGTATTCGTAGGCACATGCGATAGTTTGGGCTTAGTACAATGGCTAAGATTTTTACCTAGCCAAGGGCAATTAGCAGGGAAAAAATTGTTAGCATCCTGGCGTGGGCGTTGGCAGGGATATAAACAATTCGTAATTCGTAATTCGTAATTCTGAATTTAGAATTTAGAATTCAGAATGACTGTCTTCCCAGGCTAGAGGCAGAGAACAAGTTGGAATTTATTTATTTGTACATCTAAAATTGAATGAATTCTAAGCAGATACTTTTCAATAGTTTTTTGCAAGAAAACTATTCTCCCGAAGAGCGATCGCTACAGGGTTGGATGGCGATCGCAGGCTTTATATTACTAACTGTAGTTTGCTATTTTGCTGGTGCTACCGCCGCATTGCGCCTAATTTACCCGGTGACAGCTTTAGTAGTAGCCGTGTTTTTATACTTGCGGCATCCCATTCTCTACATCAGCTTTACTTGGTGGATTTGGTTTCTCACGCCTTTAGCTACCCGCTTAGTTGACTATCGGGTAGGCTGGGATGCTACCCGTCAGATGCTTATAGCACCCTACTTAGTGGTGTTCGTCACCATAGCAACATTCTTAAAACACTTTCCCCGCGCCTCTCGCCAAGGAGGTTTGCCGTTTGTTTTGGCTTTTATTGGAGTGTTTTACGGCTTTCTCATTGGTCTAATTTACAATGCACCCATCCCTGTAGCACGCGGATTGATGGATTGGCTCAGTCCAGTTATTTTCGCCTTTCACTTATTTATAAATTGGCGAGATTATCCCAGCTATCGCCAAAATATTCAGCGAACATTCCTCTGGTGTGTGTTAATTTTAGGAGCTTATGGCGTATATCAATTCGTAGTAGCTCCAGAGTGGGATAGGTACTGGCTCATAGAATCAAAACTATTCATGAGTTCTGGAAACCCTGTGCCTTTTGGGATGCGCGTCTGGAGTACATTGCACTCAGTCGGCCCCTTCGGTTCCGTCATGCAAGCTGGGTTGCTATTGTTATTTACTAGTTCGGGAAATTTAATTTTTCCGGCTTCGGCTGTTGGTTACTTATCTTTCTTATTGACACAAGCCCGGACTAATTGGGGAGGCTGGTTATTTGGAGTAATTATGATTTTGGGTTCAGTTAAGGCGCGGATTCAAATGCGCTTAATTACCATAATTGTAGTGATGGCAATTTGTGTTGTACCTTTGACAACTATCGAGCCTATTTCTGGCGTTGTAGCAGCCCGTTTAGAAACTTTTTCTAATCTTGAAGAAGATAACAGTTTTAAAGATAGATCGGGAAGTTATGACAAAAACCTTAGTTTAGCTCTTTCTAATGCTCTAGGTAACGGCTTAGGAAATATTTGGAAGGTCAACGAAAAAACTGGTCAAATTGAAGTAGTAGTAATTGATAGTGGCATTTTAGATATGTTTTTCACCCTTGGTTGGTTTGGAGCCATCTTTTATATGGGTGGATTAATCTTGTTGATTATTAGTGTTAGCAGCTATGGTGAAGGTCGTTTCGATAGTTTTATCAGTGCTGCCCGCGCTATTGGTATCAGTTCTGCTGCACAGCTAGTTATCGGTAGTGGTATGTTGAGCGTCGCAGGAATGATTCTTTGGGGATTTTTAGCTATGGCTATGGCAGGACATAAATACTATAGCAATCCTCAAATTACTAACTTCTCTAATGGCAGAACTCCAACTTCTTAGAAAGTCGGGGATATTGGCTTAAATCTTACAACTTAAATAGGACTGTTATAAATTATGAAAGTAATTATTGTAATGCCGCTAGCCGAGCAAAGAGGCGGCGGTGAAATGATGCTTTGGGATTTGGTGCAGCAGGGACGTAATGCTGGTATTGAATGGCTGGTGATATTTTTAGAATCCGGCCCAATGGTTGAACAAGTAAAGTCGCTTGGTATTGATGCGCGAGTTGTGGAAAGTGGGCGTTTACGCCAAATCCACCGTTTTATTGGCGCTGTTTTCCGAATAGCTGCGATCGCTCGCCGCGAACGTGCAGATATAATTGTCAATTGGATGTGGATCACGCATATATCTGGAGGCTTGGCGGCGATGCTGGCGGGCTTACCTGCTGTGTGGTATCAACTAGAAGTGCCTAGCGATAAAACTTGGTTGGTGCGACTCGCTACTTTAATCCCAGCGCGGGCAATTATTACCCTCTCGCAAGATGGTAAGCAAGCACAGGCAGAGATTTGGCCCCACAGACCAACACCTTTGGTTTATCCTGGTGTTGCCCTAGACAGATTTGAGCCTAATGCTTTACCAACTCCAGAAGAAGCACGGCGGAAATTGGGCTTACCTTTACACGGGCCGTTGATTGGAATTGTTGGGCGATTGCAACGATGGAAGGGAATGCACGTACTGGTGCAAGCAATGCCCAAAATTTTACAAAAGTATCCCGATGCCCATTGTGTAGTCGTTGGCGGTAAGCACGATTTGGAACCAGATTATGAAGACTTCTTAAAAGCAGAAATTGCCGCCTTGGGGTTGAAAGACCAAGTAATTATGGCTGGGCTACAGCGTAATATCCCGGAGTGGGTGCAGGCGATGGATGTATTCGTTCATGCATCGGATAAAGAGCCGTTTGGGATTGTGATTATTGAGGCGATGGCGCTGGGTAAACCTGTAATTGCTGGGGATGCAGGCGGCCCGACAGAGATTATTACCGATGGCATGAATGGACTATTAACACCTTACGGCGATGCGGATAAATTAGCGATCGCAATTCTCCGCTATCTTGACGAACAAGAATTTGCCCGGAGTGCGGGAGTAGCTGCGAGGCAACGTGCCTTTGATTTCTCAACGCAGAATTATGCCCAAAATTTTATTAATGCGATTCGTTCTGTGATGCCGAGTGTTTCATAGGCTGAATATAGCGGTTCCCATTCAGATGCGTTACAAGATCATATCGTAAGGCGTAGGGGCACGGCATACCCATTGGTGTCAACTTAAGCAAGAAGTAACCATAAGATGTAATCTAAGAACATCTGAATTGATGTTCTTAGTGATACATCATGAGTAGAAAACGTCCAGCGCGAACAGGAAACCCAGATTTGCGGCAGCAAAAGCATGTACCAGCGCCGCCAATAGAGGAAATCGAGAAAAAAATATTTTCATTGCTATCTCCTGTGAGCTTTAAACCCTTGAGATTGTATGAAAACGAAGAAAAGAAAAAATTCCGAGACAGAATATTGAGCTTACCTGTGATGATGGCGATCGTGGTGAGTTTAGTTTATCGGCAGATTCCTGGGTTAAGAGAAGTCCAAAGGATATTGTCACAAGAGGGATTGTTATGGGTGGAGCGAATTGAAGTAAGTGCCCAAGCAGTTTCAAAAAGATTGCGAACATTACCAATTGAATTATTTGCACAAATTTTTGAGCAAGTAATCCAAAGAATCAATACTCAACCAAACAATCAAGCAATTCCAGAGAATTGGCAGGCAGTATGTACTAAATTTACAGCGATTTGGATTGCCGATGGTTCAACCTTAGAAGCATTGCGGAGAAAGCTCAAAGCATTGCAAGGAAAAGAAAAAACACTGGCTGGTAAAATTATGATGGTGGTAGAAGCCTTTACCCATCGCCCAGTCACAACCTGGTATACAACAAACAGCAAAGTTAATGATAAAACTTGGTGCGATCAATTACTGGAGCGCTTACCAACTGGTGGATTGCTAATTTTTGATTTAGGATTTTTCAAATTTCCTTGGTTTGATGCATTCACCGAATCTGATAAGTTTTTTGTGACAAGACTGCGAGAAAAAACTGCCTATAAGGTCGTCCGTTGTTTGAGTTGTACCCAATTTTATCGTGATGAAATTATTACGATGGGAGAATACCGCTCTAACCCTTGTCAGCATCATGTCCGTTTGGTTTGTGTGTTATGGGGTTCGACTTGGTATTACTATCTGACGAATGTACTTGATCCGCAGATTTTATCTGCTCATCTTGTCTGTGAATTGTATCGCAGGCGTTGGCGAGTTGAAGATGCATTTTTGTTGACCAAACGGCTTTTAGGTCTGGCTTATATCTGGGTGGGTGATAGTCATGGTGTCCAAATTCAAATTTTTGCTACTTGGATTTTTTATGCTGTTCTCAATCAATTATGCATTGATGTTGCGTAGTTTACCGCCGTAGGCATCGCTCTTAACCAACCTTTAGACCGAATTTCTACAGAAATGGTTTTCCGTAGTTTATACCATTTTTCCCAAGCTGTTCTCCGTGGTGATGCCAGTGAGGCTATTCCTTATCTTGTCGAACATCAAAAGCTCTTTGGATTAGTCAAAACCAGGCGTAAGCGTCATCGAGAGATTGACGCTTACACTCAACAAATTTGGGCTTTACCTTCTTAAGTTGACACCAATGGGCATACCGTGCCCCTACAGGTGTACCTCACGTAAAGTTTTTGAGAAGGGCGCAATCGCTAATTAAAATCGTTAACGCGATGTCAACCTAATCTTTCCAAACTTTATTTCACTTCGCTTGAATTGGTGTTAGGGCTACACCTTGATAATAATGTCCCAAAATTTGCAGGTGATTCACTCCTTGACGAGCGAGATTGTACGCCCCCCACTGACTCATACCTAAACCATGACCGAAGCCAAGTCCTTGGAGTATAAAACTACCATCGGCTCCCTTGGAGACGCTAAAGCGGGTACTTTTTAGCTTCAGCGCTGTCCGCACTTCTTCGCGCTGGAGAATCTTTGTGCCTTTATTGCCGACAATTTTCAAGACTTTGACACTGCGGAAAGGCGAGAATGTTTCTGGAATTATCGCCGTCACAGTGCCCACTTCCGGGAATTTAGCGCTAATCTCACTGGGTGAGAAGGTTTTTACCCAATTACACTCGCTAATATTTTGATCGTAATCTTGAACAGCCCGCAGGTACGGCAAGGTATTTCCCCAAACATCTTCGACGTTTTCAGTGTGTCCTCCAGAACAAGCGTGGAAAACTGAGAGAATAATCTTGTTTTTATAAGTTAGTACCTGCCCTAGTGTTTCATCAACTGCTTTGTAAGTAGCAGGAGATTCACTGATAACGCCTTTGTAAATTTGCCAACGATCTGGGGTATTACCTAAATCGTAAACCGGATTATTCCGTTGTTTTTCTCGTTCATAGAGAGCATAAGTGCGGGCTGCGATCGCCTGGGCTTTTAAAGCTTCTTGGGGCCAGCTAGAATTCATTTCGCCACCAAGAACGCTGTAGAGATACTCTTGGTCATCCACCCAGTTAACAGCAGTTAAGCCTTTTTCTGTGGGGACAACCAGAGTTCTACCCCGATACCAGCGATCGCCAATATAAACAAATCCTTTACCTGTTGGCTCAATCCAAAATAAACCAGACTGCCATTTATCTAAAGCAACTCCCCCAGGAATGGCTTGGGCATAATATGCGCTCATCGCTGGCAACTGTCCGAGAGTCCGGCCAGTACTATCCTTAACGACTCCAGGCGTAGAACTGCCTACTTTTACCTGATTCACGCCCCTCTCAATTGCCACGCGTAGGATTACAGACGCTTGAGCCGGGGCAACTAAAGCTATCCACAAAAAGATGCTTACCCACCAATGACGTACTTTAATCTGAGAAAATAAAGAGCCTAAGTAAAGTTGGAATTTCATGCTGATCATCTAATCACACTAGTATCTAATTGACGCTCTGGGCTATGGCGTCTACTACTTTAAGATGAGACACTTCTCCAACGCAGGAGGTTGCCACCTCCTACTAATTATGCATTTTGCTTTAGCTATAAGGTAAAAATCAGGTGAACAAGGCACGAGGCAGGGGGAGAATTCTTCTCCTCTGCCTGTTTCCAATGTCCAATGGCGCTAGTAGTTCGCCAAGGAAACTTGGCGGGGTAAAGGGCAAGGGGGAAAGGGAAAAGATGTTTATTCCTTTAACCTTTAACCTTTCCCCTTTTCCCAGCCCTCACCTAACAATTTTGGGTTGGCAGACTACTAGTTATTGCTATTGTTAGGCATTGGATTAACACCTATTAGCTCCCGTGCTATGTTGAAGTATTTGGGAGAATTAAAGCGCCCGTATTTAACTGGTGTGGAAGAGAAATTATTGGGTTTGAGTGTGTGAGAATACAGGGTTTAATGATGTGCTAGATAAGTCCAAATGATTGGTAAGTAGGAGAAAATTGCAATGCAAAGTATCAAGTTGCGTTCTCATGTAGGGTCTGACGGGATCTTACATTTAGAAATTCCACTGGGTATAGCGGACAAAGAAATAGAGGTAATGGTGATTTATCAACAGTTAGAACCATCAGCCCAAGGAAAAACACCCCAAAAATTAGGATGGCCAGCCGGATTTTTTGAACAAACTTACGGAAGTTGTCAAGACGATCCAATTGTGATTGATTCCGAAGGTGATTTTGAGGCAAGGGAAGAAATTGCGTGAGGTATTTATTAGATACGAATGTTTGCGCTCGTTATCTTAATGGTAGGTCACTGGCAATTCGAGAGCGGTTACGGTCAACAAATGTAGAAGATATAACTGTGTGTTCTGTGGTCAAAGCAGAATTGTTTTATGGCGCAATGAGAAGCAATAATCCTACCAGTACGTTAGCGAGACAGCAAGAGTTCCTCAATTTGTTTGTTTCTCTACCATTTGATGATTCTACCGCGCTTGTCTATGGAAGAATTCGTGCAGAATTATTCGCAAATGGAACTCCTATTGGCCCCAACGATTTCCAAATAGCAGCTATTGCTTTGGCCAATAACTTAACATTAGTGACGCATAATACAGGAGAATTTAGTCGAGTTAGAGGGCTACTGATTGAAGATTGGGAGCTTGAGCAGAGATAACTTTGAACTTAGAGGCAAAGCTGGGCGTTAGCCAAGTGAATGATTTCAGTTGCACTGCGAGAGCCTGGAATGGAGAACACACTATTGGGTTACAATACCTGAAATCTTGCAATTACTTACTTGCCGAATGTGAGCAGATGCGATCGCTGAGTGATTGCATTACTCGAATATATTCCAAATCGGTTGAGCATACAGTCAAAAATGTGTTGCAGTAATTGGGGAAAGTGAATCGTCCAAATCTGACTGCTGTGGAAGAGAAACTTTTCTTTTTGGATTTACGATGCCAATGCCTTTTGAGAATTGCTCACTTCATTAGCAATAATTCCAATTAAATTCAACTTACTCAAAATTTCTGTTGCTTGAGTCAGTTCAGTTCGAGTCACTTTCCCCATGCGCTCTACCATCACAATACCATTGCAAAAAGATGCCACA
>NNBV01000700.1_pt1 | contig 18644 bp, 17 predicted proteins | sample 1173771 | NCBI WGS metagenome assembly NNBV01 (sample SAMN07173938, study PRJNA388173) | plant metagenome | isolation source: symbiotic tissue sample KVS11 | place: Norway: Troms, Kvaloya island | reverse complement strand
GGCCGCCGGGTACTCCCCTCCGCGAATGTCCCCCGGGCTTCGCCCTCCTCCTTTATTTCGCTGCGGGGAGCACCCGACGCCCTGTGCACCTGGGCACGCTCTGGGTGATCGCACGATCAACCCCGGCTCTGTACAACGCACACGCCGATGGGGTGCCTTGCGCAGCGAAATAAAGGAGGAGGGGCGCAGCCCCGGGGGACATTCGCGGAGCAAGGTACCCCGTCGGCGTGGGCGCGCCCTGAATGGCCCCGAGAGCGCCAAACACAACACAAGCAACGCACGTCAGTCCTCAATGCCACGCTGCGCCGGAATCCCAGCCTTGAACGCGTGCTTGACCAAGGTCATCTCCGTCACCGTGTCCGCCAGCTCGATCAACTCAGGCGGACAACGGCGCCCGGTGAGCACCACGTGCACATGCTTGGGCCGCGCGCGCAATGTTTCGAGCACACCTTCGAGCGGCAACCAGCCATAGATCAGCGGGTACGTTATCTCGTCCAGCACCACCAGAAAGAAGTCGCCCGACAGAATCGTGGCCTTGGCTTTTTCCCAGCCGTCGCGCGCCAGTTGACCGGAACGCTCCAGGTCCTGGCTCTTCCAGCTGAACCCGTCGCCGAGCCCCTCGATGGGAATACCGATCTGCTCGAACATGCGGTGCTCGCCGAAACGGGCCGACGGTACCTTCATGAACTGATAGATCTTCACGGCCTTGCCACGGCCGTGGGCGCGCAACGCCAGGCCGAAGGCCGCCGTGCTCTTGCCCTTGCCGTCACCGGTGTTGACGATGACGATGCCGCGGCGCTCGCCCTCGGGCTTTTCGTACGGCTTTTCGCTGGGAGGGGTTTCGATCTGCATGGGGTGTTCCTGGGTTCCTTGTTTCGCACGGACTGGCGCTACCTCGGCAGCGCAATCCATTGGTCCGCCACGCGGTGCACCCGAATGCGGTGGTCGAAGACCTGCTCCAGCGCGGTGTGGGTGGCGGGGTCGCTGCAGCCGCCGTGGTGCACCACACGGCCATGGTTCATCACCACAAGTTCGTCGGCGGCCAGCGCCATCGGCAGTTCGTGCAGCACGCTGACCACCGTCTTGCCCACGGCCACCAGCGCGCGGGCGGTCTGCATCCAGTCGGCCTGGTGCGGCGGGTCGAGGTTGGCGAGCGGCTCGTCCATCAGCAGCAGCTCGGCCTCGACCGCCAGCGCGCGCGCCAGCAGCACACGCTGGCGCTCGCCACCCGACAACTGGCCCAACGGCCGGTCGCGCCAGTCCCAGGCCTGGGTGCTGCGCAAGGCGCGCTCCACGGCCGCTCGGTCGGCCACGCTGGGCGCGGCCAGCCAGCGCTGGTGCGGCAGGCGGCCCAGCATGGCGACGTCGTACACCAGCAGGTCGTCGGCACTGCCCTCGCCCGTGCCGCTCTGGCCCAGCCAGGAAAGGCGCTGGGCACGGATGCGCGCGGGCACCTTGCTCTGCAGGTCGCCGAACAGCCGCACCTGGCCACGGTGCGCGAGCAGCCCGGCCATGGCTTTGAGCAGGGTCGACTTGCCCGCGCCGTTCGGCCCGACGATGCTGGTCCAGCGGGCGGCTGACAGTTGCAGGTCGATGTCATGCAGCACCTCGGTGGCGCCCAGCGTGGCGCTCAAGCCGCGGGCTTCGAGGGCCGGCGTCATGGCGTTGTTCTTGTCGTGGATGTCGTTGATGTTGCTCATGCCACCCCGCTGCGCGCGGCGCGCCGGTGCATCAGCCACAGCAGGTAGCTGCCGCCCAGCACCGCGGTGAGCACGCCCACGGGCAGCTCCTGCGGCGCGATGAGCCAGCGCGCCAGCAGGTCGGCCGCCATCAGCAGCAAGCCGCCCATCAAGGCCGACAGCACGATGAGCCGCGCATGCGTGGTCTTGACGACCGAGCGCACCAGGTGCGGCGCGGCCAGGCCGACGAAGGCGATCAGGCCGGTCTGCGCCACGGCGGCGCCGGTGGCCAGCGCCAGCACCACGACCAGCGCCGCGCGCATCGCGCCCAGCGGCAGGCCCAGGCTGCGCGCGGTGGCCTCGCCCAGCGCCAGCCCGTCGAGCACCGGTGCCAGCGCCCAGGCCAGCAACAGGCACACCGCGCCCACCATGGCCATCACCGCGCAGGCGCTCCAGCCGACCAGGCCGGTGCTGCCGAGCACGAAGCCCTGCAGGGCCTGCAGGATGTCGGCCGAGGCGATGGTGATCAGGTCTTTGGCAGCGCCGAGCACCACGCCGACGATCACGCCGGCCAGCAGCAGGCGCAGCGTCTGCTGCACGCCGCGCGCAAGCATCAGCGTGAGCATCACCGCCAGCACCGCGCCAACGAAGGCCGCGCCCGTGAGGCCCAGCCGCATCACCCATTGCGCGCTGGCGGCCGAGCCGCCGAACATCAGCAGCGCCACGGCCACGCCCAGCGACGCGCCGGAGGCACTGCCCAGCAGGTACGGGTCGGCCAGCGGGTTGCGAAACAGCCCCTGCGCCACCGCGCCCGCCAGCCCCAGCAGCGCGCCGGCCAGCCACGCGCCCAGCGTGCGCGGCAGGCGGATGTCCCACACGATCTGCAGCGCCACCGGGTCGTGCCGGGCCGACAGCAGGCTCTCGAAGCCGGTGCTGCCGATGCCCAGGCCCAGCAGCATCAGCGCGGCGCCCAGCACCAGCAGGCCCACGCCGATCAGCAGAACCCGGCGCAGATGGGCCGTGTGCCTGAGCGCGGCGTTCAACGCTGGCCGCCCTTGCTGCTCTGCTCGGCGATGCATTGCGCCATCAGGCGCGCGGCCTCGTCCATGCGCGGGCCGGGGCGCACCAGCACGTCGGACTGCTCGGGGCTGAAGCGGCAGATGCGCCCTTCGCGCACCGCGCGAATGCCGGCCCAGCCGGGCCGCTGCTCCAGGCCCTGCGCGCTGCGCACGCTGACCATGATGAGGTCGGGGTTGGCGCGCACCACGTACTCGGGGTTGAGCTTGGGAAACGGGCCGAGCGCCGCCGGCACGATGTTCTTCACGCCCAGCCGCGTGAGCGTCTCGCCGATGAAAGACGACTCGCCCGCCGCGTAGGGCGCGTTGTTCACCTCGAAGTACACGCGCAGCCCCTTCGCGCTCGCGGGCAGCGACTGCGCGGCGGCCGACACGCTGGTGTCGATCACGCGCCACACCCTGGGCGCCTCGTGCGTGCCGAGCACCTGGTCGAGCTTGTCGAGCACCCGGCGCACATCGGCATGGTTCTTCGGCTCCAGCACCAGCACCTTCACGCCCAGCGCCTCCAGCCGCTGCGTGACGCGCGACGATTTGGCGAGCAGCACCACGTCGGGCTTGAGCGCGACGACGGCTTCCACGTTGGGGTCGATGCCGCCGCCCAACTGCGGCAGCGCCTTCACCTGATCGGGCGAATTGGAATAGCGGTCGACGCCCACCAGCCGGCCGCACGCGCCCAGCGCGCACACCGATTCGGTGAGCGACGGCAGCAGCGAAACGATGCGCTGCGGCGGCTGCGGCAGGCTGACGGTGACGCCGCGCTCGTCGACCACTTCCAGCGCGTGGACGGCTTGAACGGTGAAGGCGCAGAGGGCCAAGCACAGCGCAAGCAAGGAACGAAATTGCTTCATGCGGCGGGCGCCTTCAGCGTCAACGGCAGGCCGGCCGCCATCAGCGTCACGCGGTGGCAGGCGGCGGCCACGTTCTGGTTCAGGCGGCCCAGCGCATCGACGAAGGCGCGCGTCTCGCGGCCGAGCGGAATCACGCCCAGGCCGATTTCGTTGCCCACCAGCACCACGGGGCCGGGCGCGTCGCGCAGGGCCGCCAGCAGCAAGCCGGCGTGCGTGGCCGGGGTGCGGGTGGGGGTGCGGGTGGAGGTGCGCGCATCTTCGCAGGGCATCGGCATCATCAGGTTGGTGAGCCACAGCGTGAGGCAGTCGACCACCACCAGCGTGTCGGGCCTGCTTTGCGTGACGATGGCGCGCGCCAGTTCGATGGGCTCTTCGATGGTGCGCATGCCCGGCAGGCGCTCGGCGCGGTCGGCCTGGTGGCGCACGATGCGCTCCAGCATCTCGTCGTCGTAGGCCTGCGCGGTGGCGATCATCACGGCGCGGTGCCGGGGCGCGGCGGCGAGCCAGTCGATGGCGCGCTGCTCGCCGCGGCGGGACTTGCCGCTTTTCTGGCCGCCGAGGATGAACTCGTGCGAGGCAGTCGCCGCGCTGTGGAGGGGCTTGGGCTTAGTCGACAGTGGCATGGCGCTCCAACTCGATGGGCATGGCGCTGAAAAGGCAGGCGGTGGCCTGCGGGCTGGACGCGAACCATGCATGGAAATAGCTAGCGCGCACCGGGCCGTGCACGTACAGCGCCTCGCCGCTGCGCGCCCCCACGGCCTGCGTCAGGCCGGGACGGGCGGTGTGGGCGGCGGGGGGCAGCGGCGTGTCGGCGAGCGAGTAGTGGAAGGTGTGGCCGCGCAGCGTGTGCATGCCCGACCTGTGCGTGCCCAGCGTGAGCTGCTGCGGGCCCAGGCCGGCCAGCCGCTTCTGCATGCGGACCTTGCCGGGCAGCAGGCCCCACATGCGGTGCGGAGGATGTTCCGCCGCGTTGTCTTGCGTGGCGAGCTCGCCGAACAGCGTCATCATGCCGCCGCATTCGGCCCACACCGGCTTGCCCGCCGCGACATGGGCCGCGAGCGCGTCGCGCACCTGCGTGCAGGCAGAGAGCGCCTCGGCATGCAGCTCGGGGTAGCCGCCGGGCAGCCACACGGCGTCGCATGCGGGCAGGGCCTCGCCCGCGAGCGGAGAGAAGAAGGACAGCCGCGCACCCAGTGCGGTGAGCACATCCAGGTTCGCGGGGTAGATGAAGGAGAACGCCGCATCGCGCGCAATGGCGATGGTGCGGCCGGCCAGAAGAGGCGGCACGGCGGGGTCGGCTGGCTCGATGCCATCGCCTGCAACCGCCTCGAAGCTGACCTGCGGCAATTGAGCGACAGGCATCATGCCCAGCGGCGTGGTGGCCAGCACATCGGCCACCGCATCGAGACGCGCCATGGCGTCGCCCAGCTCGGTGGCCAGCACCAGCCCCAGGTGCCGTTCAGGCAGCGTGAAGCCCGCGTCGCGCGGCAAGGCGCCCAGCCACTGCGCGGGCTCGCGCAGCGCGTCTTTCAGCATGCCCGCATGCCGCTCGCTGGCCACGCGGTTGGCCAGCACGCCGGCCCACGGCAAGCCGGGGCGAAAGTTCTGCAGCCCATAGGCCAGCGCCCCGAAGGTGCCGGCCATGGCGTGCGCGTCGATCACCGCCAGCACCGGCAGGCCGAAGCGCACGGCCAGGTCGGCCGCGCTGGGCGTGCCGTCGAACAGGCCCATCACGCCTTCGACGATCACCAGGTCGCACTCGCGCGCCGCGGCGCGCAGGCGCGCCCGGCAGTCGGCCTCGCCAGTCATCCACAGGTCGAGCGAATGCACCGGTGCGCCGGTGGCCAGCGTCAGCCAGTGCGGGTCGAGAAAGTCGGGCCCGCACTTGAAGGCACGCACGCGGCGGCCCTGGCGCGCGTGCAGCCGCGCGAGCGCGGCGGCAACGGTGGTCTTGCCTTGCCCGGAGGCAGGCGCGGCCACCAGCACCGCGGCGCAGGTGGCGGCAACGGCATCGCCGGTGCCGTGGCGGGTCGGGGCTTTGTTTACTGAGGGGTCCACTTGAGGCCGACGTACGCGGTGCGGCCGGCATTGGCGTACAGCCGCGCGTACTGGTAGTCCTTGTTGCCCACATTGTCGAGGCGCGCCACCAGGTTCAGGTCGCGCGTGATCTTGGTGCTGGCCGACAGGTTCAGCAGCGTGTAGCCGCCCAGCTTCACGGTGTTGGCCGCGTCGTCGTAGCGCTGGCTCGAGGCCTGCACTTCGGCGCCCAGCGTCCAGCCCGCCACGCGCCAGTCGGCACCCACGGTGCCGTGGCGCTTGGCGCGGCGTGCGAGCAGGTTGCCGGTGGACGTGTCCGTCGGGTCCTGCACGTCGAACGACGCACGCAGCGTGACGTCGCCGAAGCGCTGGCTGGCCGACAGCGTGGCGCCCTGCAGCGTGGCGCGGTTCACGTTGCCGTAGCAACCGAAGCTCGACGCGCAGCCGGTGGCGGTGCCGACGAAGTTGATCAGGTTGCGCACGCGGTTGCGGTACACCACGATGCCGGCGGTGGTGTCGGCCTGGGCGTAGTTCAGGCCCAGCTCCACGTTCTGGCTGGTCTCGGGGCGCAGCGTGGACACGCCGTATTCGCTGAAGCGCTGGTACAGCGTGGGCACGCGAAACGCGGTGCCTGCCGACGCGCTGAAGCGCAGCGCGGGCGTGATGGCGTAGCCGTAAGCCGCGCTGCCGGTGGTCTTGCCGCCGAACTCGCTGTCCCTGTCGTGGCGCGCATTCAGTTGCAGCGAATGCGGGCCCTGCACAAAGCCGTAGCCCAGCGAAAGCGCGTCCTGCGAACGGTCGCGCGACAGCAGCTTGGCCGAGGTGGTGGGCGCGTTGACCAGCGCGTCTTCGCGGCGCTCGAAGGTGGCCGTCACCAGGTGCGGGCCGAAGCGGAATTCGTTCTGGAACAGGTAGCCGCGCAGGTTGGTTTCGGTGCGGTAGAACGAAGGCTGCGTCTTGTAGACGGTCTGCGAGTCGGTCACCTGCAGGCGGGTGCTGTAGATGTCGTTCCACTTCGACGACCAGGTCAGGCCCGCGGTGCGCAGCGTGTTGTTCGACTCGTCGTCGCGGAACTGAATGGGCAGCCTGGTGCGGTAGGCCACGCTGGCGTCGTAGCCGGCGGTGATGTCGCTGGTGAGCAGCGTGGCGTCCAGGCGCTGGTCGGGCGTGAGCTGAAAGCCCAGCTTCAGGTTGCCCGAGGTGCTGTGGTAGCCGTCGCGGTCGGGGCTGGTGAAGCCGTCCTTGCTGGGGGTGCGCTTGTCCACGGGCTGCACGTTGAAGCCCTTGCTTTCTTCATGCGCCACGCCGAACGAGTAGTCGAACAGGCCCGACTTGCCGCTCACGCCGCCTTCGATGCGGCGCAGGCCCTTGCTGCCGAAGCCGATGCCCGCGTAGGGGCGCACGCCCTCTTCGCCGCGCCGCGTGAAGAGTTGAATGACGCCGCCGATGGCGTCCGAGCCGTACACCGCGGCGGCCGGGCCGCGCAGCACTTCGATGCGGTCGATCTGCGACAGCGGAATGCCTTCCCAGCCGGCGCCGCCGGTGGATTGGGAGTCGATGCGCACACCGTCCAGGTAGACGGCGGTGAAGCGCGTTTCCGCGCCGCGGATGAACAGGCTGGTGGTGTTGCCCACGCCGCCGTTGCGCGTGATCTCGATGCCGGGCAGGCGCGCCAGCACGTCGGCCACGCCGGTTGCGCCGCTGCGCTCGATGGTCTGGCGGTCGACCACCGACACGTCGCCCACCAGTTCCGACAGCGCCTGCGGCGTGCGGTTGGCGGTGACCACCGTTTCGCTCAGGGCGGGTGCCTCCTGGGCATGGACGAGGCCGCCAAAGGCGCAAGCCAGTGCCAGTGGCAAGCAAGCGAGGCGAACACGGCGCGCAGGTGCGCGGCCGCTGGAAAAGCAAACGTGGGAAATCATTGAATGGACCGAACGAACGTCTATACCCCTCGCCGGCCTCCCCGCCAGCGTCATGGGCACCATGGCCGCCCCATGCTTCGATGCATGCGGCAGCCGCCTTGTTGGCCGGTATCCGGGCTGGCAGAACAACCCCCACCGCCTTCCCAGGCACCTGTTTCAGGGCGCCCAGTGGCTGGAATGGAAAGGGGTTGGCGCCTTGCGGCGCCGTCTGCTTGACCGTTGCGGGGGCAGCGCAGGCGGCTTCGGCCGGGTACCGACCTGAGGTCGGGGGGCGTCCACTCCTGCTTCCCGTTGAACTGCGCCGTGTGAACCACGCCGCGAGCACCAACGGGCGGCATTTTAGGCCCAGAGATTCAGCTTTAAGTCGAAAGTTGCGCACCGCCGCTAACATCGGCGCCCATGATGCGGCCCGCCTCGGTATTTTTGAATCTTCGTTCGGCGCTGCAGCGCATGCTGGGTGGTTCCGGCTGGCAGTCGATGCTGCTGTGGGCCATCGTGGCGGGGCTGCTCGGCACGCTGGCCACCGAACTGTTTCGCGCGGCGCTCTATCACTTCGAGCACCTGCTGCTCGGCCCCGGCGACGGTCTGGTGGCCATGGCCAAGGGCCTGCCGTGGTGGGCGCGCGTGGCCTGCCCCACGCTCGGCGGGCTGGTGGCGGGCGGGCTGCTGGTGCTGGCCCGGCGCGTGACGGTGCGCAGCGCCACCTCCGACTACATGGAAGCCATCGTGCTCGGCGACGGGCGCATTCCGGTGGCGCAGACGCTGGTGCGCAGTGCGTCGTCGCTGGTGAGCATCGGCACCGGCGGCTCCATCGGGCGCGAAGGCTCCATGGTGCAGCTGGCCGCGCTGGCGGCTTCGCTGCTGGGGCGGGTGTTTCGTTTTCCGGTCGAGCGGCTGCGCCTGCTGGTGGCCTGCGGCGCGGCGGCGGGCCTGACCGCCGCCTACAACGCGCCCATTGCCGGCGCCTTCTTCGTCGCGGAGATCGTGCTCGGCTCCATCGCGATGGAAAGCGTGGGGCCGATCATCATTGCGTCGGTGGTCGCGAACGTGGCGATGCGCGCGCTGCCCGGCTACCAGCCGCCCTACAGGATGCCGGCCTTCCCCGAAATTCACGGTACCGAGGTCGTGCTGTTCTGCGTGCTCGGCGTGCTGCTGGGCTTTGCGGCCATCGGCTTCCTGCGCGCGCTGCAAGGCAGCCGTGCGCTGTACTCGCGGCTGCCGCTTGCGCTGCCTTTGCGGCTGGCGCTGGGCGGGCTGGTGATGGGTGCCATCTCGGTGCCGATGCCCGAGGTGTGGGGCAACGGCTACAGCGTGGTCAACGCGGTGCTGCACACGCCGTGGCCCTGGACGCTCATTGCGCTGGTGCTGGTCGCCAAGACGGCGGCCACGCTGGCCACGGCGGGGTCGGGCGCGGTGGGCGGCGTGTTCACACCGGCGCTGTTCTTCGGCTGCATGGTGGGCGCGCTGTTCGGCCAGGGGGTGCAGGCGCTGTGGCCGGCGGCCACGTCGGCACCGTTCGCCTACGCCATCGTGGGCATGGGCGCGTTTCTGGCGGGCGCCACGCAGGCACCGTTGATGGCGATATTGATGATCTTCGAGATGACGCTGAGCTACCAGGTCATGCTGCCCCTGATGGCGGCCAGCGTCATCGCGTACTTTGTGGCGCGCTCGGCCAACGCGGGTTCCATGTACGAGATCACGCTGCGGCGCAACGAACAGCGCGACACTCAGTTGCGCCTGCGCGGGCTGCACATGCGCGACCTGGTGCAGCCGGCCGAAACCGTGGTCGGCCCGCAGGCCGACCGCGAGGCGATGAGCAAGCTCTTTCTGCAGCACCCGGTGAAGTACCTGTACGTGGTCGACGAAGGCAACCGATACCTGGGCGTGGTGCCGCTCGCCGCGCTGGGCTGCGCGCCCGCCGAAACCACCGCGGGCGCCCTGCTGTCGCAGGCGCTGCAGCCGATCCCCGCCGACACCGGCCTGGGCGAGGCGCTCCAGCGCTTTCTGGACCACCTGGGCGAGCGGCTGCCGGTGATCGAGAGCACGGCCGACCCGGTGCTGCTGGGCGTGGTCGCCAAGAGCGCCTTGCTGGCCACCTATGTGCGCCTGAGCGAGGCATGAAAGGTTTGATCGGCCGCGCCCGAGGCCGCAGAATGCCGACCACGCTGGCGGCCGTGCCCAGCGCCGGCAAGACCGCTTTCCCAGGAAACTACAATCGCCAACCATGCCCGCCTCCAGCCCCATCGACCAGATCGCCGAGCGCGTTGAACGCCTGCTTGTGCGTCACGAAGAGGTGCAGCGCACCAATGCGCTGTTGCAGGAACAGGTCGATGCGCTCGCACGCGAACGCGACGCCCTGAAGTCGCGGCTTGCAGCAGCCCGCACACGCCTGGACGCCCTGCTGGAGCGGTTGCCGGTCGACCCCCCCTCCCAAGATTCCCCCGCATGAAGCAGATTGAAGTTCAGATCATGGGCCAGAGCTATTTGCTCGGCTGTCCCGACGGCGGCGAGGCGCAACTGCGCGAAGCCGTCGAGCGCGTGGACGCGGCCATGTGCAAGATCCGCGATGCAGGAAAAGTGAAGGCCCGCGACCGCATCGCGGTGCTGGCGTCGCTGAACCTGGCGTTCGACCTGGCCGCGCAGCAGGCCGCGAGCACAGCGGCTTGCGCGCCGGTTGCCGCGGGCACCCCGAGCACCGATGCCGCCGACACCACGGCTAGCACCGAAACCGACCCCAAGGCCGCCCAGCTCATTCAAAGACTCGATCAGGCCCTGGCCGGCGATGGACATTTGCTCTGAATGAGCGCGGCGGGCGCATACGGGGCGTAAAATCCGCCTTGTCTGCAGACGTGTCGGGCTTAATATTTCCTTGTTCCAATGCTCTCCGGAGCCGGGCTTGGTACATCGCTAGACGGGCGTGATCATCTCGCGTCAGATGAACCCGAAGTCTTGCTGCCCTCGCCCACCTGAACCCTGGTTCAGGATGCGGGTCCGGCACACCATCTGCAGACACCTTTTCCGGCCACGGCCCCTTGCACCAGCTGCACGGGGCCGTTGCTTTTTGCAGCAGCATTTTCTTTTCTGACGCCACCGTGAACATCGCCGCCCTGCTCGACCCCCTCTTGATCGCCGAACTCGCCCTGCTCGGCCTGGGCACCGGTTTCCTCGCGGGCCTGCTGGGCATCGGCGGCGGCATGCTGATGGTGCCGTTCATCACCATCATCATGGGCCAGCGCGGCGTGCCGGCCGACCTGGCGGTGAAGATGGCCATCGCCACTTCCATGGCCACCATCATCTTCACCTCAGTGTCCAGCGTGCGCGCGCACCACAAGCGCGGCGCGGTGCGCTGGGACATCGTGCAGCGGCTCTCGCCCGGCATCGTCATCGGCAGCCTCGTGGGCAGCCTAGGCGTGTTCGCGCTGCTCAAGGGCACGGCGCTGGCCATCTTCTTCGCGCTGTTCGTCGGCTTCTCGGCCACGCAGATGTTCCTCGACAAGAAACCCAAGCCGACGCGGCAGATGCCGGGCACCGGCGGGCAGCTTGCGGCGGGTGGCGCCATCGGCTTCATCTCGGGCCTGGTGGGCGCCGGCGGCGGCTTCATCAGCGTGCCGTTCATGACGTGGTGCAACGTGGCCATCCACAACGCGGTGGCCACCAGCGCGGCGCTGGGCTTTCCGATTGCGGTGGCCAACGTGCTGGGCTACGTCATTGCGGGCCATTCGGTCGATGGCCTGCCGGCCGGCGCCTTCGGCTACATCTGGCTGCCCGCGCTGGCGGTGATTGCCGCGTGCAGCGTGTTCACCGCGCCGCTGGGCGCCAGGGCCGCGCACAAGCTGCCGGTGAAGAAACTCAAGCGCGTGTTCGCCACCATCTTGTACCTGCTGGCGGCATACATGCTGTGGAAGGGCCTGCACGGCTGAGGCTCGGCGCTGCCCCTGCCCTGCCAAGGCCTTTGTGCAAGAGGTGCGACTCATTGCCGCCTTGCGCCCTGCGCCGTATAACAAGCGCATGAAAATCCTCATCGCCATCGACGGCAGCACCTTCACCCAGAAGGCCCTGGCCTACCTGTTCGACAACCGCGCCATGTTCGTGGACGGCCACGAGCTGGTGATCGTGCATGTGTGCACCGGCATCTCGGGCAACGTCACGCGCCACCTGAGCAAGGAGATCGTCTCCGGCTACTACGCCGAGGAAAGCGCCAAGGTGCTCGACCCGGTGAAGGCGCTCTTTGCCGAGAAGGGCGTGAGCAACTACACGGTCGATTCGCGCCACGGCCATGTGGCGGAAGAAATACTGAAGTCGGCCGCCGAGAAGCAGGCCGGGCTGATCGTGCTCGGCACGCACGGCCACGGGATCCTGGGCCGCGCGCTGATGGGCTCGGTCGCGACCAAGGTGGTGGCCGAGACGAACGACACCGTGCTGCTGGTCCAGTAAACGGCTACTGCACGCGCGAGCCAGCGCCCTGCTGCCGCCATTCGCGCGGCGAGCAGCCGAAGCGCTCGCGAAACGCGCGGCTGAAATGCGCCGCGTCGTTGAAGCCCCGGCCGTAGGCAATTTCGGCCACCGGCCGGCCCGCGAGCCGCGGCTCCAGAAGATCACGGCTGCAGGCCTCGAGCCTGCGCTCCCAGATGTACTGCGACGGCGTGAGCGGCTCGCTCTTGAACACGCGGTGAATGTGGCTCACCGACACCCCCAGCTGTGCCGCCAGCGTGCCCACCGACAGCATCGGGTCGGCCAGTTGCGCGTCGATGTGCCGCTTCACGCGCGCCAGGTGGTAGGCCGTGAGGTTGCTGAGCGACGGTGCACGCGCCGCGGGCAGCGTCTGCAACCCCGCCACCAGAATGTTCTGCACACCATGCGCCACCGCCAGGGCTGACGCGGGCTGCAGCGTGTCGATGTCTTCGCGCAGCGTGCGGATCATGCCCAGCAGCAGGTGCCCCGCCCCTTCGCGGCCCGACACCGTGGTGGCCGTCAGCGACTCGGTGTCGCGCAGTTCGCTGCGCAGGCGGTCGCCGGGCAGCTTGAGCACGATCTGCTCGAACGCATCCTCGAACAGCAACTCATAAGGCCGCGTGCTGTCGTACAGCGCGAAGTCGCCCGCCGACAGCACCGCGTCGCGCCCGTCCTGGCGCACCACGCCCTGCCCGCGCGCCTGGATGCTCACCAGAAAGAAGTCGTCGCTCGAATGCGCGATGTGCCCCGGCGTGCGCACCACCTTCTGCGCGCCCGAGGTGACCACCGACATGTCCAGGCTGGGCAGCGTGTGCTGGCGGATGCTGCCGGTGAAGTCGCCGCTGTCGTCGGCATGCACGGCGTCGCATTCGAGCTGCACGTACACGTTGCAGATCATGTCGGTCCAGTAGGCAAGCCGCTGGTCGCGCGAGACGGCGTCGGTGCTGAGCAACTGGGTCATGGGACTCCTCGAAGGGCTTGAAGAGAGGCTGTGGAAGGCCAAGAACACGGCATGCAACGCTGGAACAAGAACGCCGCCAATCCGGGTCAAGGCGTTCCGGCGCTGCGAATCTACGCTTCAAGCAACCCGCATGCCACAGCGCAAACCCGGTGCGCTGTCCATGCGGTCCGTGACGTCCCTTGCTCATTCATTGCACTTTCATTGCATCTGGAGAAACACCATGCCGACCACCGTTCACCCCAAGCTGCGTGTTGCCGCCGTGCAGGCCGCGCCCGTGTTCCTGGACCTCGACGCCACCATCGACAAGACCATCGACCTGATGGCGCAGGCCGCCAAACAGGGCGTGCAGCTCATCGCCTTTCCCGAGACCTGGGTGCCCGGCTACCCGTGGTGGATCTGGCTCGACTCGCCGGCCTGGGGCATGCAGTTTGTGCAGCGCTACCACGACAACTCGCTGGTCATCGGCTCGCCCGAGTTCGACCGGCTGAAGGACGCGGCGCGCAAGCACAAGATCTGGCTGTCGCTCGGCTACAGCGAGAAGGCCGCGGGCAGCCTCTACATTGCGCAGGCGCTCATCGACGACCAGGGCCACACGGTGCAGACGCGCCGCAAGCTCAAGCCCACGCACGTGGAGCGCACCGTGTTCGGCGAAGGCGATGGCTCCGACCTGCATGTGGTGCCCACGCCCATCGGCAACGTCGGCTCGCTGTGCTGCTGGGAGCACCTGCAGCCGCTGAGCAAGTACGCGATGTATGCGCAGAACGAGCAGATCCACTGCGGCGCCTGGCCCAGCTTTTCTCTGTACCGCGGCGCGGCCCATGCGCTGGGCCACGAGGTCAACAACGCGGCCAGCCAGGTGTATGCGGTCGAGGGCGGCTGCTTTGTGCTGGCGCCCTGCGCCACGGTGTCGAAGGCCATGAGCGAGCTGATGTGCACAGACGCCGGCAAGCAGCAGATGCTGGGCACCGGCGGCGGCTATGCGCGCATCTACGGGCCCGACGGTTCGCCACTGGGCACGCCGCTGGCTGAAGACGAAGAAGGGCTGGTGATCGCCGACATCGACCTGGGCATGATCTCGCTCGCCAAGGCCGCGGCCGACCCGAGCGGCCATTACTCGCGCCCCGACGTCACGCAACTGCTGCTGAACAAGACGCGCCGTGAAGCCGTGGTGGTGCAGCGCACGCCTGAGCCGGAGAGCAGCGAGCCAGAAACCAGCGTTGCCGAAACGGCCGCGGCCTGAGCAGCAAGAGCGCGCCATGGAATCCGCCATCGCCGAGCACTTGAGGTGCCCCCGCACGCGCCACCGGCGCGTGGAAGACGACTACACCCCGCCCTACCCCGTGTGGTCGGCCCGCGCACCCGCTGATGTGACGCAGGTGGTGATGGGCTACTTCGGCGTGCAGTCGCGCGGTACGGCAATGCAGGGCCGCGCCTGCGCCGCACTGATGAAGATCGCCCGCGACTTCGCCCTGCCCGACGGGCCGGGCCACCACGACCTGGCGCACTTCGTCGACGCCGACGGCTTCGACAACATGATTGCGATCGCCTACTGGAGCGATGCGGCGGCCTATGCACGCTGGTGCGCCACGCCCGCCATCGATGCGTGGTGGCGCGCCGACGAGCGGCTGTCCGAGGGCCTGGGCTACTTCCGCGAAGTGGCCTCACCGCAGGTCGAGCGCTTCGAGACCATGTTCAACACACCCGACCGCTTCGAAGGCGTGGGCGTGGTGATGGGTGAACTCAGCGGCGAGCTGCAGGAGCACGGCTACTGGGGGTCGATGCGCGACCGCGTGCCGCTGTCGCAGACCGACGCGATGGTGCCGTCGGGCACGCGCGCGGTCACCGCCGGCACGCCGGCCCCGGGGCAGCGCGTGCGCATTGCGGGCCACGAGAACATCGCGGTGATCCGCTCGGGCCAGGAATGGACCGACACCGCCGGCCAGGAACGCACGCTCTACCTCGACGACATGGAGCCGGTGCTGCGCGAAGGCATGGACTTCTTGCGCGACCAGGGCCTGGGCATCGGCTGCTACAGCAACCGCTACATGCACCATCTGGACGCGCAGGGTGCACCGCTGCAGAAGTCCTTCGGCCTGAGCTACTGGCGCTCGCTGGCCGACATGGAGCGCTGGGCCGAGTCGCACCCCACGCACGTGGCCATCTTCGGCAGCTTCATGCGCTATGTGCAGGCGCTGAACTTCCAGCTGCAGCTGCGCGTGTACCACGAGGTGTCGGTGCTGACGGCCGATGCGCAGAGCTACGAGTACATCAACTGCCATGCAGGCACGGGGCTGATGAACGGCATGGGCTGAAGGCGTTGCCCCAGCGGGTGGGCGCACGGATGCCTTAGCATTCGCGCCCCTACCCCAACGGCAAGGCCTCGACATGTGGAGCGATCTGGAGAAGCAGGAGAAACTGGAGAAATTGGAGAACCTCGTAAAGGCCTCGATGCAGGAGTGGAAGATTCCGGGCCTGGCGCTGGCGGTGGTTCACGACGGCGAGGTGGTGCTGCAAAAGGGCTACGGCGTGCGCGACATGCGCGGCGCCGAGCCGGTCACGCCGCACACGCAATTTCTGCTGTGCTCCATCACCAAGTCGTTCACCGCGGCGGGCCTGGGCCTGCTGGTCGACGAAGGCAAGCTCGAATGGAACCGCCCGGTGCGCGACGTGATTCCCGAATTTCGCCTGCACGATGCGCTGGCGACCGAGCGGCTCACCGTGCGCGACCTGCTGTGCCACCGCAGCGGCCTGCCGCGGCACGACTGGCTGCACATGCCCGGCGACCTGGGCGGCGCGCAGATGCTGCCGCTGCTGCGCCACCTTGCGCCCAGCCGCGAGTTGCGCGACACCTTCCAGTATTCGAACCTGGGCTACATGGTGGCCGGCATGGTCACCGAACGCCTGAGCGGACAGAGCTGGGAGGCCTTCACCACCGAGCGGCTGCTCGCGCCGCTGGGCATGCAGAACGTCAGCTTCACCATCGAGGCGCTGGCCGCCGCTGACGACGCGGCCCGCCCGCACGCGATGGTCGACAACGAATGCACGCCCTCCCCGCTGTGGCCGATTCGCACCACGGCGGGCGGCGGCATGAACGTGTCGGTGACCGACATCGCGAAGTGGGCGCGCTTTCTGCTCGACGAAGGCAAGGTGAACGGGCAGCAGTTGCTGTCGGTGAAATCGCTGCGCGAGATGTGCACGCCGCATGTGCACATGGCGCGCTCCGAGCAGCCCGAAATTGGCGACTCGCACTACGGCTTCGGCCTGTTCTGCGAGAACTACCGCGGCGACCGCACCTACGGCCATTCGGGCTCGTGGCTGGGCTGGGGCACGCTGATGACGGTGATGCCGCAACACCGCACCGGCGTGGTGGTGCTGACCAACCGCGCGCCGAGCGTGGTCACGTCGATGCTCACCTATGCGGTGTTCGACCAGGTCAGCGGGCGCGAGCCGATCGACTGGTTCGCCCGCCTCTTGCCGAAGCGGCGAGAGTTCATTGCGCAGCAGCACAAGGAGCGCAGCACCCGTGAAGACAAGCGCCGCACCGGCACGCAGCCCAGCCATGCGCTGGACGAGTACACCGGCCACTACGACCACCCGGCCTACGGGCGCATCGAAATTTCATGCGAGGCCGGCGGGCTGGCCTGGCGCTGGCGCACCTGCTCGGGCCCGCTCGCGCATTGGCACTACGACGTGTTCACCACGCCGTACCGGCCCACCGAGTTCCACCCCGACGAACTGGCGCTGAGCTTTCTGTACGACCGCGAGGGCCGCATCGACCGCATCGCGGCGCCGTTCGAGCCGGCCGTGCCGGACATCGTGTTCCAGCGCGCCGAACCCGCGCCCGATCCCACCCCCAAAGCCTAGGCCGCGAACAAGCCCTTGTGCTCCGCGCGCAGCAGCGCCTTCTGCACCTTGCCCATGGTGTTGCGCGGCAGCTCCGGCACCACGAAGCAGCGCTTCGGAATCTTGAAGTTCGCGAGCCTGGACTTCAGCTCCGCCACGATGGCCTCGGCGTCCAGCGACGCGCCCGCTTTGGCAATGACGATGGCCACGCCCACCTCGCCAAAGTCGGGGTGCGGCACGCCGACCACGGCACTTTCGGCCACGCCGGCCATCTCGTTGATGTAGCCCTCGATCTCCGCCGGGTACACGTTGTAGCCGCCGCTGATGATCAGGTCCTTGCTGCGCCCGACGATGGTGATGTAGCCCAGGCCGTCGATCTTGCCCACGTCGCCGGTCTTGAAGAAGCCGTCGGCGGTGAACTCTTCCTTCGTCTTCTCGGGCATGCGCCAGTAGCCGGCGAACACGTTGGGGCCGCTGACCTCGATGTTGCCGATTTCGTGGGTGGTGCAGTCGCGCCCGCTGTCGTCGCGCACGCGCAGTTGCACGCCCGGCAGCGCAAAGCCCACCGTGCCGCCGCGGCGCTCGCCCTGCGCCGGGGTGTAGGGGTTGGACGTGAGCATGGCCGTCTCGCTCATGCCGTAGCGCTCCAGAATGGTGTGGCCGGTGCGCTCGCGCCATTCGTCGAAGGTTTCGATGAGCAGGGGCGCCGAGCCCGCGATGAACAGGCGCATGTTGCGCACCGCCTCGCGCGTGAGGCCGGCCTCGGCCAGCAGCCGCACGTACAGCGTGGGAACGCCCATGAACACCGTGGCCTCGGGCATCTTCTGCACGATGCGCTGGGGGTCGAACCTGGAGAACCACAGCATCTTGCTGCCGTTGAGCAGCGCGCCGTGCAGCGCCACGAACAGGCCGTGCACATGGAAGATGGGCAGCGCGTGGATCAGCACGTCGCCTTCGGTCCAGCCCCAGTAGTCCTTCAGCACCTCGGCGTTCGACAGCAGGTTGCGGTGCGTGAGCATCGCGCCCTTGCTGCGCCCGGTGGTGCCGCTGGTGTACAGAATGGCGGCCATGTCGTCGGGCTTGCGCTGCGCCACGGCATGCTGGTCGCTGCACAGCGCGGCCACGTCGAGCAGCGTGCCGGTGCGGTCGTCGTCCAGCGTGAACACATGCCGGGTGCCTGCCGCGGTGGCAATGGGCGCGACCCATGCCGCATTGCGGCTGGTGCACACCACCACGGCCGGCTCTGCATTGCCGATGAAGTATTCGATCTCCGCGCTCTGGTAGGCGGTGTTCAGCGGCAGAAACACATAGCCCGCGCGCAGCGTGGCCAGGTACAGCAACATGGCCTCGACCGATTTCTCGACCTGCACCGCAATGCGCGCGCCCTTCTCCAGCTTGAGCGCGTCGAGCAGGTTGGCGATCATGGCGCTGGCGCGCTCCAGGTCGCGCCACGAATAGAACAGGCCGCTTTCGGTCTCGACGGCAATGCTGTCGAGGTCGGCGGGGAAAGCCGCGCGCAGGGCGGCGAACAGGTTGGCGTTGGCGGTCTTCTTCATCACTTGTTCTGTGGGCGGGTACTTCAGAAATTGGGGGTGCGCTTGGCGAGAAAGGCGGCGATGCCCTCGCGGTGCTCCGGGGAGTCGGCGTAGTCGTAGGCGGTGGCCAGCAGACCGTGCAGAGAGGTGGCAGAGGTCGCAGAGGTGGCGCCGGCCCGCAGCGCGGCAAAGGTCTTCTTGTGCAGCCGCGCGGTTTGCGGCGCGAGCCCCGCAATGCGCTCTGCATGCGCCTGCACGGCGCGCAGCGGCTGTACGACGCAGGCTTTCTGC
>NNBV01000117.1_pt1 | contig 18651 bp, 13 predicted proteins | sample 1173771 | NCBI WGS metagenome assembly NNBV01 (sample SAMN07173938, study PRJNA388173) | plant metagenome | isolation source: symbiotic tissue sample KVS11 | place: Norway: Troms, Kvaloya island | reverse complement strand
CTATCGAAGTCCTAGAGTCATCGAGCGTCAGCAGCGCCATCTTTCTCTCCATTCCCTACTCCCCCAGATTAAGCAATTTTGCCATCGCCAACCTTTGCAGTTTCCCGGTAGCACCACGAGGTAGTTGATCTAAAATGTGAACTTGCTTGGGAACTTTGAAGTCTGCCAGCATGGTTGCACAGTGAGCTAAAAGTTCTTTTTCGCCAACCTCTGCTTTCAAAACTACAGCAGCGTGAATATCTTCTCCTAAAGATTTGTGGGGGACGGCAAAGGCCAAAGCTTCGGCAACGGCGGGATGGCGCAGCAAAATATCATCCACTTCTAAGGGAGAAATTTTTTCCCCGCCCCGGTTAATCAATTCTTTAATGCGTCCAGTCAAGCGGAGGTAGCCGTCTGCATCCACTGTGCCCTGATCACCTGTGCGGAACCAACCATTTACAAAAGCAGTGGCGTTGGCTTCCGGGTTGTTTTCGTAGCCATCTATAACATTGGGTGCTTTTACCACCACCTCGCCCAAGCTTCCCTGAGATAATAGGTTGCCTTCAGAATCCATAATGCCCACTTCCACACCAAAGCCATAACCTACAGTCCCTGGTTTCCGCACTTTTGGCGGTAGGGGGTTAGTGGTCATTAAGTGAGATGCTTCAGTCATACTGTAAGCTTCCACCACGGGAGCATTGAGAGTTGCCTCTAGCTGTTCAATAATAATCGGGGGCAAAGAAGCGCTACTAGAGCGAATAAAACGAAAGCGGTTAGCTTTGACAATTTCTGTGTTGCGGCTAGCGCGGGCTAAAATTGTCTGGTGCATGGTTGGCGCTGCGGAGTACCAGGTAGGTTTGTAGGTATCTACCAGTTTCCAAAACTCCAGGGCATTAAAACCATTGGGACAAATTAGTGTGCCGCCCGATGCCAGGGTTGACAGCAAACAGCCCACCAATCCGTGAACGTGGAACAGGGGCATTAAGCAAAGTGTAGTGTCGTCTGCGGTGAGTGAGTAAGCACTAATGAGGTTGCCGGCTGAAGCGATTAAGTTGCGATGACGAATCGGCACACGCTTGGGACGACTGGTGGTGCCGCTAGTGTGGAGAATCATCGCCATATCATCAGACTGAGGCAAGGGAGCAGGGGGCGGGGAGCAGGGAAGTTTCTCTTTGACTAGTTCAAAGCTTAATGTGCCATCAGTGTTTACCTTGGCATTAATCAGCATCATGTCGGGTGTGACAGCAGCGATCGCTGCTTCTGGCTCCTCAGACAATGTAATCAGTGCTTTTGCCTGGGTATCTTGGTAGTAAAAGGCAAATTCTTCTTGTTTATATTTGGGATTTAAGGGGGCAGCAGTGCCACACAAGGCGGCAGCCAAAAAGGTAATAGCCATTGGTGAACCATTATTCATGGCAATGGCAATACGTTCTCCCCGTTTCAATCCAAAGCTGTTGAGTTGGGATACTAGTCCAACAATATTTTCGCGTAATTGCTGATAAGTTAGCGATCGCCCCCCAGGCGTAACTAGGGCTGAATGATTGTCTTCCCCTGCTACAAGCTCAAATAAATTCATTCAAAACCTCCAGATTAATCAAATTGGGGATTGGAGATTGGTTATTTCGCCCATGCCCCATTCCCAATTCAACCATTGTTAGTAAGTTGACGCCAAAAAACAAGAGCTAAAATTAAGTCAATAGTGTGAGTGTGTAAGTCGTTACTAGAAATCAGAAAAATATTTTTCAGCAACTAAACCCCATCGATAAAATATGGATCGTCGGAATTTTCTAAAGTATGGCACTTTAGCAGGATCTAGCTTTGCCTTAATTAGTTGTGTTCAAGGTAGAAATTCCAATTCACAGCCGGATGTGTCCCCCTCAGCATCGCCTGTGGTAGTAAATGAACCTCTAAAGGTGGGATTTGTTTATGTGGGCTTTGTGGGTGATTTTGGTTGGACTTATGCCCATGATTTGGGACGTAGAGACATGGAAGCCAATCTTCAAGATAAGGTAAAAACTACCTTTGTCGAAAATGTCAATGAAGGTGCTGATGCTGAAAGGGTGATTCGCCAACTAGCATTAGATGGTAATAAGTTGATTTTTACCACTTCCTTTGGCTACATGAACCCAACAATTAAAGTTGCCAAGGATTTTGGTGATGTTGTCTTTGAACACTGTGCAGGATACAAACGTGCTGCCAATGTTGGTACTTATCTGGGACGCTTTGAAGAACCGCGTTACTTAACCGGCATGATTGCTGGCAAAATGACAAAATCAAATATAGTTGGTTTTATTGGCGCATACCCAATTGCAGAAGTAATTCGGGGAATTAGTGCATTCACTCAAGGAGTCCGGCTAACAAATCCCCAAGCAAAAGTTAAGGTACTTTGGGTAGAAAGTTGGTACAATCCAGCTAAAGAAAAAGAAGCGGCTCAAGCTTTGGTCAATTTAGGTGCGGATGTACTGACGCAGCATACAGACTCTAGTGCAGTTGTCCAATTTGCTGAAGAAAAAGGCATTTATGCTTTTGGTTACAACGCTGATATGAGTAAGTTTGGTCAAAAAGCCCACCTAACATCATCTATTAATAAATGGGGCAAATTCTATACAGATAAAGCCTTGGCTGTAATGAGTAATACTTGGAATTCTCAAGAGGTTTGGAATGGTATTGGTGAAGGGATGGTGGATATTTCTCCCATGAATCAGGCGATTCCGGCTGATGTGCAACAACTGGTGAATGTCAAGCGCGATGAGTTTATTCAGGGTGCTGCACATCCTTTTGATGGCCCAGTGAAAGACCAAAAAGGGGTGGTGCGAGTGCCAAAGGGTAAGGTGTTGGATGATCGACAACAAATGGCAATGAATTGGTATGTTGAGGGAATTGAAGGGTCAATTCCCAAAGGAAAATCCTAGCACAGATAAATAATACTAGAATTTAGAGTGTTCCAAAAAATAAATGATCCAAAACCTGTCATTGCAAGCGTTGCTTTGCAACGCTTGCAATGACAATTGGGCATTTTTTTACTTGGAGTAATCTTATCTTTTTTATTTTTTAATTTAGTTATTGGTATTGTTAAGGGACTTCCAAATAAAAAAATATCCAACTATTTATTGTGGGGTGGGCGACACGAGTGCCCAGTAACCAAAGGCGGGCAAGATGCATTGGTGTCAACTTAGGCCAAAAATAGCGTACTGATTGGGTGTTGTTCACCCGCCAGGGATTGTAAATCCCTGACTAATTGCTCAAGTCTACTGAAGTAGACTGAAAATTTTCGCGCTATCTTAGTCCTCTTCAGAGGACTTTAGCTATGAGACAGGGATTTACAATCCCTGGCGGAAGTGCGGTTTCGCGTCTTTGTTGACACGTATGGGCAAGATGCCCACCCTACAAGATTGGATAATTTATTTCTTGGAAGTCCCTAAATTAGCAGCAGCAGAGTTATGAATGAAAAACTTTCTTCAAATTTTCTGGCTGCGTTACCGTCAAATATTGAGCGGACATTTCCGGTGTGAGTAGTTCTATCATGACTTTGTTTTCCAACCAGAACTCAATAACATCAAAAAAAGAGTCGCGGTTACAACGTAATACTCTCCAACCTTCCCGTTTGCCAATCAACTCAATTTTTTCTTGACTAGAAGAAACCGAGATTGCTGCATGAGTAGCTGTGAACCCAGAAGGAGTAGCATTTTCTGCAAATGTACACGGTTTATCTTCTTCACCAGGTATTAGCTGAGTTTTTAACGGATAAACTTCAATCCCTGTTCCATGTTCGTCAAGGGGAAAAACCATATAACTACCTGCGTGAGGAAAAAAGGGAAAAGCTTGCCCATTCAAGACTTCAGCCAGAACTTGGGCAACGTTCAAGGGATTTTGAACAGAAATAGATATGTGATGAATCATAGTTAATTACCTCATACCCCATCATCATGATGGGGTTTATATTTTTTTGTTTCGTGGACTGTTTATCTTCCACGATTGGCATTGATTACTTTTCACCCCATTTTTCTTAATTTATGCAAAGAGTATCTGGCTAACGCACCAAAATCTTCGGATGGTGCGTTAAAGCACATTAATTTGCAAGTTCACACAGGCAAAATCGTTGGTATTGCCGGAGTCGGGGGAAACAGACAGAATTATTATCAGCTTTGAGTACATAAATCATCTGTCTTCAGATATAAATAATCCTATTGCCATTTGGAGTGTGGATGTTAATGCCACTGCAAGTATTTAGGAAGCATTGTTTCCCCCAGCTTTGCTGACAAGATTAGAATTAGAATTGACGTGACATTCTCTAATAGCCAAAGTGCCAGACTCTCTGCCATTAAGCGATCGCTATCTTGCTTTAATCGATGAAATTGTCGAAACCACCCTCAAGGGCAAAATTAGCTCTGTGGAACAGGTATATCAAATGCTGCTGAAAGGAATCACTTCCGGTACAGGAGAAGTCTTTGAGCTAGCTTTGAGCGATCGCCTGAATACCTTCCAAAGCCAAGTAGACAGCGAAAAAGACGAACTCAAGAAAGCTAAAGCAACTCGGAGTTTAAGAGCCATTAAAACTATTCAAAGTCAATGGCAACGCTGGCAAGAGCAAAACAAAGCCACAGAAGCGATCGCTTCCGCAGTTTCAGAAATTACTACAGCCCGTGCCCAAGAGCGTCTGGCGGTATTTATCCGGGTTACTGACCCCAATCAGAAGTATCCCCTAAATTTACAACAGCTACAGCAGTTGTCAAAAGCATTACAGCAATTTGCTCAGGTAGATTCTGATTTACAACAATTTTCGGAAGGGATTACCCGTGGTTTAGCCTCTTGGCAGCGATTGCAAGACAACTTGCTCAGTTGGATGTATGACAAAAAAGAATCTCTGGGATTTGGCGGCGTACCGGGAGAACGTGGCCCTTGGGCAAGTTGGGCTAAACAACTCAATAGTGAGTTACCCCAAGCACTGCTTCGCACCTTGGCTATGGAAGAATCGGCAATTGAGTTTGCCCAGCGACAACGGGGAATCACCCTCAGAGATTGGGTGGAAATGGCATTGATTTTACAGTACTTGCAACGGGGACTAATTAACTGGTTTGACCAACAAGCTTACGATGTTAAGGCCGGGCCAAAGTTGTCCATTTCCACTTTCTTGACCTTTGCAGTGATTTGGAGTCAGTTAGCAAGTGGCTTTGGCAGCATTGGGAAAGTGTACGGCGATGCCTGTTCTCAAATCATGCTCCAGATTTTACGAACCTTTGCCCAGCGTCCTTATTTTCCCTTTTACGGCGGGATTTTTGCTTCTTTTACTGGCACTTATTTGCGAGATGCCCTAGATTATTTGGATGAACCACTGCGAAGAGGTGAGGGAACCCAAGAGAAGGCGCGAATTTTGACCCTTTTAGGTTATTCTCAGCGTGCTTTGGGACAATACCAGCGCTCTATTGACTTTCATCAGCAGGCGTTAGAGATAGCCAGAAATTCAGGCGATCGCACCTGTGAAATTGCCAATCTCAACCACCTCAGCCGCACCTACGTGCAACAACAAAATTATGCTGAAGCAATTAACTACAGCCAAAGAGCATTAATATTGAGTCGGCAAGCAGGCGATCGCACAGGAGAGGCAAACGCGCTGGTAAATCTAGGTTACAGCGAAGTTATGCAAGCTCAGGAATTGGATAATCTAGAACCCGAAACCTATGAAGCCGCAATTAATTATTTGGAACAAGGTTTAAAATTATCAGAAAAATTAGGTGATGTTCAAAGTAAAGCCTTATGTGTCAGCAGCTTAGGAATTGCTTATCTAGTAATTGGACAACACCAAACGGCAATTAAATATCTCGAAGATGGTTTTAAAACAGCGCAAGTTTCTGGTGATTTGTATCTCCAAGGGCGTAACTTAGCTTATTTGGCAGAAGCTTATTATCATCTGCAAAATTCGGAAAAAACTGTTTACACAGGCTGCTTGGGAATGTATCTTTTAGAGCAAATTGCTTCTAATGAATGGCGGCAAGCAGCAGGGTTAATAACAATTTTACAAGGACAGATAGGGGCAGAAGCTTTCCAAAAACTATTGCAGCAACATCGCCCGAAAATTATTGCGTTTATCGGTGTAGATGGGTACGATCATATTCCGCAATTGTTAGAAGAATATCAGCGAGATGTGTGAAGCTGCGCTTTAAGTAGGGGCAATTCATGAATTGCCTCTACACCATTTTCTAATTATTTACACTTACTTACCCTAATTTTTTCTCTAATTCCTCCAGTAATTCCTCAATATTTTGCAACTGAACTTCATACTGTTCAATTCTTTGTGCAAGCTCATATTTAGCTTCTGAATCAGTTTTAATATTCCATTCTTGCTTCAAAAATTTTAACTTTTTACGAATATTCTGATATTCTTCTTCTAAGTCTTCGCGCTTTTCTTGAATATGCCGTTTTGAAGATATGTTTCGAGTTGTACCATTACCTAGAACAGCATTTAGCGTAGAAGAATCATCTGGCGCAGAAATAGTATTAGATTCTGTTTTTTTATAGAGAATAGGAGTCAAATGTTCAGACAGTCCTGCCATTTGAATTGCTGAACAGCCGAGATTATAAGCAAACTCCATTGACCTACCAGATCCTAACGCATCATAAAATCCCAGAGCAAAATCTAGAGCCGCTTTATCGGTAATTGATTGCTTCATCCCAATTACGTAGGGAATATGTTGAGCAATTACCTTTGCTTGATCCTCGGTGTAACAACCGTTCAAGAGAACACAGTTTACCTGATCTGAAAATAACTTAAATAAATCTGCTAAGGCATTGGCAGGAATAAGATGAATATGTCCGGTATCATCTTCAAATACTAATCCTTCCTCTGGCTCAATTTCTGTTTCTGTAGCAGTAGCAAACTCTTGAGTTATGGTTCCTTTTTGTTCTAATATCTTGTTCTGTTTGCGATGTCCAGCAAAATGAACAATCTGAGGATTGCATTCTAGCAGAGCCAGTTGAATATCTCTAGAACGTACCGCCCATCGTTGCTCAAATTTGAAGCGATCGCGATGTCTTGCTCTTTGTAACCCATCACTAATATCTCGTGCTTCCTGCTCTAAATGCGACTGAGAGCTTCCTACTGGATTTGCTGCTAAAAATAAAATAGTTAGGGCAGATAACTCAGCCATATTTAAATAATGACGTACAGATTAAAAAGATTTATTTACTGTGTTATTGTTTTTGAAACTCTAAGTTAAGAAAGAGCAAAACTCCACCAATTTCAACCCCAAGAGCAATTAATGAGACGAATGCACTGGATATGACAGTAAATATTGGATAGTTCGCAACAACACTACTTAGGGTTTTGTCAAAAATTCCCTGCAATCCGAAATTGATTAGAAGAGTTAGTAATGAAAACGAAAACGCCTTCCACCAATTTCCTTTCACTAATGATCGACTGTATTGAAATGCTGCATTACCTCTTTGATCTCGGAGAATGAAAGCCTGAAGGCAGAAGCCGTTGTTTATACTATAATTAATGCCTGGAATAATTAGCAATAAAAGAAGTGAAAATAAATTGATCAAAAATCTTGTCCACAAACCAATCATCGGTAAGATGCGCGACAATATCCGTCTAGCTAAAGCTTTAGGTTGAATATTTTCCTGAAAAACACAACTTTCTGTAAGGATACAAATAGTGGTAATGTAAATTGGAGCTATTACCAGCAGATAAAAGTATGTAAAAAGGACAAATAATAAAAATTCTAGAGATGAATTAAAATTAGAAAAAATGTACGATGGGAAGTCGATGAAAATAATTTCAAAAGGCAGATATATTAAAAGAAAACCAAGAAAAACCCGATTGTGTTGAAGATATAAGTCAAAGCCTAATGATATTAGTTCAAACACTCCAAGCTTTTTGCTTTGAAGTTCAGAAAGGGTAGTCATAGATTAGATTTTATTGCATCTTTATTAGGATATAAACCTACTTACCACATTCTGTTAAACATTAATAGTACCTATGAGGGTACTAGTACCGCAAGGCGGAATTAAAAATTAAAAATTAAAAATTAAAAATGAATACAGCGTAAGTGTTTTATTCATTTGGAATGGGTGGTTTATTTACGCCGTACTGTACTAGTGGATAAGTCTTATGAACCTTTTGTAAAGAAAAGCAATAAATATATCTCATCTCAAAAGCTCATTTAAGATTCACTTTGTGCAATGATACCGCTACTCGGAAGCCAATTGTCAGCACTTTATTGTCAGGAGGAATCCCGTTACGATAGGCAGAACGACATATAGTAGGTTCATGGCTCCAAGAACCACCCCGAATAACTCTGGGTAAAGTCCGGTTGTTGGTAATTCTGACACTTCCGTCTGCTGGTGCGTTTGTGTAGTCGTCATACCAGTGATCAGCACACCATTCCCAGACGTTGCCATGCATCTCATCTAGCCCAAAAGCATTGGCTGCATTATGAAAACCGACTTCACTAGTTTGTTTACTCGATCGCTCTTTTGGGCCGGAACGATATCGTTTGCTTCCGTCATAACTGGCAACTTGAGGAGAAATCGTTTCGCCAAAGTAAAATGGGGTTTCTGTCCCTGCACGACAAGCATATTCCCACTCGGCTTCGCTGGGTAAACGATAGGGCTTCCCAGTCTGTAATTGCAACCGCTCACAAAATTCGATCGCTTCAAACCAGGTAATGTGTTCCACGGGTAAATTATCACCTTTAAAGTCGGAGGGGTCAGAATTCAGTTCAATCCTGACTTTGGTAGTCTTGGCAATTGCCTGCCACTGGGCTTGTGTCACAGGAAAACGGCTTAAAAAGAAGGAAGTAATGGTGACTCGATGTTGAGGGCGTTCGTGGTAGTCTCCTTCTTTTTGTGCGGTTCCCATCCAGTAGTTGCCTTCTGGTATCCGCACCATTTCTAGGGAAATCTGCTCTTCTAATCGCTCATAAAACAGGGTTGCTTGTTGTTCATGTCGCTCGATTATCCAGCGTGACCCCAACCGCATAAACTGGGGTTGACGAATCAGTTTCGCTGTCTCAAATTTAAACGACTTTAGAGAGGGCGCTCTGGATGCAATCGGGTTGATATGCCAATCAGAGTCTTGGAACTCAGGAATAGGTAAAGTGACTCCGGCGACGACAATTTGATTATTATGGGCTGGCAAAGATTTGAGGGTTGATTCTGCTTGGATATGATTGCCACGAGCTAGTTGGCGCATACCCTGAAGATACACTAGCAGAGATTGAAAATGAGCTTGATGCAAGGGAGTTGCGATCGCTTCTGTTAATGATGTCAGCCGCAGCCATTCTGTTTTCTCGCTGAGGGTTAATTCGGCAAGTGTCGCAGCCAAATCATGGGCAACAGTTTCAGGGTAGACATAGGCAAGTGCCGTCCAACGTTGAGCCTGGGCCAGAGTTTGGATAGACGATTTAGAATCATTTAATTCTCGCTGTACGTAGGACAGTAAAAAATGGGCTAATTCCTCAACACGCTTCTGACCGAAGCTAGGATGATGAATCATTTGCTCTAATAAATAATTGCGTAAATCTGCATCCATCTCATATAGTTCATGTCCTACCTCTTTGCAGAGTGGAGAGAGGAGTAAGTCGGCTACTGCAATCCAGGGTATCTTCAAGTCTTGCTTCGCGATATCCATCGGAAAATTTGCCCAGAGGCAGTAGGTCAAATGGGGCGTGAGAGCAATGGGCAAGGCAGCATGATAGGCTAGATATACATGAGCTTCGGTAAATCGTCTTTGAAATGATGCGATCGCGTCTTCAATTTCCTGAGAGCGCGTTTCCGGCAGCAAAGCACTAGAATTCGTCATCTTAGCGTCTCTCCCCCAGAGGTTGATGCCGTCCTCGTAAAACATCGATCGCTTTGTAAAATTCCTGACGATTTACCTCAAACATGGGAACTAAAGCGGCAATATCATTGGCGGTTGTAGTTTGCCAGCGATCGCGAGGAACCGGATTGAGCCAGGTAACATAACGTACATGCTGCCGTAACTCTTTTAAAAAGAATTTTGTTAACCGCCGTCGTCTAGAACTAAATCCACCACGTGCTGCGCCAGCATCGCTAAAAATCAAGCAAACTGTTCTGGTTTTAGGTAAGTTTGATAAACAATCATCAATTAATTCTGCCTCTAAATGATAGCGATCGCGGTATAAATATTCATCTGGACAGTTGTGAAAGTAGTAGATCCGAACCCGGCTGAAGCGTCCACCACGCAATGCGGTATCTGCCAACTCTTGAGAAAGGTGGTGAAACGGAACCATCGAACCATCTCCATCGATTAATAGCAGAAGTTCTATGCGGTTGGTACGTCGTGGAACCAAAACAGGATTTAATAAAACTCCGTGCTGGGCAACCTGTTGAATAGTGGCTTCCATATCTAGCTCAATTGGTGGCCCCTCACGACTAAACTGACGCAGATAACGCCACCCTTGCTTCATTTGTCGATGGGTGACAGGCAAATCGTTAACAATCAGGGGAAATTCGCTGAGTCGGTTGTCCTCGCGCCTGATTGCTTTAGCAACTTGAATCTCGTCAGCCATTGTCCGAATGACTTCAGGAGACAGCATCGTTTTGGGTAAGTTGGTGTAAGTCTCAGGAACAGTGGCTTTGTCTTTAAGAGGGGCGGTTCGTCGAATTTTCCATATCCTCCAGACAACAAGTAGCATAAAAATGCAAGTTGGAACTGTAAGCAGTAGTAATTCCAAATTATTAACAATAATGCGCTTTAATTTCTCCCATATACCTTCATCATCATCTTGGATAGTTAAGTCTGCTCTATTTCGATTAGAAACTTTGGCTCCACCTTGAGGCTTAGTTAAGCTTAAAATTGCTTTCTGGTCAGTTTCCGCCCTATTGTTGTTGAAAATAGGAATTTGGATTGTTTTTTCTCCTACTTCACCGTTCTTAAATTGAATGACTTGAGAAGTATCGTCGAGGATGTCTGATTTTTCAATCCTCTTTTCAATAATTAATGTTATGCTGACTGCCCCATAACTGCCCTTAGTACGGATAATTTTGATATTAGCTGTTTTTTCAGTTTCTTTAGCTGTGAATTGAGGAGGAAGAAAAAAAATGCCACTAAAGGCTAAACTGCCAGGTTGTGATGTATCTATAAAAACGTAATCTTTGATGAATATTGCACTACCGATCGCAACAATACAAGTCGCAACCCCTAACGTTAGTAAACGTGGTATTCGAGTTTTATGTTTGTTTAAAGTCGGTTGTTTCTTTTGATTTGGTATTAATTCGATATCTGTTGAATTCTTTTTGTTGGTTTCGTTGGGGAAAAATTTTTCTTCCAGTCTATCTGGGATGATTTGGTTGAAATAATCGTGAAAAATTTGCTCTTCTCGCTGGGATTTTACCCAAAGGGCACAGCATAGTTGGGCTAGTGCAGTGCGATCGCGAGTCCCAAAACCTGCATTAATAGATTCCAGTAGCAGATGATATTCTGCCAACCCCAAGGGAAAACCTGCTTTCCTTAAACAGGTGAATAGTTCTAATAATGCTGGATCATTCACGATCGCTAATTAACCTCAAATAATTAATGTGGGCATCCCAACTTTTGAGTAATACCTCTAAGTAAGGCAGTTGAGCTTCCCCCGACAACTTATTTAATACTTCTTGTAATGAATCTCGCTTTAGCGCCTTAATCCAATCGAGTAATTCACTCGTACTCACATTCTTACTGAATTTACCTGTTTCACCCTCCATAGATTCCCGTAATTTCATAAAACGGGAAACAGCTATATCTGTCAGTTCATCTGCAATATCAGGAAATCGACATTTGACAATTTGCACAATTTGTTCATAGCTAGGAAAATGGACGTAATAGAATAAACACCGACGCAAAAAGGCGTCAGGTAAATCTTTCTCGTCGTTACTAGTGATAAAAACGATTGGTGAATTGACTGCCTTAATCTCTTTTTCTTTCCCGTTTTCTCGCACCTCTTCAATCTGAATCAGTTGCTCGTCGAGTTCTAACAATAAATCATTGGGAAAATCGATATCGGCTTTATCAATCTCATCGATTAAAACTACCGTTCGCTTAGGGTTAATAAAAGCTCTACCTAATGGGCCCAAACGAATATAAGATGTTGGCTCATCAAAGCGTTGTTTTTCTTCTATAGTTAAAGAACCAGATGCCGCTAATTGAGCATCTCGTAGCCGGCCAACGGTATCATAAACATACAAACCATCTTTAGCTCGACTAGTCGATTTTACATACAAAGCCTCAAAATCTAGTCCTAACTCATAAGCAACTGCAAGGGCTAGTTGAGTCTTGCCACATCCAGGTTCTCCTTTAAGTAATAATGGACGACCTAAGTAAATCGCTAGATTCACAACATCCACTAATTTTTGGCTGGGTAGGTAAGGATAGATGAGTTTACCTTTGTAACTATCCCCTGGCTTCGGTTGCTTAACGCCAGTATATTCAAGGCGATTAGAATTTAGAGACGTAACCATTTGCCCTCCTGCTCAAACCAATTACAACCACAAAGATCGCAAATTTTTCGTAAAGTTGGCATTGGAACCCCTTGCTTTTCTAAAAGCACTCTAACGGTTTCTGTCTTATTAGCAGAGATAGCTGGAGGTAAGAAATCACTCTGAAAATTTAACCAATCTCTTAAATCCTTATCTGAGAATGGATTGATTGCAGGCAATCCCAGAGGGTAATTCGGTTGCCAATCTGAATCATACTTCTCGACAAAACCGACATTCCACTGAGATATTACACCTTGATAGTCTATGAGAAAGATGAGTAGTTTGAAGGAATTTTGTTGATGATTATCCTCTAATGCTTTTTGAGTAAGTGATACCCAAAAATTGTTAAGTAAATCACACAAATTTTCTTTAATCGTTTCATCAGCATTGTTAAACACAATTAAAACATTCTGTGATTTCCATAGTTCACAAATTTTTTCAGTAATTTGAGAAGGTGAACTCTTTTCAGGTAAAGTAACCCAACCAGCAAATTCATCCCAAATCGCTAAAATATCTGTCCTTGATGAAGTTCTATTTAAGTCAATAAAAATTTTTTTACCTTCCAAAATATTCGGGATAATCGAAGCTAGTCGATTGAGTAACCATCTTTGACCATAGTCTTTGGAACAACCTTGAATCAAAAATATACCATGAGAGTATTTTCCAGCAATTTCTTCAAAAAGATTGTGCTGTTCCCAGTATCCTAACTTCAATAGTGATTTATATAATAAATCGAAAGTTTGGCTTTTTTCTAAATCAGAGTTTTCTACTCGTTTAGGTTGATTAATCTGCTCTTCTAAGTCTTCGAGTTCTTCATCTATTTTTTCTAATCTGGATTCGTACTCCTCAATTCGTTGTTCCAACTCATATTTAGCTTCCGAATCAGTTTTGGTGATTCTTTCTTTCCTGAACCATTTCAACTTTTTGCGAACTTCTTCATATTCCTCTTCTAGGTCTTCACGTTTTGCCTCTAAACGCTTAAGCGAAGGCATATATTCTCCTTAATTCATGTCTGAAATATCTGCTGATATCGCTGGGATTTTAGCATCCATACTTGCCTGAAAAAATTTACTGCAAGAGTTGGATAGCCAGATGGTATTGAGATTTAGAAGAGAAACAAATCAGGGTAGGAACATTCTGAACTTTGCCAAGGAGTGATTCTAACTCTGCGATCGCACGGCAAACACACTCTATTTTGAGCAATAATCTACTTTTTTGAATATTTTACAGGGAATTAACCGCTTTGCGAATCCCTTCTACTACATTTAGAAACGCGGTATCGCGATCGCTCCACTGAGTTACGGGTTTGGCATCTTTTGGCAAAACTTGGAGTTTACTAAATGGCGAATCTTTCCAATCACAAGGTCTGAGAATAATCGGAATTACCCTTGCTGTACCTTGATTGTGTCGCGCGATCGCCCTTTGCATTTCTATGTCATAGCAATAATTTGATCCCATGAAGGGGGGACTAATCAGCAGCAAAATGATCCGAGCAGATTCCAGTTGCCCTTTAATTTGAGCTTCCCATTCTTCTCCTGCTTCGATGGCGCGATCGTACCAGGCAGTAATCTTACCCTGGTGTTTGAGGTTAGCGAGATGAGTCACAAATTCTTCCAGCAGCTCGTCATCTTTATGGGAGTAGGAGATAAAGACATCAATGGGGGTCTTCTGTAATTGCTCAACTGGAGGTTGAACAACAGTATTCAAGGTGGGTTGAACGGTGACATCAGAAGATGGGGATTTTTTGAGCAGCACTGGGGTCAAGTGTTCTGCAATGCCTGCCATCCCAATTGCGGCACACCCTAGTTTATAGGCAAACTCAACGGAACGACCTGCCCCGATCGCGTCATAAAACCCGACTGCAAACTCGATGGCTGCTTTATCGCCAATTGCTTGGTTCATGCCAATTACATAGTCAACATGATTAGCGATCGCCCTCCCCTGCACTTCTGAATAACAGCCGTTGAGCACAACACAGTGAATTTGGTCAGCAAATAGTGCAAATAGTCCTGCCAAGGCTTCCCCGTTCACAAGCTTTGCGTTACCAATTTCATCTTCAAAGACTAGCCCTTGTTCCCCCGCCCCATGTCCAGAAAAATGGACAATCTGCGGACTGATATCGAGCATCGCCCGTTGAATATCACGAGGACGAACCGCCAACCGTTGCTCTAGCTGAAATTGGTCACGCTTTTGAGCGCGTTGCAGTCCTTCTCCAATATCCCGCAACTCTTGATCGAGCCGTAGACGGGTAGTGTTTTGAGGATTTGCAGCCAGAAATAAGATGCTTTGCCGATTAGTACTGGAAAAACTCATAAATAACTTACTTCAATAATTGCTCACACAATTGAGCTTTACTGCCAGGATAATTTTTCTAGATAATATCTATATTTAGGAATTATACAGGAATTTTGCCCTATATTTATCCTAAATATAATTATTACGTATATACTTTAATGCTATCCAAAATATTTCCACTTTACATAATTAAACGGAAATTTTTTGAATATCATTACTTGTTGCAACGCCCTAAAAAAATTGCTATGAGAAGTTACTCAAAACTCAAAAAAGTCCTGCTGACTGATATAATCGTTTAAACATTGCTGAAATCTTCTTACCATAATCCAAATCTGCTGACCAGCGTCCTGATAGTTGATCGATTGATGGCGCAATTCCGCGTGTAACAAAGCGAAATCTTGGATCTACTACTTCCTGTACCAAGGGTTCTAAACTCGCATAAGCTTTCAAATGTTGAATTTGCGCCCTGACACCAATTCTGGCACTCGGAAAAGATGCAGCCTCGGAACCGCCACCGATCGCACCTAAACCTGCAAAGTTATTTTGCTCAGGTTTAATATCGCCACCAAACCGCAAAAATCCAGTTTCGACACACATTTGGCAAAAGGCAATATCGTAGTTCACTCCCTCGATACCTGCTTCTTCTCGGTAAAGTTGTGGGATATCAGGAAACTTGACTAAAGCATTTTCATTATTGTTTCTGAGGAATAATTGTAACTCCATCTCTGAAGTATTACCTTTTGACATCACTCGGTCAAATTGACCAGGGCAAACTACCAAATTCGAGCGCAAGCTGACAGTCCTAGTTGTAGCATCCCAACTGACAGCAACATTAAAATCTCGCAGTTCGATCGCTTTGACATAAACTATTTTGCGATAAGTAATCCGATTGACATTAGCTGTTTTTGAAAGGTCAATCTGGAGACGGTCTACTAAATCAATAGGGATGTAAGCATTACCATTAACTAAAACTCCTTGTTCTGAGTAATTTTGCCCGTTAATATTGATATTAATTGCTAGATAATTTGGTTCCGCCGGAGTTCCAGGGGTGGGATCAATTACACGACTCCAAGTTACTAATCCATCGGCAATTCCCAAAGCAAAATCGCGGCGACGAGTTTGCAGCAAAGCCCGATCATCTGGATTGCTAAGAAAACCCACTTGCATCATCAAAGCTGGAAGCGTTGTCTGACGACAGAATGCTAAACTACCCAATCCACTATCTGTATCTGGCTTGACTCCCCGATTTGGTAATTGGGGTACGCGGCGCAACAACCCTACCAGCACCTGTTCAGCATTGCTTTTACGCTCGCTATTATTAGCAATGTAGAAGACGCTAGCCCCACGCACCGAAGGGCTGTTAGCCGCATTAGATTCAATTTCTAGAGCGACATCACCCCGGCGGCCACGGGAATTGATCCAGGTGATAGTTTGGGCGGCACTCAAGTCATCAGGAACCGCCAAAATTTCCAAACTCCGCGCCCTCAGTTCCGTGACAATTAAATCCCGTAGCAGAATCATTTCTTTAGCTTCAGTTGTACCACCTGCGATCGCACCTGGATCAGTTCCTCCAACTTCTCTGCCTCCATGAGCCGCCGATATAAAAATACGTCCCATCTTCAGTATTTCCTCTGATAAAATTTGGTGCAAGCAAGTCTACAGATTATTCTTGGTCTAGCAACAAGAATATAATAGCCATCAGAAGCCCAAAGTCATTTGTCCTTTGTTCTTTTTTCAAAGTTCATGACTAATGACTAATGACCAATGACTAATGACAAAGCCATGCAAATCCCCCGCTTGCACCCAGACACAATTGAGGAAGTTAAACTACGGGCTGATATTGTAGATGTAGTATCTGAGTACGTAGTTTTACGCAAACGTGGTAAAGATTTTGTCGGTTTGTGCCCCTTCCATGATGAGAAATCTCCTAGCTTCACTGTCAGTCAAACCAAGCAAATGTACTATTGCTTCGGCTGTCAAGCTGGGGGAAATGCCATTAAGTTTGTCATGGAGTTGGGGAAGCGCTCTTTTGCTGATGTGGTGCTGGATTTAGCACGGCGTTACCAAGTACCTGTGCAAACTCTCGAACCCGAACAACGCCAAGAATTACAGCGTCAGCTATCTTTGCGTGAGCAGTTATATGAAGTCTTGGCAACGTCAGCACAGTTTTATCAACACGCCCTGAGACAATCCCAAGGGCAACAGGCACTTCAATATTTGCAATCTAACCGCCAGCTTAAAGAAGAAACTATCCAGCAATTTGGTTTAGGTTATGCCCCCGCAGGTTGGGAAACTCTCTATCGTTATTTAGTGGAAGATAAACATTTGCCCGCGCAAATCCTAGAAAAAGCGGGATTGATTAAGCCACGCCGGGAAGGAGGCGGTTATTATGATGTATTCCGCGATCGCTTAATGATTCCCATCCGCGATGTCCAAGGGCGTGTCATTGCTTTTGGTGGGAGAACTCTGACTGATGAGCAACCTAAATATCTGAATTCACCAGAAACGGAACTTTTCAGTAAAGGTAAAACCTTATTTGCCCTCGATCAAGCCAAAGGTGGAATTTCCCAACTCGATCAAGCAGTGGTGGTAGAGGGATATTTTGATGCGATCGCTCTCCACGCTGCTGGTATTAATAACGCTATCGCCTCTCTCGGTACTGCCTTAAGCTTAGAACAAGTGCGGCTAATATTACGCTACACCGAATCGAAACAATTAGTACTCAACTTTGATGCTGATAAAGCTGGAACTAATGCCGCCGAACGGGCGATCGGTGAAATTGCCGAATTAGCATATAAAGGCGAAGTTCAGCTAAAAATTCTCAATTTACCTGATGGCAAAGATGCTGATGAATATTTGCATAGCCATACTCCAGAAGATTATCAAGAACTGCTCACAAATGCACCACTTTGGTTAGACTGGCAGATTCAGCAAATTATTCAAGACCGCGACTTAAAACAGGCTACTGATTTTCAGCAAGTCACTCAGCAATTAGTCAAATTACTTAAAAATATAGCTAATAGCGATACACGCAATTATTACGTTTCTTATTGTGCAGAAATACTCAGCTTGGGAGATACCAGACTCATTCCTCTAAGAGTCGAAAATCTGTTAACTCAAATTTCTCCGGCTGCGGCTACATACACTAAGCCCGTATCAGCGAAGAAAGCATGGGGAGGTAGCAAAATTTCTCACTCCCCACTCCCTACAGAACGCAGTCTTTTAGAACACGCAGAGGCTTTATTGCTGCGAATTTACTTACATTGTCCTGAACAGCGCCAAGCAATTATTGACGAACTAGAGGAGCGAGATTTGCAATTTAGCCTTTCGCACCACCGATTTTTATGGCAACAGATTTTAGAAATTTCATCCACTGATGGAGAGACGAAAAATTTTGCGTCCATACCAAATTTAATTTCCCGCCTGCAAGATCAGTTCTTAGAATTTGATAACGAGATGGCGTTAATTTCCCATTTATTTCATGTCGATGAAAAAAACCAAAAAGAAATACTTCGGACTCCGCAAGTAGTTCAAGCTGCGATCGCTTGCATGGATTTAGTGATGCTTGAAAAACGCTATCGCCACTTTTTGGAACTATGGCAACAAACCGATCCAGAAGTTGAACCAGAGCGTTATCAATCTTATTATCAGGCTTTCTACGCCGAAAAAATCAAGCTGCAACAAATCGATCGACAACGGTTATTTTCGATCACAGATTTATTGTGAGAAAGGGAATAGGGAATGGGGACTAAACCCGGATTTCTCTACAAGGTTAGAAAGTTTTAATCATATCAGTGACCAGTTCTCAAGAAAACTTAGTAACTACTAAACAATAGTCGAAAGGTTTGACAATATTTTAAAATAATTAACTATAAAATAAAATTTAAAAATTAATTTTAT
>NNBV01001438.1_pt1 | contig 18697 bp, 15 predicted proteins | sample 1173771 | NCBI WGS metagenome assembly NNBV01 (sample SAMN07173938, study PRJNA388173) | plant metagenome | isolation source: symbiotic tissue sample KVS11 | place: Norway: Troms, Kvaloya island | reverse complement strand
AGATGTCTATAAGAGCCAGCCCCCCTTTCCGAGCCCAGGCCGCGACGCGGCTGGCGCTGGGCGCTGCTGGGCCTTGTCATCGGCGTGCTGCTGGCGGTGGTGCTGTTCGCGCCGGCGCGCTGGCTGTCGGCCGCGCTGTCGGGCTGGACCCAGGGCCGCCTGGTGCTGGCCAACCCGCGCGGCACGGTCTGGAACGGCACCGCCGCCGTGGTGTTCGCCAGCGGCGCCGGCGGCGCGCAGGCGGTGTCGCTGCCCGGCGTGCTGCACTGGCGCATGCGCCCGAGCTGGGGCGGCATCGTCGCCAGCCTCGATCTGCCCTGCTGCGCCGCCCAGCCGCTCGAACTGCGGGCCGGCCCGCGCGCCGGCGGCCTGCTGCTCACATGGGAGGACAGCCGCTCGCGCTGGCCTGCCACCATGCTCACCGGCCTGGGCGCGCCCTGGAACACGCTCAAGCTCGAAGGCGTGCTCGACCTCAGCACCAAGGCCTTTGCCATGCAATGGGACGGCCCCGCGCTGCGCATCGCCGGCCAGGCCACGCTCGACGCCACCGATGTTTCTTCCAGCCTGTCGACCCTGCGGCCGATGGGCAGCTACCGCCTCACGCTCGAAGGCGGCAGCCGCCCCACGCTGCTGCTGAGCACGCGCGAGGGCAGCCTCGAACTGAACGGCAGCGGCAGCTGGAACGGCACCGCCTTCCGCTTCAACGGCGAAGCCAGTGCCGCGCCCGGCCGCGAAGACGCACTTTCCAATTTGTTGAACATCATCGGACGCCGCGACAACGCGCGTTCGATCATCACCCTGGGTTGATCCTCATGATGAAGCCACTGTTTTCGACCGGCACCGTCGCGCTTGCCGTGCGCATGCTGATCGCCGCCACGTTCCTGCAGGCGGCGCCCGCGGTGTTCGCGCAGACCGGCGACGCCCCGCGCCGCGGCGAGCCGATCACGCTGAACTTTGCCAACGCCGACATCGAGGCCGTGGCACGCACCATGGCGGTGGTGACCGGGCGCGACGTGGTGGTCGACCCGCGCGTGAAGGGCACCATGAACCTGGTCACCGACCGCGCCATCCAGCCGGGCGCCGCGTTCAACCAGTTCGCGTCGGCGCTGCGCCTGCAGGGCTTTGCGGTGGTGGAGGCCGACGGCCTGTACAAGGTGGTGCCCGAGGCCGACGCCAAGCTGCAGAGCAGCACCGTCAACACCTCCATCGGCGCGACCGCGTCCAGCGGCAGCAACCAGATCGTCACGCAGATCTTCAGGCTGAACTACGAGTCGCCCAACAGCCTGCTGCCGGTGCTGCGCCCGTTGATTCCGCCCAACAACACCATCAACGTGAACCCGGGCAACAACTCGCTCGTGATCACCGACTACGCCGACAACATGCGCCGGCTGGCGCGCATCATCGCGTCGCTGGACGTGCCCAACGCCTCCGACATCGAGGTGATCCAGCTCAAGCATTCGATCGCCACCGACATGGTCCCGCTGGTGCAGCGGCTGATCGACGGCGGCGGCTCGGGCGCGCCGGGTGCGCCCGTGGCCTCGGGCGCGGCCGACGCCTCGTTCCGCACCACGCTGATGGCCGACCCGCGCAGCAACTCGCTGATTCTTCGCGCGGCCAACCCGGCGCGCGTGAGCCTGGTGCGCTCGCTGGTCGACAAGCTCGACCGCCCCGCCGCGGAGAGCAGCAACGGCGCGGCCGGCAACATCTACGTGGTCTACCTGAAGAACGCCGACGCGGTGCGCCTGGCGGCCACGCTGCGCGCCGCCATGGCGGCCAACCAGATCAACACCACGCAGGGCGGCGCGGGCGGCGGCGCGGGACAGCCGCAGGCACAGAACGCCTCGGCCCAGCAGGGGCAGCAGACGGCCTTCGGCGGCGGTGGCCAGGGCAGCAGTTCGCCGCAGGCCTCGGCCCCGCTGAACAACGCCAACCAGCCTTCCACCGGCGGGCAGATCCAGGCCGACCCGAGCACCAATTCGCTGATCATCACCGCGCCCGAGCCGCAGTACCGGCAGATGCGCGCCGTGATCGACAAGCTCGACGGGCGCCGCGCGCAAGTGATGATCGAAGCGCTGATCGTCGAGGTGAACGCCACCAAGGCCGCGAGCTTCGGCGTGCAGTGGCAAAGCGCGCTGGGCAACAACGCGCTCATCGGCACCAACTCGTCGCTCAGCGGCGCGAACATCCTGGCGCTGACCCAGGCCATCGCGACCAAGAATCCGGCCGGCATCCAGCTCGGCCAGGGGCTGAACCTGGGCATTGCCGGCAAGATCGGCGGCCAGTACATCCTGGGCGCCGTGGCGAACTTCTTCAGCAACGACAACGACGCCAACGTGCTGTCCACGCCCAACCTGCTCACGCTGGACAACGAAGAGGCCAAGATCGTCATCGGCCAGAACGTGCCCTTCCCCACGGGCTCTTACGCCAGCACCTCGGGCTCGGTGGGCATCAACCCCTTCACCACCGTGGAGCGCAAGGACGTGGGCCTGACGCTGCGCGTGCGCCCGACCATCAACGAGAACGGCACCGTGAAGATGCAGATCTTCCAGGAGATCTCCAGCGTGGCGGCGGGCACACTCACGGACGCGAACGGGCCGACCACGGACAAGCGTTCGCTGGAGTCGAGCGTGCTGGTCGACGACGGCGGCCTCGTGATGCTCGGCGGCCTGTTGTCGGACACCTACGGCACCAGCATCGACAAGGTGCCGCTGGCCGGCGACATCCCCGTGCTGGGCAACCTGTTCAAGAGCGAGAACCGCTCGCGCAGCAAGAAGAACCTGATGATGTTCCTGCGCCCCGTGGTGATGCGCGACGCCGCGTCGACCGAGTCTTTCGCGTACGACCGCTACGACCAGATTCGGGGCCTGCAGCAAGTGACGCAGCCCAACGCCGACAACGTGATGCTGCGCAGCGTCACGGCAGCACCGGTGCTGCCGGAGTCTCCGCCGCTGGGCGCCGCCAGCAACCGCACGGGCGGCCTGCGCGAAGAAGGCACCCAGTTGATCCCGCAGCCAGCGCTGCCACGCGACAACCGCAAGCTGGCCCCCAGTCCGCTGCGCGGTGCCTTGCCGCCCACGGCCGACCCGGTCAGCGCGCGCGAACTGCCCTGATACTGCCGAGATGTCCACCCGCTACCCCCTGCCCTACGCGTTCGCACGCAGCCAGCAACTGCTGCTGGAGGAAACCGACGACGGCCGCTACACGCTGTGGATGTCCTCGCACCCCGCGCGCAGCGCCGTGAGCGAGGTGGCGCGCAAGCACGGCGTGCAGGCCTTCGAGGTGCTGGCCGACGGCGTGCTGGCGCAGCGCATCAGCGCGGCCTACGCGCAGGGCGAATCGAGCGCTGCCGCCGTGGTGAGCGAGGTGCAGAACGACGCCGACCTCTCGCGCATGATGCAGGAGCTGCCGGCCGTGGAAGACCTGCTGGCCAGCGCGGGCGACGCGCCCATCATCCGCATGCTGAACGCGCTGCTCACGCAGGCCGCGCGCGACGGCGCCAGTGACATCCACATCGAGCCGTACGAGCGCACGTCGTCCGTGCGCTTTCGCATCGACGGCACGCTGCGCGAAGTGGTGCAGCCCAACCGCGCGCTGCATGCCGCGCTGATCTCGCGGCTGAAGATCATGGCCGACCTCGACATCTCCGAAAAGCGCCTGCCGCAGGACGGGCGCATCAGCCTGCGCATCGGCACGCGCGCGGTCGACGTGCGGGTGTCGACGCTGCCCAGCGCGCACGGCGAACGCGCCGTGCTGCGGCTGCTGGACAAGAGCGAGTCGAAGCTCACGCTCGAATCGGTGGGCATGCAGGGCGACACGCTGGACCGCTTCGAGAAGCTCATCTCGCAGCCGCACGGCATCATTCTGGTGACCGGGCCCACGGGCTCGGGCAAGACCACCACGCTGTATGCCGCGCTGGCCCGGCTCGATGCGAGCCGCAGCAACATCATGACGGTGGAAGACCCCATCGAGTACGAGCTGCCGGGCGTGGGCCAGACCCAGATCAACGCGAAGATCGAGCTCACCTTCGCCAAGGCCCTGCGCGCCATCCTGCGGCAAGACCCCGACGTGATCATGATCGGCGAAATCCGCGACTTCGAAACCGCGCAGATCGCCATCCAGGCCTCGCTCACCGGCCACCTGGTGCTGGCCACGCTGCACACCAACGACTCGGTGAGCGCCGTCACCCGCCTGACCGACATGGGCGTGGAGCCCTTTCTGCTGAGCTCTTCGTTGCTGGGTGTGCTGGCGCAGCGGCTGGTACGCAAGGTGTGCACCGTGTGCGCCGGCGCGGGCTGCGACGTGTGCGGCCAGACCGGCTACCAGGGCCGCACCGGCATCTTCGAGCTGCTGGTAGCGGACGAGACCGTGCAGGGCCTGATCCACAGCAAGGCGGCCGAGAGCGAGCTGCTGAGGGCCGGCGCACTCGGCGGCCTGCGCCTGATGCGCGAAGACGGCGAGCGGCTGGTGCAGGCCGGCGTCACGTCGCGCGCCGAGCTGCTGCGCGTCACGCGCGACTAGCGCGCACCGCGCCCGACCGTCAAGCTCGCCATGCCCGCCTATTCCTTCGAAGCCATCGATGCCACCGGCCAGTCGCGCGAAGGCGTGCTCGAGGCCGACACCGCCCGCAGCGCGCGCAGCCTGTTGCGGGCGCAGGCGCTCATTCCGCTGTCGGTCAAGCCGGTCGGCAGCGACCACGTCAACGGCACCGGGCAGCGCACCGGGCTCAACCGCTGGCTGGGCGGCGGCAAGCGCGTCTTCAACTCCACCGGGCTGGCAGTGTGGACGCGGCAGCTCGCGGGCCTGGTGTCTTCCGGCCTGCCGCTGGAACGCGCACTCACCGCGCTCACCGACGAAGCCGAATCGGAACCGCAACGCAACCTGGTGGCCTCGCTGCGGGCCGAGGTCAACGCGGGCTCGCCGTTCGCGCGCGCGCTGTCGGCGCACTCGCGCGAGTTCTCTCCCATCTATACGGCAGTGATCGGCGCGGGCGAGCAAAGCGGCAACCTGGGCCTGGTGCTCGACCGCCTGGCCGACGACCTCGAAGAACGCCAGGCGCTGCAGCAAAAGCTGATCGGCGCGGCGCTGTACCCGGCCATCGTCACGCTGGTGGCGATCGTGATCGTGATCTTCCTCGTGAGCTACGTGGTGCCGCAGGTGGCGCAGGTGTTCGCGGGCACCAAGCGCTCGCTGCCCTTTCTCACCACGGTGATGCTGTCGCTGAGCGCGGGCGTGCGCAACTACGGCTGGTGGATGCTGGGCGCGCTGGTGCTCGCCTTTGTCGGCGTGCGCCTGGCGCTGGCGCAGGAGGCCTTCCGCCTGAAGTTCGATGCCGCCTGGCTCAAGCTGCCGCTGGTCGGCAAGCTCGCGCGCGGCTACAACGCGGCGCGCTTTGCCAGCACGCTGGCCATGCTGGCCACCGCCGGCGTGCCGATTCTGAAGGCGCTGCAGGCGGCCTCCGAAACCCTGGGCAACCGCGCCATGCGCGCCGACGCGCTCGACGCGCTGGTGCTGGTGCGCGAAGGCGCGCCGCTGGCTTCGGCGCTGGCGCAGAAAAAACGCTTTCCGGGGTTGGTGTCGATGTTTGCGCGCCTGGGCGAGCAGACCGGCACGCTGCCGCTGATGCTGCAGCGCGCGGCCAACCAGCTGGGCGCCGAAGTGCAGCGCCGCGCCATGCACCTGGCCACCATCCTGGAGCCGCTGCTGATCGTGGCGATGGGCGGCGTGGTGATGCTGATCGTGCTGGCGGTGATGCTGCCGATCATTCAACTGAACCAATTCATCAAGTGACGCAGCGCGTCGCTTCACGCACCCTGGAGCACACGCCATGCCCGTAACGCTCGAAGACAAGCTGGTGGTCGCGATCTCCTCGCGCGCCCTGTTCAACCTCGAAGAAGAAAACAAGGTCTTCGACGCCGGCGACAACGAGGGCTACATGAAGCTGCAGCTCGACCGCATCGACGTGCCGGCCGCGCCGGGCATTGCGTACTCGCTGATCCGCAAGCTGCTGCGCTTCAACGAGGACGGCGTGCAGCGCGTGGAGGTGGTGATTCTGTCGCGCAACGATCCGGTGTCGGGCATGCGCATCTTTCGCTCCAGCACGGCGGCCGACATCAAGCTGCAGCGCGGCGTGTTCACGCAGGGCCGCCCGCCCTTCGGCTACCTGCGCCCGCTGCGCGCGCACCTGTTTCTGTCGGCCAATGCGCAGGACGTGCGCGAGGCGCTGGGCGCGGGCTTTCCAGCCGCGCGGGTGCTGGTGGAGTCGGTGAAGGCCAGCGACGCCTGGCCCAACGAAGTGCGCATTGCCTTCGACGGCGACGCGGTGCTGTTCAGCGACGAGGCCGAGCGCGTGTTCCAGGCCGAGGGCCTGGACGCCTTTCAGGCGCACGAACTCAGCAAGGCCGACCTGCCCCTGCCCGAAGGCCCGTTCAAGCCGCTGCTGATGGCGCTGCACCGGCTGCAGATGGCGGGCAACGCGCAGATGCGCATTCGCACCGCGCTGGTCACCGCGCGCAGCGCACCGGCGCACGAGCGCGCCATTCGCACGCTGATGAAATGGAACATCCGCGTCGACGAGGCCATGTTTCTGGGCGGCCTGCCCAAGGGCGAGTTTCTGCGCGAGTTCGAGCCCGACTTCTTCTTCGACGACCAGACCGGTCACGTGGATGCAGCCTCGCGGCATGTGCCTGCAGGGCATGTGAGCAGCGGCATCAGCAACGAGCTCTGAGCAGGGGGCGAGCGCGGGCGCGGCCGCGCCCACGGCCGCACCACGGGCTTGCCCGCGCGCTGGGCGCGCGCAAGAATGCCGGCATGCTGATCCTTCGACATGCCGACGTTCTGGTCACCATGGACGCCGCGCGGCGCGAAATTGCCGACGGCGCCGTGGTGTGCGACGGGCCCGCGGTGGCCTGGACGGGGCCCACGGCCGAGCTGCCCGCCCCGTACCTCGACGCGCTGCGCAACGGCCAGGCCGAGGCGCTCGACATGCAGGGCCACGTGGTGATGCCGGGCCTGGTCAACACGCACCACCACATGTACCAGAGCCTCACGCGCGCCGTGCCGCAGGCGCAAGACGCCGAGCTGTTCGGCTGGCTCACGAATCTGTACCTGCTGTGGGCGCGCCTCACGCCGGAGATGATCCGCGTGTCGACGCAGACCGCCATGGCCGAGCTGATGCTTTCGGGCTGCACCACCAGCAGCGACCACCTCTACCTGTTTCCCAACGGCGCGCGGCTGGACGACTCCATCGAGGCGGCCGACGCCATGGGCATGCGCTTTCATGCGGCGCGCGGCAGCATGAGCGTGGGCCGCAGCGCCGGCGGCCTGCCGCCCGACGAGGTGGTGGAGAGCGAAGCCGCCATCCTGCGCGACAGCGAGCGGCTCATCGACCGCTGGCACGACGCCTCGCGCCATTCCATGCGCCGCATCGTGCTGGCGCCGTGCTCGCCGTTCTCGGTGTCGCGCGACCTGATGCGCCTGTCGGCCGAGCTGGCGCGCGAGCGCGGCGTGTCGCTGCACACGCACCTGGCCGAGAACGACAACGACGTGGCGTACTCGCGCGAAAAGTTCGGCATGACACCGGCAGAGTACGCCGAAGACCTGGGCTGGGTCGGGCGCGATGTGTGGCACGCGCACTGCGTGAAGCTCGACGAGGCCGGCATCGCGCTGTTCGGGCGCACCGGCACCGGCGTGGCGCACTGCCCGTGTTCCAACATGCGGCTGGCGTCGGGCATTGCGCCCATCGGCGCGATGCGGCGCGCGGGCGTGCCCGTGGGGCTGGGCGTGGACGGCAGCGCATCGAACGACGGCGCGCACCTGCTGGGCGAGGCGCGCCAGGCGATGCTGCTGCAGCGCGTGGGCCACGGGCCGGCGGCCATGACGGCACGCGAGGCCCTGGAAATTGCCACGCTGGGCGGCGCGCAGGTGCTGGGGCGTGACGACATCGGCGCGCTGGCACCGGGCATGTCGGCGGACATCGTGGCCTTCGACCTGCGCGGCGTGGCGCACGCCGGCGCGTGGCACGACCCGGTGGCGGCGCTGGTGTTCTGCACGCCGGGCACGGTGTCGCTGAGCATCATCGACGGCGCGGTGCGCATCCGCGACGGGCGCTTCACCGGGCTGGAACTCGCGCCGCTGCTGGCGCGGCACCGCGATCTGGCGCGCACGCTGTACGACAGCGCGCGGCATCCGCACACCGCGTGACGCCGGCCGGACCTGCGCGGGGTTTCAGCGCCGCATCGTGTCCAGCTGCGTGACCGGCGCGCTGTCGTTGCCCCAGGAGCCGCGCACATAGGTCAGCACGGCCGCCACGTCGGCGGCGTCCAGCACCTGGCCGAACGGCGGCATGCCGTAGGGGCGCGGGTTGCCGGCCGTCGTCGGCAGGAAGCCGCCATGCGAGACCACCTGAACCAGGTTGGTGGGCCGCGCCATGTTGACCGCACGGTTGCCCGCCAGCGGTGGGTACGCGCCGGCCGCGCCCTGCCCCTGGTCGCCGTGGCAGTAGGCGCAGCGCTGGTCGTAGATCTTCGCGCCGCGCGCCATGGTGCCGGCGTCGCGGCGGATGGGCGCCTTGGCCGCGGGCGCCGCTTCGACCACCTCTGCCTTGGGCAGATCTTTCAGATAGCTCGCCATCGCGCCGAGGTCGGCGTCGCTCAGGTACTGCGTGCTGCGGAACACCACGTCGGCCATCGGGCCCATGACGGAGCCGTGCGGCGCCACGCCGGTCTTCAGCAGCGCCACCACGTCGGCCTGGGACCAGTCGGCCACGCCGGCCTCGTGCGGGTCGGCGAGCGAGGGCGCGTACCAGTTCTCCACCGCGATCAGCCCGCCGGAAAGGCCAAGCCGGGTATCCGTTGCGCCCAGCGAATTGCGCGGGCCGTGGCAGGCGATGCAATGCCCCAGGCCGTTGACCAGGTAGGCCCCGCGGTTCCATTCGGCGGGCTTGCCGGCGCTGGCGACGAAGGGCTCGGGCTTGAACGACAGCGCGCGCCACACGGCCAGCGCGGCTTGCGTGTCGTACGGAAAGCGCAGCCGGTGCGCCTTGTTGGGCTCGGTGACGGCCGGCACGCTGCGCAGGTAGGCGTAGATGGCGTCGGAGTCGTCGCGCGTCACCTGGGTGAAGTTGGGGTACGGGAACGCGGGGTACAGCAGGCGGCCGTCCTTGGCGCGGCCGTTGTGCATGGCGCGCCAGAAATGCGCGCTGCTCCAGTTGCCGATGCCGGTGCTGTCGTCGGGCGTGAGGTTGCTGGCGTAGATGGTGCCGAAGGGTGTGTCGATGGGCAGGCCGCCCGCATAGGGCCGGCCGCCGCGCGTCGTGTGGCAGCCCGCGCAGTTGCCGGCCAGCGCAAGGTAGCGCCCGCGCTCGACCTGCTGCGGCGTCGACTGGAACACTTGCGCCTGCCCGGGCAGCGGGTCTTCGCCGCGCAGGTTCAGGGCCGCCACGGTGCCGGCGGCCACGGCCAGCAGCACGAACAGGGTCAGCAGGGTCCAGAGCAGGTGTCGCAGTTTCATGAGCGCGGCGCTGTCACTTGTTCACTTCGGTGGTGCCGCCGCAGGCGATGGGCATGGGCGCGGGCAGCGATGCGGCAGGCTTGGCATGGGCCGGCACCGGCTGCGTGGCCAGCCAGCTGGCCACGGCGTTCACGTCGGAGGTCCACATGCGCCGGCCGACCTCGGCCATGCAGTCGGGCGCCTGCGCATGCCGCTCGTTGGTGAGCCAGGCGCCCAGCTGCGAGGCCAGGTACAGGCGCGGCAGGCCCAGCAGCCCCGGCGTGGCGGGCTGCACACCCGTGAGCGCCGCGCCGTGGCATTGCACGCAAGCGGGCAGCCGGCGCTCGGGGTCGCCCTGCAGCGCCAGCATGCGGCCGCGCGCGAGCACCTCGGGCGTGGCGTCGCTGGTCGGCGAGACCGGCGGGTACGGCAGGTCGAGCCCTGCGAAGTAGTCGGCAATTTCGTGCAGGTAGGCGTCGGACATGTGCTGCACCATGTACGCCATGTCGGTGTTGAAGCGGCGCCCGTCGCGAAAGCTCACGAGCTGGTTGAACAGGTAGCCGGCCGGCTTGCCCGCCAGCCGCGGAAAGTAGCCCGCGTTGCTGGTCGCGCCCTCGCGGCCATGGCAGGCGATGCAGGCGGCCACGCGCTGTTCGATGGTGTCGGGCACGGTGCCCGGCGTGGCAGCGCCGGCCAGGGCCTGCCACGCGAGCAGCAGCCCGAGCGCAAGAAACCGCAGCCCGTGCTTCATGCGCCGGCGGCGTAGTGCGCCAGGGCCATCAGCCCGGCGATGAGCAGCAGCACCACCACCAGCGCCACGCCGATCAGCGGCAGGATGCCGACCTTCGCGGTGCGCTGGTCGGCGTCGGCTCGGCGCCCGCCCAGCCCGATGAAACTCCAGAGAACGGCGCGCAGCGCGCGCATGAGATTGGACATGGGCTCGAGTGTGGACCGAAGCGGCTCCAAAAAACAGATGCAGATTCGCTCCAATTGACCAGCGCAGATAAAGTGCTGCCGAATGACGAACAAGCCCCATCAGGCGACATGAAGCGATATGAAGCACTCGCCGCCGACATCGAGGCCTCGATCCGCAACGGCACCCTGAAGACCGGCGACCGCCTGCCCTCCGTGCGCCACACCGGCCAGAGCCGCGGCGTCAGCGCGTCCACCGTGTTCCAGGCGTACTACCTGCTGGAGGCCCGCGGCCTGGTGCGTGCGCGCGACCGCTCGGGCTACTACGTCGCCGGCGGCGGCCTGCGCGACGCGCCACCCGAATCCAACCTCACCTCGCGCCCCGCCAGCAGCCCGCTGTCGCTCGACGTGAGCGACCAGGTGTTCGACATCCTCGAAGCCAGCATGTCGCGCAAGGTGGTGCCCTTCGGCTCGGCCTTTCCGAGCCCGCTGCTGTTTCCGCTGGCGCGGCTGGGGCAGTTCATGGCGGCCAGCGCCAAGGCGCTCGATCCGTGGAGCACGGTGGACGACCTCACGCCCGGCAGCGCCGCGCTGCGCCGCCAGATCGCGCTGCGCTACCTGGCCGAAGGCATGCCGGTGCCGGCCGACGAAATCGTGGTGACCAACGGCGCGCTGGAGGCGCTCAACCTCTGCCTGGCGGCGGTCACACGGCCGGGCGACGCGGTGATCGTCGAGTCGCCCACCTTCTATGCCGCGCTGCAGGCGCTGGAGCGCATGGGGCTGCGCGCCATCGAGGTGCCCACGCACCCGGGCGAAGGCATCGACCTGGCGGCGCTGGAGCTGGCCATCGCGGCGCACAGGCCCACCGCCTGCTGGCTCATGACCACCTTCCAGAACCCGCTGGGCAGCCTGATGCCCGACGCGAAGAAGAAGGCGCTGGTCGAACTGCTCGCGCGGCACGAGCTGCCCTTGATCGAAGACGACGTGTACGCCGAGCTCTACTTCGGCGAGCGCCGCCCCGCGCCGGCCAAGGCCTTCGACACGCAGGGGCTGGTGCTGCACTGCTCGTCTTTTTCGAAGTGCCTGGCGCCGGGCTACCGCATCGGCTGGGCGTCGGCCGGGCGCTTCGCGCGGCAGGTTGCACGGCAGAAGCTCACGACCACGCTGAGCACTTCGGCGCCCGCGCAGCAGGCGCTCGCGGGCTACCTGGAACGCGGCGGGCTCGACAAGCACCTGCGCAAACTGCGCCAGACCCTGGCCCTGCAGCAGGCCACCTTCGCGCAGGCCGTGGGGCATTACTTTCCGCCGGGCACGCGCGCCACGCGGCCGCTGGGCGGGTACTTTCTGTGGGTCGAACTGCCGGTGCGGGCCAACGCGCTGGCGCTTCACCGCAAGGCGCTGGAGCTTGGCATCAGCGTGGCGCCGGGGCCGATCTTTTCAGCGACGCGCGCCTTCGCCAACTGCCTGCGGCTGAACTACGGCCACCCCTGGGACACGGTCAGCGAGCAGGCGATGCAGACACTCGGCCGGCTGGTCGCCGAAGCGTCCTGAACAGCAGAAACGCCGCGATGCTCACGTTCACCAGGTTGAACGCAATGCCGTTCAAGAAGGCCGCGTGGTAGCTGCCCGTGAGGTCGAACACCTTGCCCGACATCCACCCGCCCAGCGCCATGCCGAACAGCGTGAACATCAGCACCGTGCCCACGCGCGCACCGGCTTCCTTGGGCGGAAAGTGCTCGCGAATGATGATGGCGTAGGAAGGCACGATGCCGCCCTGGAACAGCCCGAACAGCGCTGAAATGACATACAGCGGCACCAGCCCGTCGAACGGCAGGAACAGCAGCAGCGCCACGCACTGCAGCAGCCCGCCCAGCAGCAGCGTGCGCAGCCCGCCGATGCGGTCGCAGATGGCGCCCGACACCAGCCGGCTCACGATGCCGAAGCCCAGCATCAGCGACAGCATCATCGCGCCCTGCGCCGGGCCGTAGCCCAGGTCGCCGCAGTACGCCACGATGTGCACCTGCGGCATGGCCATGGCCACGCAGCAGGCCACGCCGGCCACGCACAGCAGGCCTTGCGCGGTGCCCATGCTGAGACCGAAGGGCCGCGTCATGTCGCGCACAACACCGGTGCTCGATGCGCTGGCGGCGGGGGCCTCGGCCAGCGCGGGCGGCCGTGCGCGAAAGCACAGCGCCAGCAGCGCCATCGTCACGCCGCAGAAGATGCCCATGCCGATGTAGGTCTGGCGCCAGCCCACCGTTTCGACGAAGTGCTGCGCAATGGGCGGGCACACCGCGCCCGCCAGGTAGTTGCCGCTGGCGCACACCGCCACCGCAATGCCGCGCCGCTTGACGAACCACAGCGAGGTGTCGGCCACCAGCGGCGCAAAGGCCACCGAACTGCCGAGCAGGCCGACCAGCAAGGCCTGCGCGACGGTGAACGACACGATGCCGCCCGACAGGCCCGTGGCCACATACCCCAGGCCTAGAAACACAGAGCCCATGAGCAGCGGCCACATCACGCCGACGCGGTCGGCCAGCTTGCCCATGAGCACGCCGCCGAAGCCGAAGCCCAGCATCAGCATCGTGTAGGGCAGCGAGGCATCGGCGCGCGCCACGCCGAATTCGGCCTGCACCGCGGGCAGCATCACCGACACCACGTACATGCCGCTGCTGCCGACCGTCATGATCAGCAGCGTGAGGCCCAGGCGCACCATGGCGTAGCGTGAATCCGCCGCGTGGGCGGTTGTCTCTTTGTTGTTCATTGTTCGGCTCCGCGGCGAGGATACCCCGCGAGCCGCAGCGGCGCGCCCTTCAGCGGCCTTCAACGGCCTTCAACGGCCTTCAGCAGCGTTCAGCCGCCGGTGGCCGCAGGCCGTTCCCCCGCCTGCAAACGCCGCTCGATGTCGTCCAGCACCCGCGCCAGGTCGGCCACGCTGTCGATCACGTAATGCGCGCCCGCAGCCTCCAGCGCGGCGGTGGCGCTGGCACGGCGCTCCTGCTGCTGTGCTTCGCCAAGCGCCTGCCACTCGGCCAGCGTGAGCCCGTTGGCGTTGCCGCTGACCGCCAGGCCCACGGCCCAGGTGCCCGCGTTCAGCCCCTCCTGCAGGCCCACGCCGGTGTCGTCGACCTTCACCACGGTGTGCGGCGGCCACACGCCGAGGTCGGCGAAGCAGCGGTACATCATGAGCGGCGACGGGCGGCCTTCGGCCAGGTCGCCGCCGCACACGAGGTTGTCGGGCGCATAGCCGCCCGCCGCAGCAATGGGCACGACCACTTCCATGATCGGGCGGTTGTAGCCGGTGGTCGAGCCGATCTTCAGGCCGCGCGCGCGTGCCGCATTCACGGCCTCCAGCGCACCCGGAATGAACGCGGCATGGTCGCGCGCGCTGGCCGCGTTCATGGGCGTGAACACTTCGTAGAGCGTGTCGACATCGGCATCGGTGAAGGCATGGCCTTGTTTGGCCTCCCATTGCGCGGCGATGCGCGCCAGCGTGCCCAACGCCTTGATGTGGTCCCACTTGGCCATGCCCATGGGGCCGCGCGCCTCGGCGATGGTGATGTCCACGCCGAATTGTTCGAACAGCTTCACGAACGCACCCATGGGCGCGCAGGAGCCGAAGTCGAGGATGGTGCCGGCCCAGTCGAAGACGACGGCCTGGAGTTGCGAATGCGAGTCGGGATGGGGGTGGGCGTTCATGGATGAAAGGATAGAAAGAATCGGTTGAAAGGCCAACGCGGCGCGCGCTCATCAGGCATCACCAGGCCTCATCACGCATCACCAGGCATCACCACGCCTCGAACACGTCGTGCGCAATGCCGAAGCCGGTGCTCGCGCCGCTGCCGCTGGTGACCAGCACCACGCGCGTGGCGTCGTCGGGCGCATCGATCACGCAGGGCGTGGCCTTGGACGACGGGTACACGCCGGTCCAGCGCTCGGTGATTCGCGCGGTCTCCAGGTTCAGCGTGCTGCGCAGGTGCCGCAGGATGAGCTGGTCGACCGCTTCCATCGCAAAGGGCTCGGGCGCGTCTGCGTAGTGGTGCGAGTCGCCCACCACCAGCGAGCCGTCGGCGCTCTGCACCACGATGAGGTGAATGCCGTGGTCGAGCGAGGCGGCCTCTTCCTGCTGCAGGCGCGCGCGCAGCGCGGCGGCCTCGGGCAAGGTGCTGTAGCCCTCGTAGCGCACCAGGCTCAGGTCCATCATCACCGAGCCCGGCAAGTGAAAGCCGGCCTCGGGCTGCACGCGCAGCATCTGCAGGCGGCACAGCGTGAGGGCGTGCGCGGCGATGCGTTCGGCGAACAGGCCGTGCAGGTCGGTGTTCGTGCACACCACCACGCGCTCGGCATGCAGCGTGCCGCGCGCGGTGCGCACGCGCGGCGTCTGCACGTCGAGCACGGCCTCGCAGAAGCGAAAGCTCACGCCATGCGCTTCGGCCAGCCAGCGGGTGAGCAGGCCGATGGCGGTGCGCGACTCCACGCGCAGCTCGTGCGGGCTGAACAGCACGGACTGCGCACAGTCCAGGCTCAGCGCCGGCGCCCTGGCCTGCGCATCGGCCGCGTCCAGCAGCTCGCAGGCGTCGCCCATCGGCGTGCGCATGAAGGCCTCCAGCACGTCGTGCGCCTCGGGGCGGTAGGCCGCGAGCCAGAGGTTGCGGTGCACCACGTCGATGCCCGCGTAAGGCGCAATCTGTTGCCACACCTCACGCGCATGCATGGCGCGGCGCCAGGTGTCGCCCGGCGCCTGGCCGGTGACGGTGATGAAGCCGAAGTTGCGAATGGACGCGCCCACGCAGGCCGCGTCGCGCTCGACCACGCACACCTTCAGCCCGCGTTGCGCGGCGGTGTACGCATGGGCCAGGCCGACGATGCCGGCGCCGACCACGATCAGGTCGAAGTGGTCAGGGTGATGGGCTTGTGCGGTGCCGGGCATTCAGCGGTGCCTCCAGGTTTGGGTGCGCTCGAGTGCCCAATGCCCCGCCAGCGCGAACACGCCCCGGCCGGCCGCGGCCGTGAGCATGATCAGCGAGGCCATGGCGGCGGCGGGCGCCACGTCGCCGGCGTCGTCCATGTTCAGCACCGCAACGGCGGCCAGCGAGGTCTGAGGCGAATAGAGAAACACGACGGCCGACACGGTGGTCATCGCGTTGACGAAAAAGTAGCCGCCCACGTTGAGCACCGTGGGCAGCGCCACCGGCAGGTGCACCCGCCACAGCGTGTGCCAGAACGGCACGCCCATCGACTCGGACACCAGTTCGTACTCGCGGTCGAGCTGGCGCAGCGCCGTGAGCGAGGTGAGGTGCGCCACCGAGAAGAAGTGCGCCACGGTGCACACCACCAGAATGGTCATGCTGCCGTAGATGGCGCGCAGCGGGTTCGCGGGCGAGATGAAGAAGAAGATGTAGCCCACGCCCAGCACCAGCCCCGGCACCGCCAGCGGCAGGTTGGCCAGCAGGTTGAGCAGCTCGCGCAGCAGGCCGAAGTGGCGCGGCTTCTCGACCAGGTAGGCCGATACGAAGGTCGCGAGCGCGCCCGCCGCCGCCGCGCACACGGCCAGCCGCAGCGAGTTGACGTAGCTGCCCCAGCCGCCGCCGTCCATGTTGCTGAAGTCGTAGTTCTTGAGCGACGGCGTGAGCTGGTAGGGCCAGTAGGTGGCCAGCGATGCGAACACGGCCATGCCGATCATCACCAGAATGGCCAGCGCCGTGAGCACGCAGAACGCGAGCAGCGCGCGGTCGCGCACGCGCACCGGCTCGGGGTGGTAGGGCGTGGCGCGCGCGGAGAGTGCCGCGGCCTGCTTGCTGCGCACGCGGCGCTCGACCAGAAACGACAGCACCGCCGGAATGAGCAGCACCAGGCCGACCACGGCGCCCATCTGAAAATTCTGTTGCCCGACCACCTGCTTGTAGATGTCGGTGGCGAGCACGCCGGTCTGGCCGCCCACCACCTTGGGCACGCCGAAGTCGGTGATGACCAGCACGAACACGACCATGGCGGCCACGATGAGGCCGTAGCGCGAGGCGGGCAGTGTCACGGTGCGAAAGATGCGCCAGCGCGAGGCGCCCAGCGTTTGCGCGGCCTCGTAGAGCCGGCCGTCGGAGGTGGCCATGGCGGTGGTGAGAATCAGCAGCGCATGCGGCAGCGTCCAGAACACCGAGCCGAGCACGATGCCCAGCGGCCCGTAGATCGACACGTCGCCCAGCAGGCCTTTGAACAGGCCCTGGTTGCCGAAGAGGTACACGAGGCTGATGGCCGGCAGCAGCGAAGGCGCGAGCAGCGGCACGAGCGCGACGGCGCGCAGCAGGCCTTTGGCGGGCATGCACGAGAGCGTGAGGCCGTACGCATACACGTAGGCGATGGCGGTGCAGATCACGGCGCTGAGGGCGGCCAGGCCCAGGCTGTTGAAGGCCGACTGCACGAGCGCGGGGTTGTCCAGGTAGCGCGCAAAGTTGGCGAGGCCCGCGAAGGCCCCTGCGCGGTCGAAGAAGCTCTGGCCGACCAGTGCTCCGACGGGCAGCGCGACGATCACTACCAGCAGCAGCACCATCGTCACGACGGCGGCGCCTGTCAGCCAGCGCTCTCGGTCGAAGGCGCTGTTGCGTGTCGTCGTCAGCGGAATGACGGCGGTGGCTTCTTGAGAAGTGCTCATGTCGGCTTTTGGGGCTGCTGTTCAGGGCGGGTGCACAGGCCGCCGGGTGCTCGCCGATCAACCCTGGCTCTGATGACGCTCACGCCGATGGGGTGCCTTGCGCAGCGAAATAAAGGAGGAGGGGCGCAGCCCCGGGGGACATTCGCGGAGCAAGGCACCCCGTCGGCGTGAGCGCGCCCTGAACAACAGCGCAAACAAAACCAGGCACTCATCTCAATGCGCCAACACAGACAGCGCATTCAAAGGCAACTGGATATGCACCATGCTGCTGGGCACCAGCGGCTCCCCGCCACCCCCACGCGCATCGGCCGGCAACTCGGCCTCGATCTCGATCCCCAGCGGCTCGCAAGCCAGCCGCGCAGACGTGCGGTTACCGAAGAACTCGGTGTCCAGCAGACGCGCCGCAAAACTGTTGGCACCCAGCTCGGTGCCGAAGCGCTTCACCACCACGTGCTCGGGACGAATCCCCACGGTGGCTTGCGAGCCGACGCTCAAGTGGCCCGGCGCGCAGAACAGCTCGCTGTTGCGCACACGCACCTTGCCGTCGGCCAGCACCGTGGCGGGCAACATGTTCATGCGGCCGACAAAGCCGGCCACGAAACGCGTGCGCGGCTGGCGGTACAGCTCGTCGGGCGTGCCGGCCTGCTCGATGCGGCCGTTGTGCATCAACACCACACGGTCGGCCATCGACAGGGCTTCTTCCTGGTCGTGCGTGACCATGATCGTGACGATGCCCAGGCGCTTCTGCAGCGCGCGGATCTCGCTGCGCAAGCTGGCACGCACCTGCGCGTCGAGCGCGGAGAGCGGCTCGTCGAGCAACAGCAGGCGCGGGTTGGGGGCCAATGCACGCGCCAGGGCCACGCGCTGCTGCTGGCCGCCCGAGAGCTGCACCGGGTACTTGTCGGCATGCGCGGTAAGGCCGACCAGGTCGAGCATCTCGCGCGAACGCTTGGCCATCTCGCGGGCCAATGCGCCCGTGGGATGCAGGCCGTAGGCAATGTTCTGCGCGGCCGTGAGGTTGGGGAACAGCGCATACGACTGAAACACCACGCCAAAGCCGCGCGCCGCGGGCGGCAGGCCCGCGATGTCCTGGCCGCCCAGCAGGATCTGGCCGCTGTCGGCACGCTCGATGCCGCACACGATGCGCAGCAGCGTGGTCTTGCCGCAGCCCGACGGGCCGAGCAGGCACACGAACTCGCCGGGCTCGATGTCCAGGTCGATGCCGTCGAGCACGCGGGTGGCGCCAAAGGACTTGCCGATGCCGCGAAGGGAGAGAAAACTGCTGCTGCTCGTCATGGCCGGTTACCGCTTTGATTCGAACAACAGATCAGAGCGGCTTCTTCCCGGACTTCGACTCGTAGCGCTTGGACCACTCCGTCAGGATGCGCTCGCGGTTGKCCGCGGYCCAGGTGAAGTCGTTCTTGGCCAGCAGCTTCTCGACGTCGCCCGGCACGAACYCCAGCTTTTCCTGAATGCCCGGCAGCGCGAGCACGGCGAAGTTCTTCGCGTAGAGCTCGTTGGCCCGCCGGGTAACGGCCCAGTCGGCCAGCGCCTTGGCGGCTTCCTGCTGCTTGCTGGGCTTGATGATGTCGGTGTCTTCCTTGTCCCACCCCAGGCCTTCCTTGCGCAGCACACTCGCCCAGGGCGCGGCGG
>NNBV01000032.1_pt1 | contig 18772 bp, 17 predicted proteins | sample 1173771 | NCBI WGS metagenome assembly NNBV01 (sample SAMN07173938, study PRJNA388173) | plant metagenome | isolation source: symbiotic tissue sample KVS11 | place: Norway: Troms, Kvaloya island | reverse complement strand
CTATTATATTCACTGCCATAGCATTCATCTAATCTTGAAAGTACCAGGACTTAACCACTGAAATGGTATTGTGTCCTTGGGAAAAATGCGTAGAGTGTAGAGTATGGTGTAATCACTAGCGTATAAGGTACAAAATGTAAGAGAAAGAGTGAAAAATAATACTTTCCTTACACAGTGAATATTCAAAAGCCGAAATTCACTACTCCCATATCAATACCTTACTTTCAGTGACCCAATCTTGCTCTATTCACAAACATGATAGGAAGAGTTCTATCCCCCAATATTTAATTAGCTGGCTAAAAAATGAGGTTAGAAAGGCTCCTATGAGCTTCGGGAAAGTTTAAAAGTGTATGTTTCAAAACAAACTTCTTTACTATTAACTTTTTCCCTACCTCATCAGCCTTCAGATCAAGAAGAGCAGAATTCCTCTGTAACGACAAGCACAAACAACTCAATTACTTTAGTAAGTGTAGGAGTTTTGAAGGCGGCAAGAAGAAATGGGAATAGCTAATGTTAACTTTTTCCTGTTGTGTCTCAAGCTCTTAAGTACCTTCGATACTTAAACACAGGTTCAAGGTAAGTTTACGAGTTTCCCGTGTAAATAAAAATTGCATTTGGTTGAGCTAAAACTTACCTTGCCTTGAAAAAATCACAATCAATACCTAACTAAAGGAGAAAAGAATGACTACTTACAATATTGGTTCACTAAACAGCACCCCTGTTGTTCGCAATAACTACAATTTAACAGAGCCTAATGATATCTTTCAGTTTCAAATTGGCAGTCCCAGCAATGTAAATTTGTCTTTAACAAATATTAGTGCTGGTAATGATGCTGATCTGAGACTATATCGAGACAACGGTAACGGTATCTTTGATTCAGGCGATCAATTGGTTGATTCGTCCGTTAATGCTAGCAACAGAGATGATTCGATTAATAGTCGAGTAGAGGCAGGTACTTATTTTGCGGAAGTCCGTCGCTTTACTGGTGTAGGTTTTGCAAGTTACGATTTCTCGGCATCTGCGACTACACCTAATTCTACGCTCGGTTTCAGCAATCTTTTGCCTAGAGAGTTTGAAATTGGCAACTTGTCCAGTGATATTACTCGCACTGGTACAGTGGGTAATAACAACACCACAGATACTTACCACTTCTCTCTAGGAACCTCTCAGAGTGCCAATATTACACTTAGCGGACTCACCAGTGATGCTGACATCCGACTGATTCGGGACTCTAACAATAATCGCATTGTTGATCTAGGCGACGAAATTCGCAGTTCTTCAAATGCTGGTACTACCTCAGAGCAGATTTCTAACATTAATCAACCCGGTGACTACTACTTGCAGGTCAATCAATACACTGGACAAACTCCTTACACCTTAACTTTTGACAACCTCACTAGCTCTGCTTAAGCATAGGTACTGTCGATACCTAAACATAGGTTCAAGGTAAGTTTACCATCTAAATAAAATTATATTTGCTTGGGCTAAAACTTACCTTGTCTTTGTACGAAAATCCTTTCAAAATTATGTAAATGTTGCAAGCGGTACATAACAATAGCTGAATATTACCGCTTGCATTTCTAAATTTTCTCACTGCACATATCAAATATTTTCACAAATGATGATTACAGACTTAAAAATGGGCGAGACAATCGCGCCTAAAGAAATTATCCCTTTGCTAGCTAGTTACAATTTGATGCCACAATTTTTATGTGAAAGTATTATCAACTATGCAATTGATTCAATCACTTGTACACAAGCAGAAATAGATTGCGCTTTAGATCAATTTTATCAGCACTGGGATTTAACCACCGAAGAAAAAATAAAATGTTGGCGCTTACTTTACAATCTCACTCAAGAACAGTTAGAACTTCTGGCAACACGCAAACTAAGAATTGAAAAGCTCAAGCAGGCAATGTGGGGACAGCAGATAGAATCTTACTTTCTTAAGCGAAAAAGACAGCTAGATAAAGTTATTTATTCTTTAATAAGAACTGAAAATAGAGGAACTGCTAACGAGCTATTCTTTCGCATTACAGAGGGAGAAGATTCTTTTGCTGAATTGGCTCGTGAATATTCCCAAGGCCCGGAAGCTGATACATGTGGCATCATTGGCCCGCTAGAACTTGGTAGTCTCACACCTAATTTTGCTCAGTTACTTTACACTAGTCAAGTTGGTGTAGTCCAATCACCTGTAACTTTAGGAAATTTATGGGTGATTGTGCGTGTGGAAAAGTTAATTCCTGCACAGCTAGATGATTTCATGCGCCAAAGATTGCTGCAAGAAAATTTTGAAGTTTGGTTTCAAGAGCAATTAAATCAGTTGTCGCCAGAAGAAAAAACCTGGATGGGTGTTAATACTAAATTGCCAGAGGTACAAGAAGTTGCATAGAAGTTTTTCAAGTGAAGTTTTAAGGAATAAGGGAACAAATCACAAAGGACATAGCGAAAAGTCTGTAGACGCTTCTGCCGCTTCCCACAGGGTGCAAAAGTTTCCTCCGAGCAGAACTTTTCAAGACAAAGAGCGCAAAGTAAAAGATGACAAATACAACAGTAAATCTTCAAGAATTAATCGCAAGTTTATTCCCATTCAATAACTTGTCAGAAAGCATTTTAGAAAATTGGCTCAGTAAGGCGCAACTTTTACGCTATCGGATTGGGCAGGTGATAGTTACTCAAGAAGCTATGCCTGCTCAAATTAGTATTATCTATCAGGGACAAGCTCGGCTATTAGGCTACAATGCTCACAAACCAAATCCTGTAACACTCAAGCTGCTTTCGCCAGGAGAGGTATTAGGTTGGTTAAGTCATGTGCGGGGGATTGCATGTGAAACCGCGATCGCTTCTACTGAAGTTATCACGCTCAATCTACCCATTGCCGATTTTCTCGCATTACTCCAGCAAGAGTCAGCTTTTAACCAAGCATTGCAAAATCATATTACTCTTTTAGAAGTATACGAACTGCTGACAGCAGAACTCAATCGTCGCGCAGATGGGAGCAAGAATTTAGTTAAGCTTGCTCAAGCTGCAACTGAAGCAGCAGTTATCCAAACATTCCCTGCACGCAAAGTATTTCATAACCAATTAAACTCAGAATTATTATGGTTAGTCAGCAGTAATTTTGATGCTAACTTTCCTGTGGGGAGTCGCCTAGAATTAGATGATCTCAATGCCACGTTGAAATTTCATGCAAATATGCGTTTAGTGGGTTTACCCAAGTCTTTACTAGGGGAAGATCCCGCACCCAGAGCAATTGTACCCGCAGAGATTCCTTACGCTTCCGAAATTACCATTACAGAGGAATCAACTACCCAACCTAAACCAAAAAAGTATCCTTATATCTGGGGTAGAGGCCCTTTAGATGGTTCATTGGCTTGCTTTGTGATGTTGAGCCAATACTTTAACATTCCCATGCGTCGAGATGTATTGCGGCAAATTTTGACAAAGCAGCAGGAACACAAAGGTAGTATATCTCTGCAACTTTGTGCCGCCGCCGCAGAATTTATGGGATTGACAACGCAGATGCTGAAAGTTCCTACCGCTACTATCACTCGCTTACAACTCCCAGTGATGATTGCTTGGCAAGATAGTTTTGCCATCATTTACAAAAATAGTAACCAAGAGTTACTCATTGCTGTTCCAGAGATGGGATTGTTACGCTACAAACTGCGGGACTTTGCTGCAAATTGGGGACAAGAAGGAGAAGTATTACTCCTGCAAACCACTAAAAACACTCCCAAGGCGCGGTTTAGTTTAAGCTGGTTTGTACCTGCAATTAAGCGCCACCGTAAGGTACTCATTGAAGTACTGGTGGCTTCAATTGTAATTCAGTTATTTGGGCTGGTAAATCCTTTAGTCACCCAGGTAATTATTGATAAAGTGTTGGTTGGCAATAGCCCTGAGACTTTAGAAGTTTTTGGGATCTTTTTGTTAGTGGTAGCGGTAATTGAAGCCATACTTACCACAGTTCGCACTCATTTATTTGTGGATACAACAAACCGAATTGATCTCTCCCTTGGTTCGGAGGTGATTAGCCATCTGTTGCGTCTGCCATTATCTTACTTCGAGCGTCATCCAGTGGGAGAATTGGCGACGCGCATCCACGAATTAGAAAACATTCGCTCTTTCTTGACTGGTACAGCCTTAACTGTAGTAATGGATGCGGTGTTTTCTGTCGTCTATATTGCGGTAATGGCAATTTATAGCCCAATCCTAACCTTAGTAGCATTGGCAACAGTCCCTTTCTTTGGCTTGCTGAACTTGATAGTATCACCCCTGATGCGGCGACAATTGCAAGAGAAAGCTGAACGCAACGCCGAAACTCAATCCTATTTGGTAGAAGTGATGGGAGGAATGCAGACAGTCAAGGCGCAAAATTTAGAAATGCGATCGCGTTGGCAATGGCAAAAGCGTTATGCTCATTACATCAGTGCCGGTTTTAAAACAGTCTCTACTCAAACTACTGCTAGTTCTTTTAGCAGTTTCCTCAACAAGTTTTCTAGTATGTTAGTGCTGTGGGTAGGCGCTTATCTCGTCCTCAATCAACAACTTACTTTAGGACAACTCATCGCCTTCCGCATTCTTTCTGGTTATGTAACTAGTCCTCTGTTACGCTTGATGCAACTCTGGCAGAACTTCCAAGAAACAGCTTTATCTCTGCAACGCCTTGCTGATATTTTAGACACCCCTCAAGAAACAGAAACAGAGACACAAAATATTCTCATGCCAGGCATTCAAGGCCATGTCCGCTATGAAAATCTCTGCTTCAGCTTTCGTGAACACGGAGTGTTGCAATTATCTAATATTAACTTAGATATCCCGGCTGGCTCATTTATCGGTATTGTCGGACAGAGTGGTTCTGGTAAAAGCACATTGCTAAAATTGCTACCCCGACTTTACGAACCCAAATCTGGCAAAATCTTGATTGATGGCTATGATATCAGCAAAGTTGAACTCTACTCCCTACGGCGTCAAATTGGTATGGTGTTACAAGATACCTTATTATTTGACGGGACAGTACGTGAAAACATTGCCTTGGGAAGTCCTGATGCCAGTGATGAAGAAATTATTGCTGCTGCTCAGGTAGCTTATGCCCATGATTTTATTATGGACTTGCCCAGTGGTTATAACACCAGTGTCGGGGAAAGGGGTTCAGCACTATCTGGAGGACAACGCCAAAGAATTGCGATCGCTCGTACCGTCCTCCAAAACCCTCAATTACTCATCCTTGATGAAGCCACTAGTGCTTTAGACTACAACGCTGAAGCTCAAGTTTGCCGCAACTTAGCAACAGCTTTCCAGGGAAAAACAGTCTTTTTCATCACTCATCGCCTCAGCACAATTCGCAATGCTGATGTCATTCTCATGATGGATCGAGGTGTTGTAGTCGAACAAGGCACTCACGAAGAATTAATGGCGCGTAAAGGTTATTACTACTGTCTGTATCAACAACAAGAAACGCAGGTTTAGTCATTTGTCTGTGGCAAATGACAACTAACAACTAACAAAATAATGAACATTCAATACAAATTCGATCAACCAGTTCTTTTACAACAAACTCCTACTTGGTCAAGAGCGATCGCTTGGACTATTGTTGTAGTTAGCATGTTCACAGTAATTTGGGCATCAGTGTTTAAAATTGAAGAATCAGTTCATGCTACCGGCAAATTAGAACCGCAAGGTGCAGTTAAAGAAATCCAAGCTCCGGTGACTGGTGTAGTTAAGGAAATTTTAGTTAAAGATGGTCAGCGAGTCAAAAAAGGTGAAACACTCATTAATTTAGAACAAACTACTTCTGCTGCTGAATTAATATCATTGAAACAAAGTCGTGCTTCTGTGTTGCAGTCAAAACAGTCTTTGGAACTAGAAAATGACTTTTACCGCCGTCAACTGCAAGGACAAATTTCCCAACAGCAAGTGGCACAGCAAACTACTTGGTTGAAAATTAAACCAGAAATAGCTTTATTAACTAAAAGTCGCTCTGCTATTTTTAGTGAAAATCAGTTGTACCGGGCACAATTAAATGGTAAAACTACTGGAGTAACTCTCAAATTAGAGCAACAGTTACGCTTACAAAATCGCCAAAAAGAATTAGAATCACGCTTGGCAACAGCTAAGTTAGAAACACAACAAATACAACAGCAATTATTCCAAACTCAGGCACAATTAGGTAGCGCCCAAAATGTCTTGGCAATTAATCGCAAAATTTACCAAAATCTCAAAACTCTAGAAAAAGAAGGTGCTTACCCAAAGTTGCAAATCCTCCAACAGGAGCAAGAAGTAAATGTAAAACAAGCGGAAGTAATGCGCCTCACTCAAGAAAGGCAGAAATTACAGTTAGCAGTTGTCCAAGCAAATGAGAAATTTCGGAATACTGCGGCACTATCTCAAGAAGACTTACTCTCTAAAATTACAGATAACGATAAAAGAATTGCCGAAATTGACAGCCAATTAACTAAGGTAATTATTGAAAATCAGAAACGCCTTTATGAAATTAATAGTCAGATTGGAGAGATTGATAGCAAGTTAGCTCAAGCGCAACAAACTCTCAAATATCAAAAAATTACGGCTCCAGTAGATGGAACGGTATTTGAACTCAAAGCTAAAACATCAGGGTTTGTTGTCAACTCCAGCGAACCGATTCTTAAACTTGTTCCTAGTGATAACTTAGTTGCTAAGGTTTATATTACTAACCGCGACATCGGCTTTGTTCAAGAAGGGCAAAAAGTTGATGTGAGAATTGATTCCTTTCCTTTTCAGGAGTATGGTGACATAAAAGGCGAGTTAATTGAAATTGGCTCTGATGCTTTAGCTCCAGACCAAGTTTATAATTTCTGGCGTTTTTCTGCAAAAGTGCGCCTCAATGGGCAGAAGTTAATGATTAATCAACGTCACGTGCCTTTGCAATCAGGAATGTCTATTAATGCCAATATTAAATTACGTCAGCGCACAATTATGAGTATCTTCACTGATTTCTTGGTGCAAAAAGCTGAAAGCTTAAAATCTGTAAGATAAACTGACAGGAAAGACTTTACCTGTGTCTCAATTGTGGGAATAAATGGATGCAGAATGACTCGCCTTTAATTCAAGTTGAGGTAACTGCCAAATTCAAGCACAACTTGCAGATTTTGGCGAAGAAGTACCGGATTATTCGCAACAATATCCAGCCAATTATTAAACAGCTTCAATCTACTCCCAACTCCCTACTCTCAACTCCCCATTTTCACCACTCTGGGGATGAGCATTTTCGATATGCTCAATTAAGCTTTCAGCCATTTCCACAGCAGCAATAATCAACTGTTGTTCCATGTTTCCATAGCCTCCCTCGTCGCTAACTTGTGGATAAATGTGGGGGTTGGATAGCATCGCAGCCAGCAGTTGGGATGCAGTTTGTTTCAATTCATAGACTTGTTGATTCACAGGTCTACTCCCTCCAGTCAAATGATTCTTAAAAACCAAATCTTATCTACATACCAAGCGATATTGCCTCACCGTTCTTTGCCGCTTTTGCGAGTAAACCGCAGACTTCTTCATCCGTAGTTTGGGGAAAGTTTTCGTACCAAGTACCAACGCTGTGGAAAGGACTGGGTGTCGAGACACAAACAATTTTGTCTACCTCAGCTTCCAACTCTTGGCAAGTTTCAGGTGCAGCCACAGGCACCGCAATCACAATCTGAGCCGGTTGCTGTTTTCGCACAGCCACAACAGCAGCCCACATAGTTGCACCCGTCGCTAAACCATCGTCTACCAAGATGACTGTGCGTCCCTGTAAATTTGGAAAGGGGCGATTTCCCCGATAAAGCCGTTCCCTTCGTTCTAATTCCCGTTCTTCTTGCACCGCAACTCTGGCAATTACCTCATCGGATATCTTCACCAGGCTGATAATATATTCATTGACTATCCGCACACCACCAGATGCGATCGCTCCCATAGCTAGTTCTTCTTGAGCGGGCACACCCAATTTACGTACCACTAAGACATCTAAGGCAGCATTTAACCTTTTGGCAACTTCAAAGGCAACGGGTACACCACCCCTTGGTAGGCCTAATACTATAACATCCGAAATATCCGAGCGGTTAGCATAAGCGCCTAACTCCCTAGCTAAAACTTGACCTGCAATCCTCCGATCTTTGAATAACATGGTGTGACATTCCTGATTGGGTTCCAAAAAATTAATTAAATATTTATTTTATTTACATTTATTTACAAGCCTTTTTCCTTGGCTATCCACCTCAAACAAGGGATAAAATTTCAAACTTGTTGTTATGGTCAGATATTCTTAACTGATCTTAGAAAGCTAAACATCCCTTGCCCTCTGACTAATGGAGCGACATCTTCGATCTACAGTTCTATCAAACGGATGAATTAGCTTTCATGAACAAAGATTTCGGCATTTTAGGATGATACCATTTCACTACTCCACACTCTTTACCCGTCTCAAAACTGGCTTGTTGAGAATACACTTGGGACGCGGTAAATCGTTACTTTAGAAGGATTTCCTGACGTAGATACTTGTGTTACGACGTAAATAGCGTCACTTGTACACTTACTGCACGTAATTGAAAACTAACTATAAGTTTTTTCCCACTTGCTAATCTTTACTGTTAAACTTTTACTGAGCATTTTTTTAACTTTACTTGAAGTAATTCTTACTTAATTGCTGGCAGATGCGAAAATCTATAAGAATACAGTGATAATTCAATTGCTAATTCCTCGCCTGCTCCTTTTACTTCCATTGTGTTGATACGAACTTTACATTATGCCTTAATTGTAAATATGACATAATACACCATATAGCTCGCTCGTCATACAATGCTTAGTATTACGGAGAAAATCTCATCAAATTTACCCAATTCACACTTTTGAGTAAAGGTTGATAGGGTAGAATCACTGAATATAGTTCAACTATTTTTTAAATCAAAAGCAGGATTTTTTAATGATCAGTTTAAGTAATTCCGAAAACAGTACAGTTAGCACCATAGCGGCCACTAAGAGGTTAGCAAGAGCCATGATGGTTTCTGGTGGAGAGTTTGCACTGCTATTAGCGTGTTGCAACTCTCTTCAAAGGCAGCAGCAAGTGCTGAATTTGTTAACAGAATTTTCGTCAGCAGATATCCACGAAATTTTGCTCTCACCTGCGGCTGACAAACTGTACACAGCTATTACAACTGAAATTGATGCTACTCAACCCGAAGCTTTGATGGTACGGGGTTTAGAATCTGTAGTGGCAATCAACCAACTAATCATCAGTACCAACATCATGCGAGATGAGTTTCGGAAACAGTTTCGGTTCCCCTTGGTGTTATGGGTCAATGATGAAATTCTGTGCAAACTAGTCTGGCTAGCACCCGATTTCAAAGACTGGGCAGCCAGTACTATTAGATTTGATATACCTAACAATCAGTTAGTTGAATCTGAACAACAAGCCATCAGCGCCTAATATTGCTTGAAATTATTTTAAAATCTTGTACAAGCTGGTTTGAGCCAAGCGAAACCTTAGCTAAAGTTATATCGTATTCTCTTCTAAAATTATTTTTATTTATAAGGAAGGTAGGCTGAAAACCCTTGAGGAACAGGCGCACCGCGCCGTATTCCGTACTTCAGGCAAGAGATGAAAGCTGCCAATCATGCGTTTATGCCTCTGTAATGTTTCAATCACGCTGTTGTTCAATATATTGGCAAATTCACTGTGTCCGCTTTGCTCCCAATTGGCCATCACAAAATCCTATTGAGGATATCTGGTTGCAAGCTAAAACATGGGTGCGGCGTTTCTGTGCTTTGATTCCTTCGTTCTCTCATCAGAAGTGGATGTTTGAGTGGTTTATCTGACACACTGCCTTTGATTTCCCCACCCTTCAAATGTACGGAGCTTTTTCAGAAATCAAATATTAGTCCTATAGTCACTAATTTGTTAACAGTGACAATATTTTGTTAAAAGTGACATTAATCTGTTAATAGTGACAAATAATTAGTTAATGTACAGTTGTTGTCGCAGTAGCAGTTACTGATAAGGACTTGCCAAAAATGGACGTAACTGGATTCGAACCAGTGACCTCTACGATGTCAACGTAGCGCTCTAACCAACTGAGCTATACGTCCTTAACTCCACGAATATCAATAGTAGCATATAGTTCTCTGACAAGGCAAGATAAAAGTTCAAATCAGGCGCTATAATTCACGCCATTGGACTAATTCTCCTGTTCAAATAGCGCAATCTTGCTTTGTGGATCGTGAAAATATGGCGATCGCTATCTTACCCCACTCTGAAGAAACACGAGATGAAACCCCTATTCAATTTCTCGAATCCAAAATGCTAATCCTCCTCCACGACCACGAGCCGCAATGAAATCTTCTGTCACTAAAAAGAAGGCAAAGAAAGGTAGTTGAGCTATGGACTGGTTATAGAAATCTTCTGTTTTAACTTTACCAAAACGGATTCCTCTGTTGTAAACAACACGATGAAACAGACTGATAAGCATCTGGTTAAAGTCAAAAGCCAATAAATTTTTCTTCTCTAAATATTGCACTGGCCCCGTGAGCTTAAATAAAACAGGACTAAGTTTAACCTGATTACTAATTTCGCCTCTGCCTGAATCATGTTCCAAAGTGGCATTAAAAGAAACATCGATTGCGATAAACTTGGGTACATACAAACCCTTCCCTAATACAATCCCTCCGCGTTCTCTGACTTTCTTAGTGCCAGTAACAAAGCAAAGCTGCCATTTACCTAGAAGAGGCTCAAAGGAATAAGTCAACTTTTGCTGCTTGGCAGTTTTTTCTGCTTGTAGCAACGCATTTACTAATATTTCAGCACTAGGGCGTGTACCTCTGTGTCCTCGATACGCAGCCGCAGCCTCGGATAGCACGGTAATAAAATCAAACGTCACTGTAGATGTCAAATCAGCCGTCATGAAGGCACTCTGGATTTAACTATTTCTTTGCTTTTCTGATAGATTGTAGCGTTCATCTGTTTTGTTTTCTTCTATCTCTTGATATTTCCTAAATCCAGTTTGCTGACTCCCGTACTCAGGTTAGGGTATATACTAAGTAAATTCTAAAAATCTTGAGTCCAACTTGACAGAAACATAAAACAACTTATGTATTCCTGATGGACGTTTGCTTGCACGTAAGATTTAATCGGATAATCTCAGCGATCGCAATTGTTTTTTTAAGGAAACTAATGAACAAATTCATACTGAGTTTGCTTTCTTCTCCTGTACTGATTAGCTCTATTCTCTCTATGGGAGTAATGCTCAATCAAGCACAAGCTATGGAGCCACAATCAGAAGCCAAAACTACAGACAGTTTATCTTGCATACGCAATAAACATAAAGTGGGATTAGTGTGTGCCAGGGCTTCTGTATTGGCTCAAATTCCTAAATATCAGCCGGAAATAGAGTTTTCTCAAGAAGATGCTCCTATATTGGAATTCAATGATGAAGAAAGCGATATGGCAATCAACTTATTTGGTTGCGATTGTGCTGCTTGTATAAATTCTTTACGTCAGATGCGCGGCGCAACACCCTTAGTATATTAAGGTTCTACTAATCTATTTTTGTTTATCATCTCCAAACTTTTTTGAGGGCATAACATTGTTGTGCCCTCACCGTATATTTTATTCAAAGTAATTACACTGGTTTTTCGACTCGCAAACCAAAGTATGTCAAAACAAGCTCATTTGAGCCACTATTGACAACTTCGTGTACTTCTCCCGGTTCTATCGCTATACAATTTCCCGGAAGCAAGGGGTATTCTTTACCATCAATATGAATTACTCCTGAACCAGCTTCCACAAAGAATACTTCACACATATCTTGATGGGCGTGGGCTGGTGCAGTTTGTCCGGGAGCAAAACGGGCTTGAGAAAAGTTAGTCAGGTGAGGTAAATCGCCGAAGCGTAGCATCACCTTTTTCTTGATTTCGGGATTGTGAGAAACAGACTCTTCTGGCAAGTTTTTCAGAGAAGTGGTAATCATTCTGGTCTTAAATCGTTAGATAATTCCACAATACCCCTAGACCCATCAATGCGTACCCGTTGACCATCTTGCAAAAGCCATGTAGCACCATGAACATCCATTACTGCGGGAATCCCGTATTCACGAGCCACGATCGCACCGTGAGAAAGTCTTCCACCAGCTTCGGCAATTAATCCTCCAGCCCTTAATAACAAAGGTGCCCAGCCGGAATCCGTGTAAGGTACTACCAGAATTGTATCCCGATCGATCTCCGGCATATCTTGTAAATTTCGCAACACCTTAACTCTGCCTTCGGCTTGCCCGTGACTGGCTCCAATCCCTTGTAAAATTTGGTCAGAGTAGAGCGGAGAGGGAGCTAAGGGGTGAGGAGGTGTATTGCCGTAGACTAAAAGAGGTACTTGAATGATCTCGCTATCTTGCAAGAATTGCGATCGCTTCAATTCTACTAACTTATTTAACTGCTCAATTAACCTGGAATCTTCACCCACAACTAGACGCCGCACTTCATCAAAGTCTAGAAAAAAGATATCTCCTGTATTCCTGAGTAAGCCAGACTTTAACCAAATATTCTCTAAAGCGACAAAACTCCAACGCAATTCAGCCAAAAGCCGTGAATAAACTTCGGTAACTCGTCCTTTGATATCCACACGCCGTTGTACAAAGGAGCGTTTGCGCTTACCAGCAAAGATGCTATTAATCGCGTCTTTAGCGCCTGATTGTGGTTCGTTCCCCTGCATTAACTGCACAAACATCTGCTTGATCATCTGGGGATTTTCCCGCCAAGTGGGAACGGAGATATCGGTTCCTACTTCACTTAAGTAGCCGTAATCCTGAAGCAATTCGTTAAATGCTTGCAGGATCTTCTCTCCCTCTGGGGTTTGCTTTAATTGCTCAAATACTTGCTGTGGCTCAAACGACTGCAATATTTGCTTGGCATCTGTAGCTATTGCACTGAGCGATCGCAATGCTGCCACCTCTGGGGTTACACTGTTATCAATTTGACCATCTTTCACCCGAAAAATCGCCTGTCTCAAGGCAGCACTCAAGGGAGCTAAAATGCTGTAATACGTTCCTCGGTGCAGCAACTCCAGAATAAAATCAATTCTTACCAACAGCTTTGTTGGTTCCAAGTTATCTATATCTTCCTGTGCCAACTGCGACAACCCAGGAATGAAGCGTTTGTGATAATCCTGCTTAAAGTCTTTTTCTAAACTTAATTCCCGCTTCAGCAACTTCCCTAATCCTGGCAAATTTTCCCAGGTTGACTGCAAGGACGGTTTACTTAATTTAGCTCCTCTGGTTAAAAATTCCAGACTTTCTGGCGGTAGTCCCATGCGGAGAAAAATATTTCCTAAGAGGGATGCATTAAAGTAGGCTCTGGAATAATGCAGAGTTGCTGTTTCGGTGAAATCTAACCCCAAGGCGCGATCGCCTAAGACTAAAGTAAAAAGTTCTCCCCAAACTCCACAAGTTAAGGGACGATTAATTGACCATGTTAAGGGATGAATGACTCCGGGAATTACTTCGGCGGCTATTTTCCGTGTCCAGATGGGCAGTAGAGTTGTGATTGGTCGAGATTGCAAAACCCAAAGGGTTTGACCATCATAACTCCACTCGATATCTTGAGGAGTGCCATGATAACGTTTTTCAAGCCGGGAAGCCAAGTATGCAACTTGCTTAATTAATCCTTGTGGGACTCTTCCTTGACCTTCTAATTGTACAGAGTAAGAATTTTCTGTTTCAACAACAAAAGCGCGATATTGTTCTGGTGTGACTTTTCCCGATACAACTTGCGTTGGGCTGCCTGGAAGGGCTTCAATGATGATTGCATCACCTTGTTGGGTAATGGGATCGCGGCTGAAAGCGACGCCAGAATATACACTCTGGACTTGTTGTTGAATTAATACTGCCATTGCAGTTTCATTTAAGCCGCGATCGCGCCGATATTGGACAGCAGATGGATGATTATAGGAAGCTTGAACTTGAGCGATCGCTGACTGTAATGCCTGTGTGCTAGTAACATTTAGAACTGTTTCATATTGCCCAGCCGCCGAAGCGTGTTCTGAATCTTCTCCAATGGCGGAAGAACGCACCACTAAAGGGGATAATTCTGATGGCTGAAGAAATTCTGTTAACACTTGGGGATCATCAATTGGGGCGAGTACCCACCCCTTCGGAACTGGATAGCCCCAGCGCTTAATTTGAGATAATGTAGCCGCCTTTTCTCCGACAATAGCAGCATCCAACTCTTCATCTAGAGAAACCATTGCCCGATCGCCGCGTAAAAATTCTAACATTGCTTGTGATTCTGTTTGTGCCTTTTGGGCTGGCAAGTTCATATCATCAGGAATTTTGGCGTAAATCCAGCCCATTAAACTAGCTAAAGCAACAGCAGCAAGCATTCTGGGAATATCGCTAAGGTGCAGAAGTGCCACAAACAGAGGAAAAAGCAGCAAAACCCCAAATTTGACTACCTGTCTTGATTGCAGAATTGTAAAACTAATACCCGCAAAGAAAGATACAAATATTGCCACCAGTGGATCGTGTACGAAAAATCCCCAGACAACATTTGTTGTACCTGCCCCTCTGCCTATCCAGTATCTACCCACTACCAGCGCCATGAGGGCAATCAATTCCCAAGACGATCCATCTGGGAAAAAAACGCGGGTGAGTAAAACTGCCGCAACTCCTTTAAAAGCTTCTGACAAAACTGCCAGAACTCCGACAAATTTACCGCCGTGATAAAAGGCAGCCGATACACTGATGTTTCCTGTACCAACTTGCGATAACTGTTTCCGCTTGAGGGCGTAAGTTATCCATGCAATCAGGGGTAATCCGCCCAAGAGGGGGCAGATAATTAAAATAACTAAAACACCCCAAGGTTCAAACATTCTGGATTTTGGATTTTAGATTTAAATTTTCCATCTAAAACCTCAAATCTAAAATCTAAAGTTTTTCTGAAATTTTTGATGGTAATTAGGGCGCTTTTATTTATTAGTTGCAGAATGGACACTTGGCTACGACGGAAACCGTTTTCGCCAGTGTCCTTCTAGGCGACTAATGGTTTTAGTTTAGCGCATAGGCAGCTTGCAGCGCCCAGATTATGAGAGCAGCGATCGATCCCAAAAGCAACACGGTAGAGATAGTGACTACTTTGGGGGAATCTGCACCCTCAAATTTCATAATTCCTCGGTTTAAGTCGGACACAGCTTTGTAATCCTTTTTTGTTGGAGCATGAAACATTTGTCCGTTTTGATTGTAATCGTTCTATTTGCGGATGATGTTAAATTCCTAATACTATTTTGTTTAAGTTTCATAATTTTTAAAACCCCATAATTACTTACTTCTTTAGAGGTATTAGTCTGATTTATACAAAATGGCATTGCAATACTACTCGGTTAAGCATTTTGAACCCAAGGCTTGGTTTTGAGAAAGGGTTAAAGGGTAAGGGTTAAAGGTTTTTAATTTCCCTTTCCCCCTTCCCCTTTCCCCCTTAACCGACAAGTATTGAATGGCATTGGGCATTGGGAATTATAAGTTAAGCGGTTCACCCTCAGAGGCTTAACTTGGAGCCTAAACTTTTAAGTTCTAACTCCCAATGCCCAATCCCCAATGCGTCAGTTACTATCGTGGGACAGTAACTAAGTATAAAAGGGTGTGAATAAGTGAAAATGGCACTGATGGTAATTGCGGCGGTGGTTGTGGGGTTATTTATGGTAGTAGAGATCGGACTGCGATCGCTCTTTGGTTTTGGTAATCCCCTGATTTATATTGGCGATGAGCAAATTGGTTATTTATTGGCTCCTAACCAGCGTACCCGTCGTTTTGGTAATCGTATTGAAATTAATGAATATTCTATGCGAGGTAGTCTGATAAAAAAGATACCAGCGCCTTCTGGACTGCGAGTTTTATTGTTAGGTGACTCTATCGCTAATGGTGGTTGGTGGACAGATCAGACTAATACAATATCTAGCTTGATGATGCGTTCTCTAGCATCATCCACTAATAGTAATTATCAGGAAATAGAAGTGCTAAATGCTTCAGCAAATTCTTGGGGGCCAAGGAATGAATTAGCTTATTTAGAGAAGTTTAGCAATTTCAACGCGCAAGCAGTGGTGTTATTAATTAATACCGATGATTTGTTTGCTACTGCTCCCACTTCTTTACCAGTCGGACGCGATCGCAATTATCCAGATCGTAAACCTCCCTTGGCATTGGTGGAAGTGTGGCAGCGTTATCTCGTCAAGCAAAAGCCAATTCCCGAACTACAAGCCGTGCAAAATGAAGCAGGCGATCGCGTGGGGATTAATCTGGAAGCGATCGCTAAAATCCAAATCTTGACTCGTCAAACCAACAGCCAATTTTTGCTCGTCATGACTCCCTTACTACGAGAAATTGGTGAACCAGGCCCCCGCGATTACGAAATTAAAGCCCGTCAGCGCTTGAGCGATTTTACTAAAGCACAGCAAATTAAATATGTAGACTTTTTACCGATATTCAATGCAACTACCGATCCGCAAGGTTTGTTTCACGACCACATTCACCTCAATTTGCAAGGCAATAAATTTGTCAGTGAAGTTATGGAGCGATCGCTTTTGGAAATTCTGCTACTTCCTTAGCAGCATTGATTCTTTGCAAACCAGTGTAAATATTAAACCGTTCTCCGCGCAAGAATCCAATTAAGGTAATCCCGAATTCTTTGGCGACAGACACCGCTAAACTACTGGGAGCGGAAACAGAACAAACAATGGGAACTCCAGCAGTTGTAGATTTTTGCAAAATCTCAAAACTAGAGCGTCCACTGACCAGGATAATACAATTATTTAAAGGCAATTCGTCACTGAGTAAAGCTGTACCAATTAATTTATCCAAAGCATTGTGTCGCCCAACATCTTCCCGCAGGTTTAAGAGTTGTCCTTGAGCGTCGAAGGTAGCCGCAGCGTGCAAACCCCCTGTAGCAGTGAAGATACCTTGAGCCGCGCGGAGCTTATCTGGTAGGCTGTAGATGATCTCAGGTGTTACTGTTGGGCCAGGAGGAATCACTGGACATCCCCGCAGACGCAAAGCTTCAAGGCTAGCTTTCCCACACACCCCACAGGCGCTACTAGTATAGAAATGACGCTCCAAAGGCTGTAAGTCTGGAAGCAAACCATCCCGCAGTTCTACATTTACTATGTTATGGCGCTGCTCACCATCGACTGATTTATCTACACAATAGCTGATCCGTCGGATATCTTCCCTGCGGCTAACAACTCCTTCACTGTAGAGGAAACCAGCAGCTAATTCAAAATCTGCCCCTGGTGTCCGCATCGTTACAGCTACTGTCTTCTGGAGAGGGAGGAGGCGAATTTCTAAAGGTTCTTCGGTGGTGAGTTGGTCTAAACGCGATCGCACTTTCCCATTTTCCACAACCCAAACTTGCGCTTTGGTTTTACTGCCAGTTTGTGTATTCATTACCTATAAAATTCTAGGCATCATTAATTTTTAGAAATTTTCCGGATCAATATTTAATTCTCGCAGTTTTGCTGCTAAGTGATCGGCACGTTGCGCCTGTTGTTGAGCAAATTCTTCAGGTGTGGGAATTAGCTGTCCTTCTGGGGTGAAATAACGCAATTTATTTTCATGAACACCCAAGTACAAACTTAGCTGCTGGCTCCACAACCAACCTTGAGGGTTAGATTCTATGGGTTGATAAGTACCCCCAACTAAGATAAACCCAGCAAATTCTAAATTATTTGGGTCAAACCAGAAATATTCGGGAGTGCGAAAAATATCTTGAAAAATTTGTTTTTTTAGACCTTTGTCAATCGCTGCTGTGGAGTCAGAGAGAAGCTCTACAATGATATTGGGATATTTGCCGTCTTCTTGCCATACTACCCAACTTTTACGAACTTTGCGTTCACATCCCAGGGCTACAAAAAAATCTGGCCCCCGAAAGTCTTCTGACTTGCGCTGGCGTGGACTGTAGTAAATTGTCAGATTACCCGCAGCATAAAAGTCATTGCGATTTTGCCACCATAACTCCAAACATTGTAATAGCAGAATTATTTGGCGTAGATGTAATTCACTTTCCAAGGGCGGTTCGTCACTATATAAGTCTCCCGGAGGAAATATTACATCTTTTGGGAGTTCAAAATCTTGGGCGGCGGACATGACTGTAAGTTTTGGGATTACATTAAATTTAGCGTAGCAGTTACAGATGGTGTTGGCTGCGATGTTACTTCACAAAATAGTTTAGAACTTACGTACTGCACCTTCCCACGGCGCTAACGCTTGTAGTTCAAGGAGAATTCGGGCTGTAGGTACAAAAATTTGCCGCCCAATTAGATGTTTTTGAATGTTCCCCAATTGGCAATAGACAGAAGAAAACTGTGGATTTGGCAGAGATTCTATTGCATTCATGTTTGTTTTAGGGACTTCCAAGAAATAAATTATCCAATCTTGTGGGGTGGGCATCTTGCCCGCCTTTGACTACGGGCGGGCAAGATGCCCACCCCACAAGATTGGATAATTTCTTTCTTGGAAGTCCCTTAGTTTTGTGATGATAGGTTTTTGTTTAAACGCAGAGGTACGCAAAGGAAAGCGCAGAGAGACGCAGAGTTTTTAGTATAAGGTGGATTGTCTCTGGCGTTGCTCTGCAAGGGTGTACTAGTTTATCTTCTATTTAATTAGGTTATTTAGAAATCATCTGATAGAGGTTATTTAACTGAGTTACAATTGCTGGAGGAACAGCCGTAAAATGAATATAAAAACTTCCTCTACCTGCTATTTTGTCTAAAACTTTGGCATATATATCT
>NNBV01002489.1_pt1 | contig 18802 bp, 12 predicted proteins | sample 1173771 | NCBI WGS metagenome assembly NNBV01 (sample SAMN07173938, study PRJNA388173) | plant metagenome | isolation source: symbiotic tissue sample KVS11 | place: Norway: Troms, Kvaloya island | reverse complement strand
TAATAATACTTTAACATTGAATTGTCTTTTTAGCAAGAGAAAAAAACATTCTTGCGCCAAAATTGAGATAGCTAAAAAGGGATATGTACACTTTCTCTCTTGCTCTTTCTGTTTTAATCGAAAGACATCAATAATTGAATCAACCAACTCCATATCTTAATAATTAATTAACATGCCTATGAAAAAAATCTATGAAATGTTTCGGATAAGAGGGCTTCTTGCATTGCTGCAAAGGAGTTATTTTATCTTGGCGGTGATCATTACTCTTGCCGCTATCGGATCGGCACAGGCACAGAGTAAGTCCGTAAGCGGAAAAGTAATTGATGATACAGGCTCATCACTTCCGGGTGTCAACGTACTTGAGAAAGGAACATCCAACGGAACGGTAACGGATGCAGAGGGTGTTTTCAGATTATCCGTTGCTTCCAGCGAATCAATACTTGTTTTCAGTTTCGTAGGCATGGTAAGCCAGCAAGTGCCTGTAGGTAACCAATCAGATATCAGCGTATCATTGGTAAGCGATGCCTCTACACTTTCTGAAATTGTGGTAGTAGGTTACGGAACTCAGGAAGCCAGAGATGTAACAGGTTCAGTGGCTTCGGTAAAGAGTGAAGATTTTAATAAGGGTATTATTAACTCACCAGAACAACTTTTGCAAGGTAAAGTGGCTGGTGTAAATGTCGTTTCCGCAAGTGGTGAACCGGGTGGGAATCAGTCGATCACTATCCGGGGTCCGGGTGGTGTGCGTACAGGAAGCACTCCATTATTTGTTGTGGATGGAATGGCATTGGATAACACCAGCACCAGTGGTGGTGGCGTTAATCCGCTAAACTTCCTTAATCCCAAAGACATTGCTTCTATTGATGTGTTGAAGGATGCATCCGCAACGGCTATCTATGGATCGCGTGGAGCCAACGGTGTGGTTTTGATTACTACCCGCAGAGGTAAAGCAGGAAGTTCAAGCATTACCTATTCTGCTGACTTTGGGTTGTCAAAAATGGCACGCCCTATTGATGTATTTACCGCAGATGAATTTCGTCAGAATGTACCTGCTGCAACAGGTGTGTTAGATGATCAGGGTGCTAATACGGATTGGCAGAAGGAAATATCCCGCACAGCGCTTACTCAAAATCATAATATTTCTTTTGGCGGAGGAGCAGATAAGCTTACATATTATGCTTCGCTGGGCATGCAGGATCAGGAAGGTATCCTGAAGAACAGCAATATGAAACGCTACTCAGGTCGTGTGAATGTAACTCAAAAGGCATTGAATGACAGATTGAGTATTGACATGAATCTGAATGCAACGAATACATCGAACGAGCGCCCTCCAATCGAGACTATTATTGGTGGTGCTTTATCATTTAATCCTACCTATCCTGCGTATGATGCCAATGGGGAACCTTCGGTGCTTAATGTGACCAACGTTTCTCCGCTGGTTGAATTGAAATTGAATAAAGACATCACTACGATTAACCGTGTGATCGGGAACATTTCACCTTCATTTGAAATCATTAAAGGATTAGTTTATAAACTTAATTTTGGTGTTGATAACTCTAATTCGGTAAGAGATATTCAATCATTGCCAAGCTTAACACCTAGCCGGATAGGCCGGATAGAATCCATCTATAAGCGTAACAGCAATTCGTTGATCGAAAATTATATCACTTATACCAAATCGATAGGTGATAATAGTTTGACCGCAATGATTGGACATTCGTATCAGAAATTTTCTATTCAGGAACGCGGATATAGTATCAATACTTTCGCGATTTCAGATGTGGAACCCAGAAATAATCCATCATTGGGATCATCACTTAACCTGACGGACAACAGGCCAACGGCGACAACAATCAAAAATGAGCTCCAGTCTTTCTTTGGCCGTGCTACCTACGAGTGGAAAAGTAAATACCTGGCTACCGCTACTTTCCGTGCAGATGGTTCTACCAAATTTGGTGAGAATAATAAATACGGATACTTCCCTTCCTTCTCTGTAGGATGGAGATTATCTGAGGAGGAGTTCATTAAGTCATTGCCATTCAGTAACCTGAAGTTGCGCGCTGGCTGGGGACAAACCGGAAACCAGGATCTTCCTGAAAAGAAGACACAAGCTTCTTTCAACTCATCAACAGCAGCTGGATCTACTTATCCATTGTACCCAGGTCCTTATCCTGCAGGAACAACGTTTACACGTTTAGCTAATCCCAATCTTCAATGGGAAGTATCCACTCAAACCGATGTAGGTCTTGACTTTGGATTCTTTGGCGGAGCATTATCAGGATCAGTGGACTACTTCAGCAAGAAGACTACCAATATATTATTGAGATTACTGGCTACTGCTGATCCTGTTCAGGTGGCTACCGAAACATGGACTAACCTGAAAGACATGACTGTAACAAATAGCGGTGTGGAACTTGCGTTGAATTATCAGTTTAAGTCTTCAGGAGCTTTCACGTACAACGTAGGAGGTAATATTACTTTTATCAACAATAAAGTTGAAGATTCTCCTTATACAGTTATTCCTTCCGGTACTGCCACAGGATCAGGCTTAACATCAGCCACTATAAATGGTTATGTGAACGGAGAGCCTATTGGTACTTTCTATCTTAAAGAGTTTACCGGATTTGATGCTAACGGGCAAAGCACCTATGCGGACAACGATGGTGATGGTGTAGTTACTGATAAAGACAGAATAGCTGCGGGCACAGCCTTGCCAAAGAAGATGTATAACTTCTATACAACTATAGCTTACAAAGGATTTGATCTTACAGCCAATTTCAATGGTGTGTCAGGCAATAAAATTTATGACAACACCGCCAATGCCAACTTTTACAAGCTTCGCGTGAAGAATAACCTGAATGCTACGGATGAGGCAATTGCTAACCCGGAAGAATCGGCAACCAACCCTGCTTCGGTTTCTACACGTTATCTTAAGGATGCTGCATTCCTGCGTTTGAATAACCTTACACTAGGTTATAACTTCAATACCACTTCATTGAAAGTAAACAATTGGGTGAAAGCGATTCGTTTGTCAGTAACAGGACAGAATTTGTTTGTGATCACCAAATACGATGGATACGATCCGGAGGTGAACACGGAACGCACTCTGGATAATGCTTCATCGTATGGTATTGACTACCTGAGCTATCCTAAAGCAAAGTCAGTAGTAGTTGGCTTGAATGTTACATTTTAATTTTTTAGAGCAATGAAAAAGAATCTAAGTATACTCCTGTTGTTCATTGGTATTATCGGTTGCACCGACCTGAATGAACAAGTGCTGGATGAGACATTGAGCCCAAGTGGCACTTCAGCTAAGCAAGCTGCCGACGGAGCCATAGCTCCGGTGTATGGAAGAATGTTTGACTTATTCAACCACACGAACTATTTCGCTATTCAGGAAATATCTACCGATGAAGCTATCCTCCCTTATCGTGGTGGTACAGACTGGGGTGATAATGGTATTTACATAGCTATGCATCAGCATAACTACACCAGCTCTGATCCTAACTTGCGCAATACCTGGAACTTCATTAACCAGGGAATTGCAAAAGCATTGGTTGCAATCAGTGCATTACCTTCTATTGAGGATGAAAGTGCAAAGGCATATCTGGCAGAAGCAAAAGGAATGAAAGCATTTTATTCCATGCTGTCACTGGATCTGTTTGGTTTAGTGTTCACCAAAGGAAATGTGAATGATGTTTCTACTATCCTTCGTGGTGCGGAAGCAGTGGAATACATTAAAGCAGATTTGCTGGCTGCTGAGGCTGACCTTGATCCAAATGCTGGTCCAGGGCGTCTTACGCCTGCTGCTATTTGGGGATTGCTTGCACGTTTGCATTTGAATGCTGCTGTCTATACGGATCGCTATGCAACCTCTTTCAGTTTTTCAAATGATGATATGGATAAGGTGATCTCTTATACAGAGAAGATTATTCAATCAGGTAACTATCAATTGTCAAACGATTACTTTGCTGTTTTTGGTAATAATAATCATGACAATAAGGAATTGATTTTTGCTATTGATCAGCGATTTGATATTGCCGGTTCTCATAATCGCATGGCTTATTTCTCCATATCAGGTGATCAGTGGCCTTTGCCTAATTTCCCTAATGCAAATGGAACCGATGGCCCGGCTATTACACCAGACTTTTACCAATCCTGGGTTTCCGCCTATGGAGCTACTGATCCAGCGGTTGCCGATCCCCGTTTTCATAAACAGAATCTGGCTATCTACACTGATCCAACAGCTACTTGTGTTGCTGCGGCTAATTTTAATATCAACCGTGGTATTTTAAGAGGTCAGCAATATGGTTTAATTAAACAGGCTGGTGCATTCGTAAAATGTGGTGATGGCACTTATCAAGTAGGTAAATTGTTCAATGTGAGCCGTAACAAGCCAACGGAAGCGGTGCTCTTTACAGAACAGGTAAACTTTTCAAACTTCAGCAATCACCAGAATGGTTATCGTGTAGAAAAGTATGAGTTCGGTAGAAATTCGGATACAGGAAGAAACAAGGGTGATGCGGATATTATAATTCTTCGCTTGGCCGATGTATACCTGATGCATGCTGAAGCTAAATTGCGTAAAGGCGATGCAGCAACCGCGTTGCAGGATGTAAACACCGTGAGAGCCGCCAGAACAGTGACAACACCGGCACCAGCATTGACTTCTATGAACCTTGACTTATTGTTACGCGAACGTGGATTCGAGTTGTATTGGGAGATGCAAAGACGTACCGATATGATTCGTTTTGGAAAGTATGAAGGTATATGGACAGAAAAGAACAATGCTGATGTGAAAAAGAGAATCTTCCCAATTCCACAAACTGCTATCGATGCTGCTTCTAACATACCAGGCTATTTGATTCAGAACGAAGGATATTAAGTTTAAGTAATTCAATATTTAGTCCACAGACTATAGTCGATTGTCGGCTGCGGTCTGTGGACTATCCTTTTAATCGAACAACATGAAAAGTAAATTTGTAAGGCGTTTATCTGTTTTAGGTTTTATTATTTATACCGTTGCATCATTTGCACAAACTGCAAAAAAAATAACACCCAAACTTGAAGTAAATCCCAATGCAGTAAATTTTATTGTGATGGGCGATTGGGGAAGAAACGGGGAAGATCACCAGAAGCCCGTAGCTGCACAAATGGGTAAGACAGCAACAGCAGCAAGTGTTGATTTCATTATTTCTACAGGAGATAATTTTTATCCACTAGGTGTGATCAGTGAATTTGATCCTTCATGGAAATATTCATTTGAAGATATTTATACCGCCTTTTCCCTGCAATGGGATTGGTACCCGGTACTGGGCAATCACGATTATGGTTCTAACCCCGATGCACAGGTAGCTTATTCCAAAATCAGCCGCAGGTGGAGAATGCCTTCGCGGTATTACTCCAAAAAATTCAATCTTAATGGAGACAGTACACAACAGTTGCTTATTGCTTTCATTGATACGAATCCATTCCTTAAAGATTTTTATAAAAATGCCAACTACGGTCCCAATGTAAAATCGCAGGACAGTACTGCCCAAAAGCTTTGGTTAAAGAATGTACTCAGCGATCCTTCACCCAATGTTAAATGGAAGCTGATTGTAGGTCATCATCCCATGTTTACAGGAAGTGATAAGCGAAGGGAAGGATACGATACACGTAACATTCGTGCATCATTGAAAAAGCTAATGGAGGAAAATAATGTAGATGCTTATCTGGCAGGTCATGATCATAGCCTTCAGCATATAGTAGTGGATGGATTAGATCATTTTGTGTCAGGTGCGGCATCAGAAGCAACCCAGGTAGGCATGCTGCCGCAAAGTAAATTTGCCGTATCGAAATATGGATTCATGTTGTTCTCTGCCTTGCCGGACAAGATAGTGGTTCAGGCCATTGATGAAAGCGGTGCTGTTTTGTATCGTACCGAATTAAAGAAATAGTCTTTACTTGTAAATTTTAGTATTCATGCGGTTGTTGTTTGCTTTTCTTCCTGTTGGTGAATTCTACTATCGCCCGGGAGTAAACCTCTTCCTCTATCTTCGCACATAGTGACTATGTGCATGCTGTGCCGTTTTATGTTTCTTATTCTCAGCAGGTGGGTTTTATTGATTGATCTGAAATTTAATTGGAAGTATCATCCGTACAGCTACAGGCTCGTGATTTTGCTTACCGGCATTCCACTTAGGCATTAGAGAGATTAATTTAATTGCCTCTTTATCGCATTCGGCACTTACCCCTTTTACAACCTTTACCTCTACAACATTTCCATCGGCATCAATTACAAAGCTTACAAAGACGGTTCCTTCAATCCCCATAGCACTTGCACTTTTAGGATATTTAAAATGTTTGGACAGTAATTTCATCATTGCAGCACGTCCTCCAATATATTCGGGCATGACTTCTGCAAAATCCACCGGACCTTTTGGGGTGACAGGAACAACCTCAACAGGAGCTACACCTGTAGAAGGTTCTACGAATATAACATTACCATCTCCCTCCGATGATGGAGCATCAACTGTTAATTGATTGTTGGGAGGAATGATAGTCGTAGTTTCTGTTGTTACCACTTTTAGAGGAAGGTTAGTCGGGGCACTTGCAGCAGCAGGTGGAGGAAGAACTGGTTGTACGATCTTAATAACAGGAGGTGGCCCAATTTCAATTACTGGCTTTTCGGTATTGATAATAGGTGGCAATTTTACTTTACCGCCAGAGAGATAGTGAATGATCTGTGGTGAGAAAATCAATAGTATGGCAAAGGAAACACTGGTGCCGAAAGCGATCATTGCATTGCGCGAGTACGTTTGCCTGACCAGGTACGCTCCATAACTTCGGTTACGGTTTTCAAAAATCACATCATCCCAGGTGTACTGATTTTCTATTTCTGTTTTCATAGTAATAGATGTTTAGGTTGTTATTGATTGTAGAATGCGGTGCAACTCAAATAGTCACAACCTTCACTTTATTTTTTTTACAACGATTGATGTCTCCCGCCTATTAAATTAAAAAGTACAAAGTGCTTTTAGCTACTCAATAGCTTAATAAATCAGTAACAATGAGTTTCTCTTTCAGCATGAGGAATAAATCTTCTTTGCGGCAAAAAACATAACTGTACTTCGTGATTTTATGATTACAAATACGGAAATCAATTGTGTCATCGATTCTTATTAATCCCATAATAATCAATTAACATGCCTATGAAAAAAATCTATGAACTGTTTCAGGAAAGAAAACTTCTCTCGCTTATGCGCAGAAGTTCTTTTATTCTGAGTGTGCTCGTGTTTGCAGTATTTAGCAATGCTGCTGCGTTCCAAACTAAAACGGTTGTCGGAACAGTGAAAGATGAAGCCGGTGGATCTGTTCCTGGTGTGAACATTTTAGAAAAGGGAACGACCAATGGTACAGTAACCGATGCCGATGGAAAATTCAGACTTTCAGTAGCCTCAAATGAATCGGTATTGGTTTTCAGTTTCGTAGGAATGGTAACACAACAAGTTACTGTTGGAACTCAATCAGAGGTAAGTGTGAAAATGGTTAGTGATGCGTCTACACTTTCTGAAGTAGTAGTAGTGGGGTATGGTGATCAGAATAAGGCTGATGTTACAGGAGCTGTTGCACAAATTACTTCTGAAAATTTTAGACAAGGGGTAAATACTTCCGCGGACAATCTGATTCAGGGCAAGATAGCCGGAGTGCGCGTTGTGAATAGCAGCGGCGAACCTGGTGCAGGTATGGACGTTGTAATCAGAGGTATTGGATCTATCCGCAGTGGCAGTACTCCATTGTTTGTGGTGGATGGTGTTCCGCTTTCTAATGATAACTCAAGTCCGGTAGGAGGTAGTGTAGGTTTTGGTTCGTCCAATGCATCTAACCCGCTAAATTTTCTTAACACTTCTGACATTGAGTCAATTAACGTACTGAAAGACGCATCGGCAGCTGCTATCTATGGAGCACGTGGTGCCAATGGCGTTGTTATTATTACCACCAAGCGCGGAACCAAAGGAAAGGGAACGCTTACTTTCGACAACTACGTTGGCGTTTCAACTGTAGCCAAAAAAATGAATCTGTTGTCAGCAGATCAGTATCGTGATGCAATTAAAGATAAGAATTTTGATCGCGGTGGAAATACCGATTGGCAAGATGAGATATTTGGAACGGGAGTAACTAACAATCAGGCATTAGCATTTGCTAAACAAACTAACAGCGGAGACTATTATGTGTCCCTTGGTCATATGGATCAAAAAGGTATTGTTGGCAATAGCGGTTTCTCTCGTTATTCTGCGCGCCTCAATGCTTCTGAATCATTTTTCGATGATGAGCGTCTGAAGATAGGCGTTCATTTAACAGCCAGCGAAACAAAAGAAAGAGCTGTTCCAACCAGTGATGATGGTGGTTCAAACGGTCAGTTGATTACTCAAACATTGATGGCTAACCCTACTTATCCGGTATTCGACCAGAATGGTGATTACACTAACTTCAAGGCAAATGCTTACTATAACCCGGCTTACTTATTAAGCATCTACGATGATGTAGCTCATACTACGCGTGTGTTGGGTAACATAGAAACTTCGTTCCGCATTGTTAAAGGTCTTCAGTACAAGTTCAACGCAGGTGTGGACCGCTCAATAGGCAAGCGTGATGCTACTTTGTATCCTAACCTTACCGATATCAATCCCACAGGGCGCTATACACAAATCAATATCGAGTCAACCAATACATTGCTCGAGCATTATTTAACTTATAATACAGTTGTTGATCGTCATAAATTTGATGCGTTAGCCGGATTCTCATATCAGAAATTTGATCGCTCTGGCTCTACATGGGGATTGTCAGGTATTGCGGCACAAGGCAAAGGTGTTCCTCCAAAATATAATCCTGGTTACCAGGGTACACTTCTTCCTGCAACGGGCTACAGCCAGGAAAATGAACTGCAATCCGTTTTTGGACGTGTGAACTATTCATTTAATGAGAAGTATTTGGTGACAGCCTCTATGCGTGCAGATGGTTCAACACGTTTTGGTGATAATAACAAGTACGGTTATTTCCCTTCTTTCGCTGCAGGATGGAATATTTCACGTGAAGATTTCTTATCATCAAACAAATGGATTTCAAACGCTAAACTTCGCGCAAGCTGGGGGCAGACCGGAAATCAGGATGTACCTAACAAAATTACTCAGGCAAGTTATGCGCTATCAGGCGGAGATGGTTATTACCTGTATAACAATCTGAATCTCGTAAACGGGTTAACAATTACCCGCACGGTAAATCCGAATTTGAAGTGGGAAGTATCTACTCAATACAATTTCGGACTTGATTTCAGCCTGTTAGATGATCGCTTGTATGGTACAGTTGATTATTTCAACAAGACAACAACTGATGCAATCTTATTTATCCCGTCTCCGGTATTAAGCCCTACATCAAACGTATGGGTTAACATTGATGGTAAAATCGTAAACACAGGTGTAGAGCTTTCATTAGGATATCACATTTTGCGTGGCAGCAAATTCACCTGGTCAGTTGATGCAAACGGGGCAACTCTTCACAACGAAGTAAAAGACCTTCCTGTATCTGAAATCTATTCAGGTATTGTTTCCGGAACTGGTCTTACTGACGTGTGGGCTAACATTTATAAAAGCGACTATGCAGTTGGCTCATTCTATTTACTCAAGAGCGATGGCTTAGATGAAAACGGAGCTGAGAAGTTCGTAGATAAAGACGGTGATGGTCTGATCACCAACGCTGATCGTTATGTTATTCAAGGAGCATTACCTAAGTTCTCTTACGGTATAAACTCACAGATGAAGTATGGCGCTTTTGATTTGTCACTTTCCTTCATCGGCCAGACAGGTGGATACCTTATCAACAACACTGCTGTAGGTGTGATCAATGTGAATAACCTGAATTCAGACAGAAATACTTCTGTTGAAAATGCCAGCTCCGGAGCTGCTATTACCAACCCTCCAAGATTATCTACACGATATCTGGAGAGCTCTGATTTCTTCAGATTGAATAGCGCACGCCTGGGTTACACGTTCCGTCATCCATCTATTTCATGGTTGGATAATGCAAACCTATATGTGACAGGACAAAACATATTCACAATTACCAACTACAGTGGCTTCGATCCATTGATCAATAGCCCTAAAGCGTTGAGCGGTAATCAATCATTGGGTATCGATTACCCGCGTTATCCTACTGCCAGAACATTTACTGTAGGTTTATCTTTAAAATTCTAAACGACATGAACATTAAGAATATATTCAAATCGAAATCGACACAGATTGTCGCTGCCACGCTGTTCCTTAGTTTTTCTGCCTGTACTAATCTTGAAGAACAAGTACGTGATGAAGTTTTGGGAGGTGGATCGATCACCGCAGAGAGTGCACTTGCTGCTGCTTATGATCGTCTTGGTGATGCAACCTTTACTGACAATAGCGGAATGATTGCCATGCAGGAATACTCTTCTGATATCGCGCTACTTGCTACACGAGGTAGCGATTGGGGTGATGGAGGGAAATGGAGAGAAATGCATGAGTTCACATGGACATCAAATAGTCTTCTGCTCAATGACAACTGGGGACGTCTTACCAATGGTATTGCCCGTTCATTGTCTGCGATATCGGTTGTCACCAATTCAACGGATGCTAATAAGAATATATTCCTGGCAGAGGCACAGGGGCTCTATGCATTCTACGCATTCCATACAATAGACTTGTTCAATCAGACACCTTATCGCGACCCACTGAAAACTCCTGATCCACTAAATACAAATGAAGTGGCGGAAATGAAGCAGGCACCGGAAGTTATTGATGAACTGATCATGTTAGTTGAATCGATCATCCCGAACCTGGCATTGTTGGGAGATAACAGCACACATACAGGTCGCTTTACAAAGCAGGCGGCTTATGCTTTGCTTGCAGACATGTACCTGAATCGCGCAGTGTACAAAGATCGTTTTAATGCCTCCTCTAGTTTTGCTTTCACAGAACCATCGTTGACCAGCGGCCAGAACGATATGGATCGTGTTATCTATTATACTTCTTTACTGATAAACGACAGCAAGTTTCAGTTAGCGAAAAACTACTTCTCCAATTTCGATATTAATAATTCAGGTGCGCCAGAGCACATCTTTGCTATCGTTCAAAAGATTGATGCATTCCGTGCCGGTGATAATGACCTGGGCTATGTAAACGTAGAGCGTAATCAGCGCCCTTCTCCTGCCAACCGTGGTACGAATGCTGCATGCATGACTACCGAATTCTTTCATAGCTGGGATGGTAATCAGGATGATCCACGTTTTTCACGCAAGTATCAGTATAGCGATGGTACCTGGTTTATGAATGATGGTACAGATGTAAGTGTTCCAGCCAGTGATGTAGTAGCAGGAACTACACAACCCTGGTTTCATTTCAACAGAGGAATCATTTACGGTCAACAGTACGGGCCCGTATTGGATGCCTCTGGTAAATTTATAATGACAAACGGACGCATTGCAGTGAAGCCACTGGTAATAGAGAAGAATACGAGTACACCTATGAACTTTACACCTGATCTGGTTTTTGATAATCCACTTGTATCTGTATTGACAACTAATCAATTGAACCGTGGTGCCCGTATATTCAAGTTTGAATTTGACCCTGCTGGTGTATCAGGCCCTGATAATGGCGTGAGTGGAGTGGATATTCCGCTTTATCGTCTTGGAGGTATTTACACCATGCGCGCAGAAGCTTACTTCCGCAAAGGTGATGTTACCTCTGCCCTTGCTGATATCAATATGCTTCGCACAACCAGAACCCGTGAAGCGCTTTACGCAAATGCGCCAGGTAAAGCGATCGCTTCTTTAGATAAAGATGTACTTTATAAGGAACTCGGATTTGAGTTGTATTGGGAAATGAAACGCAGACCACAGATGATCCGCTTTGGCACGTTCGATCTTCCGTTCACCGCAAAAGCAAAATCACAACCTTTCCGCAGAGCTTTCCCTATACCACAGTCGGCTATCGATGTGAATAAGCAGATTGTTCAAAACGCAGGTTACTAAGAAGTAAAATATCAAACAGGTATAAATGATAAGGCCGTCTCTTAAATTTGAGGCGGCCTTTTCTAATTGATTAAACATTAACAAAAATGTATCTTATCATTAATTGTCTTGCTTAAATTAACTCATCTATGATTCGATTATTACTTTCTCTCTTATTTAGTGCTGTGCTAATCACATTCGCTCATGGTCAGCAATACAACTCCTCTTCCATCTTCGCACATAATGATTATGTGCATGCTGTTCCTTTCTATAATTCCTATCATGAACAGGCAGGTTTTATTGAAGCAGATGTTTTTCTTCAGCAAGGCCAGTTACTGGTAGCACATACTCCGGAAGAGATGGACATCCATTATACGCTGGACTCACTTTATCTAAAGCCATTAGTAAAGAACTTTAACAAGAATAAGGGATTTGCATACGCGGATCATAGCAAACCTCTTACGCTGATGATTGATTTGAAGACGGAAGGTGTTTCGACCCTGGATGCACTGGTAAAAAAAATAAAAGAATACCCTTCGCTCTTATCTGCTACCAATTTTGAGATCACCATTAGCGGTAATGTTCCACCTCCTTCTCTTTGGAAAAATTATCCTGACTTCATTCATTTTGACGGAAGACCAGGTATTGACTACACGAATGATCAATCAAACCGGATTAGTTTAATCAGCACGAGTTTCCAGGCTTATACTAAGTGGAATGGCAAAGGTGTTCCTATAAAAGAGGATCGTAAAAAGATACAAGCCGTAATTGAGCAGGTACATGCAAAGGGAAAGAAGATCCGCTTTTGGGCTACACCTGATTTAACTAACGCATGGATCACCTTAATAAAAATGAAAGTAGATATCATTGGCACGGATGACGTGCTCGCACTTTCCTCTTTTGTTCAGAAACTTCCTGCTTCCAGTTTTCAAAACAATCAGTTTCACCAGGTCTATCAGCCATCGTATTCATTATCAAAAAAATCGCCTAAGAATATTATCCTGCTGATTGGTGATGGCATGGGACTTACTCAATTGTATAGTGCTTATACTGCCAACAAAGGCAACCTCAATATTTTCAATATCAAAGACATTGGTTTCTCGGTAACCACTTCAGCGGATAGCTACATTACCGATTCGGCTGCGGGAGCAACTGCAATGGCCAGCGGTACTAAAACCAATAACCGATACATCGGTGTAGATTCAACGGGAAGCAAACTTCCTTTGATTACGGAGCAACTGAAGAAAAGTAATTTCAAAACTGCTATTATTTCCGCAGGAGATATTACCGATGCTACACCTGCTTCTTTTTATGCGCATCAACCCGAAAGAGGTTTGAGTGAAGCCATCGCATTGGATTTTCTTTCCAGTGACAATGATATTCTGATCGGAGGGAAAGTGTCTTCATTTAATAATAGCAAAGACAAAAAGAATCTTCTGGATCAGCTTTCTCAAAAAGGATATACGGTAGCCACCTCTTTTAAATCGCTGGACACTATCCGTGCTTCTAAATTTGTGGTGCTGGACGACTCAGCGGTTGTTTCTAAAATAAAAGGACGTGGCGATTTTCTTTCGCGTTCATTAAAGAAGAGCCTTGCTGTTTTTTCAGAGAACAAAAAACCTTTCTTTATCATGGCCGAAGGTGCGCAGATCGATTACGGTGGTCATGATAATAATATGGAGTATGTGGTACGCGAAACGCTGGACTTTGATCAGGCCATTGGTGAAGCGATGAGATTTGTTGATCAGAATAAAGAGACACTCCTTATTATAACAGCCGATCATGAAACGGGCGGCCTCACTTTACTGGATGGAAGTATTTCTAATGGATACGTGCAAGGGCATTTCAGTACTTCAGATCATACCGCAGTGATGGTTCCGGTGTTTTCTTACGGACCGGGAGCGGAGAATTTCAAAGGAGTTTATCAGAATACGGATCTTCCTACCAGGATTTTAAAAATCCTCACGGTGAAATAAGCTTCTTTTAGCTTCATCCTTTCTTTGTTTTTGCTTTTAGCCCGGGTTTCGGGCTAAGCACAGCTCTTTTTTATTTCCTTCCTGCCAGTTAAAAAACCTTACTATCAATTAGTTAGGCAAGTATCGTTTTGCCTGGTTTCTCCATTTTTCTCCTCTTTTTCTTCACTTCCTGTTACTGCCAAAGTGGTAACTGAGAGAGTAAAAATCACTTTTTATCGTATAAAATGTAAAAAAGTGGTGGAAAGTGGTGGAAAGTGGTGTGAAATTACATAGGTTTGCTTAGGGGAAAAAGACAACCACTACGTCTATGACTTTCTTCACTAGTCAGTTTGATAGTAAAATCGATGCTAAAGGCAGGTTAATACTGCCTGCGCGGATCAAAAGCCAGCTCCCGGAAGGAGAGCAGGAGCTTGTGGTGCGCAAAGGTTTCGAGCAATGCCTCATACTGTACCCGATGGTGGAGTTCAAAAAGGTCTTCTCAAAAATTTCGGGTCTCAATGAATTCAACGAAGAGTATCGCAAACTACAGCGAAACTTTTTGTCGGGTGTGGTAACGGTTGAGCTGGATGGCAGCGGTCGTTTTCTGATACCCAAGAACATGCTCGCCTATGCGCAGATCGATAAAGATGCGATGCTGGTGGGAATGGGAAACAAAGTTGAAATCTGGAATCCAACCATCTATGAGAAGCACCTGATCAGCGATCCGGGTGAGTTGTCTAAGCTGGCGGAAAAATATTTAAATGAGTAGTGAAAATGGATTCCGGACTCTTGTTCCTGAATTCTTGAAATAAAGAATATGAACAAGTCGACCGGAAGCTATCACAGGCCCGTGATGTTGGCAGAGTGTATCGAAGGATTACAGATTGATCCCGAAGGCACTTATGTAGATGTAACGTTTGGCGGTGGTGGACATAGCTTAGCCATTCTGGAAAAACTGAAAGGTGGAAAACTGATCAGCTTTGACCAGGATGAAGATGCAAAACATCAGGCTGAAAATATTCAGCATCGTTCTTTTATATTCTGTCAGGCCAATTTCATGTACATGAAAAAGTATTTGAAGCTGCACGGAGTGACAAAGGTCAATGGCATTCTTGCTGACCTCGGTATTTCATCGCACCAGATCGATTCGCCGGAACGTGGTTTTTCAACCCGCTTCGATGGACCATTGGATATGCGTATGGATAAAAAAGGTTCTCTGAGTGCAGCTAAACTTTTGAATGAATACGCAGAGGAAGAATTGCATAAGATCTTCGGTATGTATGGCGAAGTGAAGAATGCAAGAACATTGGCCAAGCTCGTAGTGCAGCAACGTGCGGATAAAAAGTTTGATAAGATCAATGACCTGATCGAACTACTGAAACCAATCGCACCATGGGGCAAAGAGTTCAAGTATTATGCGCAAGTCTTTCAGGCATTGCGCATTGTAGTGAACCAGGAGATGGAAGTACTGGAAAGCTTTCTGCTGCAGTGTGGTGAAGTGATGGAGACAAACGGCAGGCTGGTAGTAATGAGTTATCATTCGCTCGAAGACCGAATGGTAAAAAATTATATCAACACCGGGAAAGTGTTTGGTGAGCTGGAGAAAGACTTCTATGGTAATCCATTGAAACCCTTTCAGGCTGTAACACGAAAACCGGTTGAGGCTAGTGAAGAAGAGATTCTTGAGAATAACAGGGCCAGAAGTGCTAAGCTAAGAATAGCAGAAAAGATAGAAGAAGTGAACAGCAAGTAAGAGTAGTATAAAAGTGGAGAACAAGTTTAGAATAGAACCGGAAAAGAAAGGTAACGAGACTCGCGTGAAGCCTGTAGTAAAAGCACCTGCGGGCAGCGGTACGAGTTTGTTTTCTGGTATGGAGAAGAAGATGAAACTGGAAACCTATTTTGAAGAAGGTTTCCCGGTTCAGTATCTGCCTAAAATTTTGTTCGTTATGTTTTTGAGTCTGATCTATATAAGCAACACCCACTATGCAGAAAAGACAACACGTGCTATTGACCGTGCGCAAAATGAAGTAGAAGATTTACGTGCCGACTATACCACATTGAAAGCAGACGTGATGTTTGCCAGCAAGCAAAGTGAAGTAGCACGAAGAGTAAAAGAGTTAGGATTAAAAGAAAGTTTACGTCCGCCATTTAAGATTGTAGTTGACGCTGATGAATATTAAGAAGTCCATATTAGTACGTGTACGCGTAGCGTTTCTCGCGATCGTCATTTTTGCGATCTGCGTGGCAGCGAAGGTGGGCCATATTCAGTTTGTGGAAGGGGAGAAGTGGGCCAAGATGGAAGAGGAGATCATGTTTGATTACAAAACCGTGAAGGCTACACGTGGTAATATCTATTCCGATAATGGAAGTTTGCTCGTTACTTCATTACCTTTTTACAAAGTAGCCATTGACCCCACACTTGCTAAGGATAAAATCTTCAATGATGGTATCGATTCTCTTTCAGAATTGCTTTCGCGCTATTACAAGGACAAGTCAAAAACAGATTACAAGCGAATGTTGAAAGATGCACGTGCATCACGTAAGCAATACATCATTATCAACCGCAAGCAAATCAACTATCAGACAAAAAAAGAAATGTCTACCTGGCCTATTTTGCGCGAAGGCAGATATCGAGGTGGAGTCATCTTTGAAAAAAATGATGTACGCTATCGTCCATTCTCCAATTTAAGCCGGAGAACGGTTGGTTATGTAAATGATAACGGTGTAGGTGTAGGATTGGAATACAGTTTCAATGATGTACTCGGTGGACAAAACGGAGAAGCACTATTTCAGAAAATAGCTGGCGGTGTTTGGAAACCGGTTTTCGATGGTAACAATACCAAATCCATTGATGGTCTGGACATACAAACTACGTTGGATATCAATCTCCAGGATGTAGCTGAAACCTCGCTTTACAGGCATATGACGCAACACGATGCGGATGAAGGTACCGTGGTTGTTATGGAAGTAAAGACCGGACACATCAAGGCGATATCTAACCTTACCCGTGATGGAAAGGGAAATTACCAGGAGAAATATAACATTGCTGTGGCAGGTTCGATTGAACCTGGTTCAACTTTCAAAGCAGTGACCATGATTGCTTTATTGGAAGAAACCAATATTGCACTGACTGATAATATTGAGACAGGAAATGGTCTTTACAATTTTTATAACCGAACTGTAAAAGATCATGATGTCGGTGGCTATGGAACAGTAAGTATTCAGAGATCTTTTGAGTTATCATCCAATGTGGCGATGGCTAAATTGACGGATAAATACTTTGGTACTAAACCAGAAAAGTTTCTGAAATATGTGGACGACTTGAAATTATCTAAACCACTGGGCATTCAGATTGCAGGTGAGACTTATCCCAAGATTACACGACCAACGGATAAAAGCTGGAGCGGAATAACACTTCCATGGATGTCTTACGGATATGGATTTGAAATTTCCCCACTTCATACATTGACATTGTATAATGCAATAGCCAATGATGGAAAAATGGTGAAGCCCATTTTTGTTACTTCAGTTAATCGGGCAGACGATGTGCAAAAAGAATTTGAGCCAGAAGTATTGAATAGTAAAATCTGTTCCAATAAGACATTAGCCCAAATGAAGATATTGTTGGAAGCGGTTGTAGAGAACGGAACAGCTAAAAGCTTGAAAGGAACGCACTATCGCATTGCCGGTAAAACAGGCACTTCTCAGATACTGGAAGATGGACATTACACAAAGAAGTATATCACTTCTTTTGTTGGATACTTCCCTGCTCAGGCACCGAAGTATTCTATCATTGTAATGATGAAAAATCCAAAAGGGATTTTCCAATATGGAAGCAGTGTTGCTGGTCCTGTATTCAAAGAGATAGCCGATAATATTTATGCGCGCGATTTGAATCTGCACATGGCAATGGAAAAGAAAGCCGTGTTTGAAGCAGGTGTGTTTCCTGTGATTCGTGCCGGTAATCAGGAAGAGCTGAGCATGCTTACGAATGAATTAGGGGTTTCTTCTCATACTGCTACAGAAGAAGAATGGGTAAAGGCAGCAAAGAATGGAAGCTCGGTAGTGTGGAGAAAGAATGCAATTGTGAACGATAGAGTGCCTGATGTAACAGGTATGACTTTCCGTGATGCCATTTATGTGTTGGAGAAATCCGGTTTGCGTGTCGTGCATGATGGAAAGGGAAGAGTAGAAGAACAATCCATTCCTGCGGGAGCGAGATTTACAAAAGGATCAAGAATTTATATTCGATTGAGTTAATGGCGGAACTGAAAGACATATTATATAGAGTAAGTATCACCTCTACATCGGGCGACATGAATGTAGATGTAAAAGGTATTTGCTTTGATTCACGCAAAGTGAAGCCTGGCTTTCTGTTCGTAGCGGTGAAGGGCACGCAATCCGATGGGCATGCGTATATCGATAAAGTGATAGCAGCAGGAGCACAGGCGATAGTATGTGAAAAATTACCAGAGACGATCTCTGATGATGCAACTTATGTGTCAGTAAAAAACAGCGCCCAGGCGTTGGGGGTGATTGCGGCTAACTTCTATGGTAACCCATCTGAAAGAATTAAACTGATTGGTATAACCGGTACGAACGGAAAAACAACGGTTGCTACTTTGTTATTCAAGCTTTTTAATTCAATGGAGCATCGCTCCGGATTGTTATCCACAGTTGTGAATAAAATTGTGGATAAAGAAATAACAGCCACACACACTACTCCTGATCCGATTCAGATCAATGAGTTGTTGCTGGAAATGATTGAGGCAAAATGCACGCACTGCTTTATGGAGGTGAGTTCACATGCGGTTGATCAGGGTAGAAT
>NNBV01003347.1_pt1 | contig 18816 bp, 18 predicted proteins | sample 1173771 | NCBI WGS metagenome assembly NNBV01 (sample SAMN07173938, study PRJNA388173) | plant metagenome | isolation source: symbiotic tissue sample KVS11 | place: Norway: Troms, Kvaloya island | reverse complement strand
GCATAGCGGTATTCCTCCGATAGGAAGTGATGGATATTCGGCCGTGCTTGATCTGCAATTGTTGCTGGCTTATCAGACCGCTGCTAAACTGGAAGAAGACCTTGGATTGAAAGAACTGGCTGCAAAGTATAACGAAGAAGCAAGGCGCTTAGCGCAATCAATAGAGAAAGCATATTGACAGGAAGATCGTAAACTATTTTTTGATACCAGCGATAAGAAACAGGCATCGCAACATACCAACACACTTGCAGTGCTTACCGATATAGTGAAAGGAGAGAAGATGGAAGACGTGATGATCAGAACCATTGCGGATACCACATTAACACCAGCTACCATTTACTTTCAATACTATGTAAACCAGGCATTGGCGAAAGCAGGCATGGGTGATGTATATCTTTCGAGACTTGGTGTATGGAAAGAAAATCTGAAACAGGGACTTACCACCTGGGCAGAGATCAGTGATATCAACAACGCCCGTTCCGATTGTCATGCATGGGGAGCAAGCCCTAACATCGAATTCTTTCGCATTGTGTTGGGAATCGATTCGGATGCACCTGGTTTTAAAAAGATAAAGATTCAGCCACATCTTGGTGTATTGAAACAAGCTTCCGGTGTGATGCCTCACCCGGATGGAGAGATCAGCGTGAATTACTCCCCGGATAAGAAAGGAAAATGGTCGGCCGTTATTGCTATCCCTACCGCCACAACGGGTAGTTTGGTGTGGAAAGGAAAAACGTATTCATTGCAACCTGGTTTGAATACCCTTGCTTTGTAAGTTTACTTTATATTCATTTTTGTTTGAATGATTACTCATTTAGGAATAGCGCTCATCACTTTCATGGTTACCAATATTGATGACCTGCTTATACTCAGTATCTATTTTGCGAGCCCTAAGTATAAAACAAGAAATATTGTTGTTGGTCAATATCTTGGTATTGTATCGTTAATAGTGATCAGCCTTACCGGGTTGATTATCGGAAAGATCTTTGAGCCGCATTGGGTGAGCTTACTGGGATTATTGCCTTTTTCGCTTGGAGTGAAAGACCTGTTTGCTTTACTTAAAAAGGAAGAAGATCCTGGTGATGCAGAACCTGTAGCGCAGCGAAGTCAATGGCAATTTCTTAATGTAGCGTTAGTGACCGTTGCCAATGGAGGAGATAACATTGGCGTTTATGCTCCTTTGTTCGCCAATATAAAAGCGCAGCTCATCCCGGTTTACATCACCACGTGGCTGCTGCTTACGGGATGCTGGTGTGCAATGGCTTATTTTGTGGTGAAGCATCCACGTGTCAAAGTTATATTTGCCAGGTATGGAAAGCTGATCCTTCCGGTTTTCCTGATTTTACTTGGCTCATGGATCATGAAAGATTTTATGACGTGGTTACTGGTGCGTTGATTGTTGAAAAATGTAGTTATGATGAAACGAATTCTGTTGTTGTTATTGACTGGTGTTGCGATGCATGCTTTCGCACAAAGCCAAAAACAAGTAGCTATTACTATTGATGATGCACCGCTGACCCAATGGTCGGATGCCACCCCTTTGAATGTGAAGAAAGCGGCCAATGAAAAATTACTAAAGGCGTTCGAAAGTAAAAAGATACCTGTAACGATATTTATTAACGAGAATACACTACAAGGAGCAGAAGAGAAAGCCCGGATCGATATACTGGCGAAGTGGTTAGAGAGTCCGTTGGTGACTGCGGGCAATCATGGTTACAGTCACGCTAACTTTGCGACTACATCCATTGAAGACTTTCAGCAGGAGGTTGTAAAAGGAGAAGAAATCACAAAACGATTATTGGCAAAGATAAAAAAACAACTAAAGTATTTTCGCTTCCCTTACAATGCCACGGGCAAGGACAGCGTGTCCCGCTTTGCTATGGAAGCATTCCTGCAAAGTAAAGGATACATCAGTACTCCGTTTACTATTGAGAGTCAGGATTATCTTTTTGCAGGCATCTATCAAGGTCAGTTGGATAAGGGAGATAAAAAAGGCGCTGAACAAACAGGACGCGATTATGTAGCGTTCACGTTAAAAACGTTTCACTACTTTGAAAAAGTAACGCAGGAGCAATATGGAAAACAGATCCCTCAGATTTACCTTTGTCATGATAATCAGTTGAACGCGGATTATATGCCATCACTTCTTGCTGAACTGCAGAAGGCGGGCTACGGTTTCAAAAGCCTGGAAGAGGTGATGCGTGATCCGGTGTATCAAAACCAATCCTATTATACAGGCCCGTATGGATTCTCGTGGTTGTATCGCTGGGAGAAGGACGTGAAAAAACGAAGACAACTGATGATAGCGCAGCCTGAAATAGATACACCTGTTGAATCAAAAAAAGAATAGCATGAGCTTAACACAAGAATATAGAACAGTGTTGAAGGGCCTTCATGACAAAGGAGGCACCGGTAATGTGAATGAGTTTTTATCCATTACTGCTGACCGTTTTGATGAAGGGTTTACCATCGCCAACAACATGCAGAACAACGACCTCTTGAAGTTGCTGTATTCTAACTTCAATAAAAACCTGGTGGTGGTGGAGTGGACGCTGCTGGGTGAAAACGAATTTCATAAACCAGGATGAAACCCAAAGCCATCTTTAACTGGAGTGGAGGTAAGGACTCGTCTTTGAGCCTGTTCCGGATCCTACAGCAGCAACATTATGAAATCATTTGTCTGCTCACCAGCGTGAGTGAGCAACACCAGCGTATTTCCATGCACGGTGTGCGAACAGCATTGCTCCATCAGCAAGCAGCAAGTATCGGTATACCATTACAAAAAATGCAAGCCCCCGACATGCCTTCCATGGACGCATACAATGCAGCGATGTTTGCAACACTGAACGATTTGAAATCACAGGGAGCCGAGGTGGCTATCTATGGCGATATCTTCCTGGAAGATCTGCGAAAGTATAGAGAAGAGAAATTAGCCGAAGTTAATCTGAAACCTGTTTTTCCTCTTTGGAAAATATCAACAACAGCGCTAATACATGAATTTATTGATCTTGGCTTTAAAGCGATCCTGGTTTGCGTAAGTGAGAAACATCTTGACAAAAGTTTCGTGGGACGAATCATTGATCATGACTTCGTGAAAGACCTGCCTGCTGATGTTGACCCTTGTGGTGAGAATGGCGAGTACCACACTTTTGTTTTTGATGGACCAATATTCAGGCAACCTGTTCCATTTACAAAAGGGGAGATTGTTTACCGAAAATATGATTCAGCGGAAGCGAAAGAAGATAGTCCGTTTAACAATGGCTTTTGGTTCTGTGATTTAATTCCGCACTGATCGTATTAAAATCCTTCTACCGTAGCTTCGTCCTTCTTCGGTTTCTTCGCTTTGGATTGTTTGATGCGGTAGTTGAAGGTAAGGTTGATCTGTCTTCTTCTGAATTGCGAATTTCTGTCGGAATAAAATGTTTCTCCTTCCGAGATGCTGCGGAACTTGCGGCTATTGAATACATCGAGTACGGTAAGATTAAGTGTGCCGTTACCTTTCAGTATTTCTTTGCTTACGGATAAGTCGGTATAGAATAAATCTTTTCGTCTTCCCTGCACTGTTTTTTGTGCGGCTTCATAGTTGGTGCGCAGCTGCAAATCTACTTTGCCCGGTAAGCTGAAGCGTGAAGTCTGCCGGCTGAACCAGCTATAGGTGTCCGTTTTATAGGTGCTCACAATATTACTTCCATCTACTTTGGAATAGAAGAAATTAAAATTGGCATCGGCCTTCCACCACTTTACGATGGTCAGCGTTCCTGAAAACTCAACACCATATGCATTCTCCGAAAGCAGGTTTTGTGGTTTGGTATCGGCATTGCCATCTTCATTCACAATACGAATACTTTCGATCTTGTCGCGTGTATCACGATTGTAGATACTGGATGATACCGAACCGGTTTCAAAGTATTTGATATGGCCGATCTCAAACACATTGCTGAACTCCGGATTGAGATCCGGGTTTCCACTAAAGTAATTGCGACTGTCAGAGAAGGTAACAAACGGACTCAGGTCATTATAGAACGGTCTTCGTACTCTTCTGCTATAACTTACCTGTAAACTGTTTTCCTTCGCCAGTTTGAAAGTAACATGCGAGCTGGGAAAAAGATTAGCATACTTTCTGGGATTCACTTCATTTGTTTTTTCAAGTGTGGTCTTCACATCCGTCCACTCGGCACGCACACCGGCCTGGTAAGATATAATACCCGTTTTGTTTCCCAGGATAGCATACGCTGCTGAAATGTTTTCATCGTAATAAAAGATGTTATCCAATCCCGGCAGCGGATCAAAGCCTCCTAAAGAGTTCTGTTGTGTTACCAGGTAGTCGTTTGTCATTTTTCTATAACTGGTGCGTAAGCCTCCTTCCAGTTTTCCTTCTTTTGCAATGGGCCGGGTATAATCTACCTGGAAGAGTAATTGCTTTTCACTTTCATCATTTAGCGATTTTTGAAGTAGCGCCTGTGTGGCATCTTCAACTCCTTCCACGGAGAAGCGATGTTGAGTGAATGTCTGATCAGAGCTTTCCCAATTGTCGAGGTACTTCACTTCGGCCAGCAGCTCATGACCTTTTCCTTCCAGTATTCTTTTGTAGATCAATGAATACTCTGAGTTGGGTTCTGCTTCATTTTCATCCTGCCGCCGGGTAGTATAGCCGATGAAATTGGTGTCGGTAAATAAGTAATCATTATACACAATGTCAGAGATACGATTGGCATCGCTTCTTCGGAAAAGATAGGCAGCCGTAAATATGTTTTTGTCATTCAGGTAAAAGTCAAGACCACCGCGTATGTTGTTATTGAGGCCTCGCATTTTTGATGTACTGGTTTGCTTCAATATGAATGTCGTATCCTGCCCGTATACTTCCTGGTACATGGAACCTCTTCCCGGTTGATCGCGATAGGCAAGACCATAGTTGATAAAGAAGTTAACCTTCTTATGACGGTAGTTAAGATTGGCAGCCAGCCCGTAGTTATCGGGATAACCGGTGATGACATCAACAGATCCGTTGAAGCCTTCGTTCTTTTCTTTCTTCAGTACGATGTTAATTACTCCGCCCAGTCCTTCTGCTTCATAGCGGGCCGATGGATTGGTGATCACTTCCACGCGTTCAATCATACTTGCCTGTAGTTGTTGCAGGCCGCTGCCTCCTTTGAAACTTACAAGGCCGGAAGGTTTGCCATCAATGAGAATGCGTACGTTATCACTTCCTCTCAGCTTGACATTGCCTTCGGGATCAACTGCCACAGAAGGTATGTTGGTTAAGATATCCGAAGCAGTGCCACCGCTGTTAGCCAGGTCTTTTCCTACATTAAAAATCTTTTTGTCGAGTGAAAGTTCCATCGAACTCTTCTCTGCCTGCACGACTACTTCATCCAGCACACCAACGTTCTGGGTTAGTTTAATTTCTCCCAGATCATGTGTGCGGTATTCTTTTGAAAGCAGGAAGGGTTGACTTTTGTAAGGCTTAAGTCCAACAAAGTTGATCTCTGCATAATAACTTCCGAAAGGAACTTCAATACTGAAATCTCCGCTGTCGTTGGAGATATTTCCGTTTACTAATTTTTTATCTGAAGAATAGATAGCTACGCTGGTATAACCAAGTGGTGAAGAAGAAAGCGAGTCAGTCACTTTGCCTTTTACAATCGCTTTATCCTGTGCGATGAGGACAAGCGGAACAGAGCAGATAACGATGAATAGTAATTTAACCGGCCAGTAATGATCTTGTAAATTACGGTTGCTTTCCATTACTGTCTGATGATGAGGTTAGGCTTTCAATGCAGTTCATAGAAACTGCGAACATAAAAATACCTGCTTTGAAGATCTTTCAAAGCAGGTATTTTTTAAGTGGTGATAATTATTTTATTGAAACAGGTACGTCTACGTTTTCCCAATGAAATACAAATCCGGAAGCAGTCACATCGAACGCCAGCTTTTCAGTGAGCTTTGCTGACTTTGCTGGTTTAGCAGTAACGCTTAATACATTCTTGGCAGGATCGAAGTTAGCTTCGCCACTGCGTTTGATTCCCCATTGTCCGGTTTCAGAGTTAAAAATGAATGTCCACTCTTTTTCTCCGGGAATAGCGAACAGCGAATACTTGCCAGCGGCTAATGTCTTGCCCTCAATCTTCACTTCTTTGTCTGTTTCAAAAATAGTTGCCTCGTTGGCACCTAATCTCCATGCTTTGCCATAAGGAGCTAATGTAGCCGTAGTCCATACAGGTCTTCCTTTTACAGAAGGGCTGCTGTAATTGATAGTGACTGTGGCTGCACCAATTTTTCCTGTAGCAGTAGCCGGTGGACTTGGGCGCGAAGCTTTATCGCCTTGTGCAAATAATGCAACAGATAACAGCATGCTTGCTGCTACCACTAAAATTTGTTTTGTTATCAAGGTGTTTTTCATAATCATTATTAATGGTTTGTAATGAAATGTAATTCATTTTTAACTGAGATACGGTAGCGATTAGATGAGTGGTCGTTTTTGTGGGTGCAGTTTCTTCTTTCTTTGATTACCGATCAATATAAACAACGAAAGCCGGGAATTCTCACCCAGCCTTCGTTATTTTTAGTGATAGCATGTTTAGCCTACACWATCGTCTTTACCAATCCCCCATCTGCACGCAGTGCAGCTCCGTTGGTGGCCGAAGATAGCGGACTTGCTATATACGTTACCAGGTTGGCGATCTCATCGGTAGATGCAAAGCGATTGATCAATGAGGTAGGTCGTGCTGTTTTGAAGAAAGAAGCTTCTGCTTCATCAGCGCTGATGTTTTTTGCTTTGCCCAGATCGGCAATGAAGTTGCCCACACCTTCTGATTTCGTAGGGCCAGGCAGTACAGAGTTTACCGTTACGTTAGTTCCCTTTGTTAACTCAGCCAGTCCGCGGCTTACTGCAAGTTGTGCGGTCTTGGTCATGCCGTAATGAATCATTTCTTCCGGGATGTGAATGGCTGATTCGCTGGAGATGAAAATAATCCGGCCCCAGTTGGCGGTCAGCATTTTTGGAAAATAATGACGACTCAGACGGATGCCGCTCAATACATTTACTTCAAAGAAGCGAAGCCAGTCTTCATCAGGGATATTGACAAATTCCTTGGGTTCGAAAATCCCGACATTGTTAATCAATATGTCTACTGATGGAACTTGTGTAAGCAACTGATTGATTTCTTCCGGCTTCGAAAAATCAGCAATCACTCCCGATACATTACCAAAAGGTTTAAGCTGACGAAGTGCAGCGTCTACTCTTTCTTTGGTGCGACCATTGATGTAAACAGTAGTGCCTTCCTGCAAAAGTTGTTTCGCTATACTGAACCCGATACCTGCCGTGGAGCCAGTGACCAGTGCTGTTTTGTTTTTAAGTTGTAAGTCCATAATGATTAATAGTTGTATAAATCCGTTATATAGTTGTCTTATTTACTTCTCTCTCACCACGGTATGTCTCTCTTAACCGTGGTATGTTTCTTTTACCGTGGCCTTTGTATTTTACCGTGGTCTGTGTCCTCACAGACCACCACGCCTTTTATAAGTTACGGTCTGTGAGGACACAGACCGAGGTGATGAACCGAGGTGATGATTTGTAATTTTATTCATACTGCCAATTAACAAAAAACGATTTATGATTAGTTCACTTAGACAAAAATGAATGTTGTACAATTGCTTGATATCGTTGGTTATTTCCTTATCTCCTTGACTCTGTGGTCCACCTGACTCCGTGCCTGTGTCCTCACAGACCACCAAATGCTTAGATACATTTCGGTCTGTGAGGACACAGACCGAGGTGTGTAGAGTAACCGAGGTGTGTATGTAAATGAGTGATTGACTTTGTTATAGGTTTGTTAATCTGGAGTTACGAACAACAAAAAAACACCACACGGATTACCATGTGGTGTTTGAATGATTGAGTTGAAGATATGAATTATGCTTTCTTCTTCACTTCATATCCTTTAATGCCATAGTAGAAGATAAACAGATAGCACGCGGCCGGGAAGATGAATGCTTTCTGATACCCGATTGAACTTACGATGATTCCCATCACAGGCGTAAGCACGGCACCACCCACGATAGCCATTACTAAAAGCGAAGAACCCTGGCTGGTGTATTTGCCCAGGTCTTTGATTGCTAATGTAAAGATGGTCGGGAATAAGATAGAGTTAAATAAACCGATAGCTAACACTGACCACAGTGCAATAGCGCCTGAACTGAATGCTGTGGTAATTAAAAGACCTACTACAACGATAGAGAATACAGCAAGTGTTCTTGCCGGCATCGACTTACCAATCATAAATGCAATACAGTTTCCTGTAATCAATCCAAGAATAATCATGGCAACGGCTACATCACCGGTGATAAGGTATGCGGATAATACTGCGACAACAGCAATAATTGCCATCGCACCATATTTTTGATTTTGATTACGATCAGTTAATGAGATTGCTCCAATGAATCGTCCTACCATGGCACCACCCCAGTAGTAAGCAATATAACCTGCAGCAGTTGCTTCATTGAACCCTAAGAGCTCATCAAAATATTTTACCAGATAACTTCCTATTGCCACTTCACCACCTACATACATGAAGATACCGATTACACCCAATGTGAGATGAGAGAATTTAAGAACGCCCAATCCCTTTTCGATGGTCTCACCTGTAAACTTGGGAAGTTTTGATAGTTTAATGATAACAGCAAGTACCAATAATGTTCCTGCAAGGAAAAGATAAGGAGTCTTTACGGCATCAGCGGTCATGTGTTCCTTTCCACCTACAGCTTCGAAAATTAATTTGCCACCAATGATCGGAGCGATGGTTGTGCCAAATGAATTGAATGCTTGTGTTAAAGTAAGCCGGCTGGAAGATGTAGCGGAGTTACCAAGTAAAGCAACGTAGGGGTTGGCTGCCATTTGCAGGATAGTAATGCCGCCAGCCAATACAAACAATGCAATAAGAAAGATGCTGAACACTTTCATCTCCGCAGCAGGATAGAAAAGCAGGCAACCAATGGCCGCGGTGATCAATCCTACAATGATGCCGTTCTGATAACCAATTTTTGCCAGCGGATCTCCAATGTTAGAGGAGATAAGGAAGTAGGCCAGTGACACAAAGAAGTACGCTCCAAAGAATGCCGACTGGATAAAGCCCGCTTCAGCCGGACTTAGTTTAAAGATACCTTGCAGGTAAGGAATCAGAATGTCATTCATACAGGTGATAAATCCCCACATGAAAAAGAGCGTAGTGAGGATAATAAGCGGCAGGGTGTAGTTCCCTTTTTCATTATTTCCTGTAGCGGTTGATGCACTGACGATGGAGGCCATAAAAATGATTTAAATCGATTTAACGGTGGCGAATTTGCACTATTTTGAGGTGACAAAAAAATGAAAAGGCAAGGTTTCTCCTCTTTTAAGGACGAATAGCCCCGGATTCAGCCACTCATCCCCAATTGTTATAATAAGATCAGGGATTTTATATTATTGTGTAGTACTAACACATTGATATAACACTTAACCTATGATGAAGAAATACTATATGCTGGCCTTTGCTGTGCTGCTCACCTTCAGTGCCATGAGCCAGAAGGCTACATCAACCGCACCGCTTGTTACCGGAGAAAATGTTGCGGTCACGCCAACAGAAGCTGGTAAAGTGCGTGGCTATATTCACAATGGAATCTATACTTATAAAGGTATTCCTTATGCCCAGGCGCAGCGCTTTCAGCCTCCGGTAAAAGTAAAGCCATGGGACGGAGTGAGAAGTTCGCTCGCTTACGGCCCGGTGAGTCCGTTGATCAATCCCACCACACAGGTAATGGATGAAAGTGAATTCCTGTTTCATCACGATTGGGGATTTCCCAATGAAGATTGCCTTCGCCTTAATGTATGGACACAAGGTCTTAATGATGGAAAGAAAAGACCCGTGATGGTTTGGTTACACGGTGGTGGTTATACGGCTGGTTCATCACAGGAGCTTCCTTCTTACGATGGTGAAAGCATCAGCAAGAAAGGAGATGTTGTTTTAGTTTCCATCAATCATCGCCTTAACATTCTCGGGTTTCTCGATCTGTCTGAATACGGTGAAAAATACAAAGCATCAGCTAATGTAAGTGTGTTGGATATGATTGCTGCCTTACAATGGGTGAAAGCGAACATTGCCAACTTTGGTGGTGATCCGAATAACGTAACTATCTTAGGCCAGTCAGGTGGCGGTGGAAAAGTAACTATACTGATGAGTGCCCCTTCAGCAAAAGGATTGTTTCATAAGGCCGTGGTGCAAAGTGGTATCTGGGCCAACTTTGGTGAACAGCAAATCACGAAGCGCGTAGGTGCGGAGGTATTAAAAGAGTTGGGTATTATCCCTTCACGTGTGGATTCTATTCAGAACGTGCCTTATGAAAAACTCGCAGCCGCAGGACAACGTGCGTTGAAGAAAGTGGAAGATCAGTTGAAAGCAGAAGGCAAACCCATTCCTGGCTTTGGTTTTGGATTAGGCTGGGGGCCAACCATTGATGTTACTCTTCCTTATCAACCTTCCGATGCAAAAGCGCTGGCATTATCATCCGATATTCCATTGATCATTGGTTCTACCAAAAATGAATTTATGAATTCATTGCGTAACCCTGCATTGCGCAAAGCATCTGCTGCTGAAATCAAAAGTTATATACAAAAGCAGTACGGTGATAAATCGGATGCTTACATAGCAGCAGTAAAGAAAGCCTATCCCAATGATACACGCCCGAATGACCTGATTGATATTGATGGATTCTTCCGCCCTGGTATGGTAGCGCAGTCCATAGCTAAATCGGCCAGTAGTACTGCACCGGTGTATTCCTACCTCTTTGCATGGCAATCGCCCATTATGGATGGAGCATATAAAGCAGTGCATTGCATGGAGATTCCTTTTGCGATGAACAACATTGCACGTTGCGAAGAAATGACAGGCGGTGGCAAAGAAGCGTATGTGCTCGCTGACAAGATGAGCCAGGCGTGGATCAACTTTGCGCGCACGGGTAATCCTAATCACAAAGGCTTACCGGTATGGCAGAAATACTCGGAGAGCAACGGGGCCACTATGATTTTTGATAATCAATGCGTGGAAAAGTATAATCACGATAAAGAAGTGCTGGCATTGATGGCACAACCGGGACGTTAAAATTTCATCTTATATTATTCAACGGAATCATATGAAAACAAATCGCAGAGACTTTATTCAAAAATTCGGAGTGGGTACCGCAGCTTTAGGTTTAGGTACTCCCACTTTTGCTTCTTCTTCATCAACGGAGGAAGAAATAGCGGATGATAAGAATGACGGCCCCATACTTCAGATAGGTGACAACATCGCGGTAGCAAATACTGCATATGGTAAAGTGCGCGGCTATGTGCTGAGAGGCGTCAATACGTTCCTGGGCATTCCGTATGGTGCGGATACTTCCGGTGAAAACCGTTTCATGCCCCCACAGAAACCAAAACCGTGGACGGATGTTTATCCTGCTATCTGGTGGGGAAACACTGCTCCGCAAAATATGGAGAAGCGCTACGCGAATGCCTATTACTCTTTCTCTGATCACTGGAACTACGATGATGTGAGTGAAGATTGTCTTCGCATTAATGTATGGACTCCTGCTATCAATGATGGAAAGAAAAGACCTGTGCTGGTATGGTTACATGGCGGAGGTTATACCAATGGTAATGCAATAGAACAGGACGGCTATAACGGAGAAAACTTCAGTCGTAAAGGGGATGTGGTTTTCTGTTCACTCAATCACCGACTCGGGCCGATGGGCTATGCGAACTATGCAGGTGTCGATAAGAAGTTTGCTGCATCAGGTAATGTGGGTATGCTGGACATAGTAGCTGCGTTGGAATGGGTGCGTGACAACATTAGCAACTTTGGTGGTGATGCAGGTAATGTCACAATCATGGGGCAATCGGGTGGTGGAGCAAAAGTGTGTGTGCTTACTGCTATGCCTTCGGCCAAAGGATTATTTCACAAAGCGGTGCCGTTGAGTGGCTCTTCGTTGAAAGCAACGGAGAAAGAAGTTTCTGAAAAACTGGGTGCTTATGTGTTGAAAGAAGCAGGACTGACTTCATCAGAGATGGACGTGTTGCAGAAGATGCCATGGAAACAATATTATGAGTTATCAACACGTGCTATGGCGAAGTTGAGAGAAGAATTAAAAACTCCGGTTGGGTTTAGCCCTGTAGTTGATGGTAATTATCTTCCTCAGCATCCGTATGGGCCAACAGCTTCTGCATTGGCGAATGATGTTCCGATGATCATCTGCACTACGTTTAATGAAACGGCACCAAGTCGCTCTGACGCAGTGCTTGAAAATATTGATCTGGCAGGAGTGAAAGAGAAACTGAAAGACCGCTTTGGTGATAAGACAGCAGGCATTGTCGATTCGTACGCAAAAACTTTTCCTGACAAGAAGCCGATTGAAATCTGGTCGATGGTAGCAAGCAACCGGCAGAATGCAATTGCCCTTGCTGACTCCAAATCAAAACAAAATGCACCTGTGTATCTCGCCTGGTTTGGATGGCAGCCTCCATTGTTTGATAACCGCATGCGCGCGTTTCATTGTATTGATATCTGCTTCTGGTTTGATAACACCGATCTGATGTACACGCACACAGGCGGAGGCGCACGTCCCAGAAAACTGGCGGCTAAGATGTCGGCATCCTTGCTGAAGTTTATGCGAACTGGTAATCCAAATGGCGGAGGTCTTCCTGCATGGACTGCCTATCATTCGGCCAACGGAGAAACAATGATCCTGGATGATCAGTCAGCGATAAAGAATGATCCGGATCGTGAAGCGAGGAAGGCTTTTGCTTAGAGAAATAAGTTAAAAGTTAAACGTTAATAGTGAACAGTACTACGATTCACTATTAACGTTTAACGTTTAACTACTAAACTATTTCTTAATCACAGCATCACCTGATCCGGTGCTGATGTTGATGCGGTTAGTACCATTTCCTTTTACTACCGATTTCTGAATAGTAGCATTGCTTCCGCCATCATTGATTTCTTCTGTTTTGTCAAATTCGAAAGGAGCGATGATGTCTCCGTGATGCTTGCTTGCCCGCATTACTATATCTCCTTTAATCTCGTTGCCATTAAAATCCAGAATAGCATCGCCCGAGCCGCTATTGATGGCGATATCATATTTAGGAGTAGCGGATAATGTAATTTCTGCATTACCTGAGCCGGTGTTGAAAGTACTTTTTCCATTGAAAGTGATGTTGTTGGCCTCAATGTTTCCACTCCCTGTGTTGGCTTTGATTGCAATCTGGCTGTCCGTCAGGCTAAGATCACCCGATCCGCAGTTGAGTGATACTTCGCCTTTACTGTTTGTTAATTTGATGTTTCCGCTACCCGTATTGGCGTTGATTGTTCCATCAAAATGATCAAACACTACATCGCCCGAGCCCGTGTTCCCTTTAAGTTTGCCTTTTATGTTTTTAAAATCAAGATCACCGGAGCCGGTAGTGATCGTCAGGTTTGAGTTAATATCTCCCACTTCAATATCGCCTGAACCGGAAGAGATGGAAATGTCCACATCATCGGGCAGGGTCAATGTCCAGGTGGACTGCCCGCTGTTATTACCTGATTTGAATTCTTCTTTGATGGTGAGTTGATCTCCCTCTTGCTCAATCACAGGAGTGTATCGTCCTGCTTCATAGGTATGTTTTAGATTAACCGTAACTGCATTGCCGCTATTCTTACTGATTTTGCAATCACCGGAAGAAGTGCTCATTTTTATTTTCTTTATTCCGTTAAAGGATTTGTTGAGGGTGGATTGCGCACTTACCAGCAAGGGTAAGAAGAGCGCCATTGCCGACAGGAGAGTTATTTTCTTCATCTGATTTTAAAGTTTAATGGATACTTTTTCTTATAGACAAGACTGTAAGCGAAAGGATGCTTTAGGCTTCATTAAATTCTATAATAAATTCGGCTCCTTTGCCGGGCTGCGATTCGCACCAGATTTTTCCATCCATCAGGTCTACATATTTTTTTACGATAGAAAGCCCTAATCCAAGCGAATTTTCTCCATCGGTAGGGCGGGCACTGAGTCGTTGAAATTTTTTAAACAGGTTTTGTAAATCCTCCGCCGTAAGGCCCTGGCCCTGATCGCGCACGCTTATCTGAACTTTGTGGTTGATTGTTTTCACGCCCACCTCTATCTTCTTTCCTCTTTCTGAAAACTTAATGGCATTAGATATCAGGTTCTCCATGATCTGAATAAGAAAGAGCGAATCACCTTTGATTAAACTATTTTCAGAGGAAGAAAAAAAAGTGATTTCAATTTGTTTCTTCTGTGCGGTTTTATCAAACGTACTCACCACTTGCCGTACCAACTTACTGATCGTGATCTCTTCGATCAGGAGATTGACGCGATTGCTTTCCACGGCATCAATGTCGAGCAGATTAGTGATCATCTTGTTAAGGCGTACAGAAGAATCATTGATTTGCTGGATGATCATTTTCTGATCGTCATTCAGGGAAGGGTACGTTAAAAGAAAAACCTGGGCTAATCCCTGCACATGATTGATGGGAGTGCGCAGATCATGCGCGAGTATCTTGATCAGGTTATTCTTCTCCTCGTCAATGGTCATGAGGTGATGATTTCGCTTTTCAAGCTGCTGGCTTTTCAGTTCGATGTTTTGTTGCTGCGCTTCTATCTTTTCTTTCTGTTCATTTCGTTTACGATAAAGAATGATAATCACTCCAAGAGAAAACAACGTAGTGCTTGATAAAACAATCAGTACATTGCGTGCATGTTCTTCCTTTTCAATTTTTACTGATTTGCTCGCCAGATCTTTCGATTGGATTTCTTTTTCCTTCGTAAGTAAAGCCACGGGTGCATTGGACTGACGCGCGAGGTTTTCAACAAACAGGTAAAGATCACGATCGATGTAACGACCAATGATTTGCCCGGTCCTGGCTTTGGACTTGTCATTTAAGAAATAATCATTCCAGGGCTCTGCCCAGTCGCTGTTTTTAGGATAGATGATGCCATAGCCTTCGCGAATTATAGGAAACATATTTTGCCTTCTTACTTTGATGGAAGGATCTTTACTGAACATCATTAAATAAATGGGCAGGTCGATAAATGCAAAAGAGTCATTATTGGCCGATATGATGTTCACGATATTCTCGCTGCTGGGAATGTAATTGATGGCGAAAGAGAGATTCTTTTCTTTTTTTAATTTTTTAAGGTCATGCTCATACGTTGTCTCCCTGATGGTGAGGGCCGTGAGCTTGGAGAACAGCAGATCAAATTCCTCAGCACTTTTTACAATAGGTATATTCTGGCTGGAGATCAGCACACAGATGTCGTTCATGTAAGGAGGAGTAAAGCTCACCTCTTGTTCTCGTTCGGGTGTAATAGAGAAGGCGGATACACCAAAGGTTCCTTCCCTTTGACCATCGCGTATGGTGGAGTAGGTGTTGCCGAAGTCCTGTGCTTCCTTCCACTTGATGTGCAGGTTTACCTGATATTTTTCTTTTACATATTTCCTGAAATCGTCTATCAGGTCTGCTTCAATTCCTTCCATGCGGCCCGCAGCATTCTTATAAACAAAAGGACGCGATTCATACCAATAGATCTCAATTATTCCTTGTTTTGCCTTTTTTACTTCCTTCCATGTAAGAGGAGAAGCTTTGCTTCGTTGTGAGAATGCAGTGAAAGCAATAAAGTAAAGTACCATGCTCAAAAAGAACCGGGCATGACGATTGTATGAAGAGAGGTAGTTCACTTTGGTGGCAGGCTTAGGTCTTGAAATGTAAAAATGATTCGCAAGAAAATGAAGTTGCCTGCTCAATTTAAAAAGTGAAGTGGAATTAACGTACGTGATTATGAAAAAGAGAAATGGATTGCTGCTGCTACTGTCGTTGTTATGGCTTACTGTACACGCGCAGTCACCAGATGAAATCACGGGTATTGAGTTTATAACTGCCACACGCGGTTATCAGAAGCAGATAACTATCAACAGCAAAACGATTACCATTAAACTGGAAGATCATCGTCAGCATGGAAAGGCCCCGGTAGTGCGTGAAATGAAAAAGCAGGATTGGGATCATCTGCTTGAGTCATTAAATGACGTTTCCCTGGCGGAAATCCCGCTTTTGAAGTCACCTTCCATGCAAAGGGCTTCTGATGGGGCAAGATCTTCCTCCATCGCCATCACCACCAAAGAAGGCGTGATCTGGAGCCATGAATTTGATAACGAGCGGCCGCACGAAAAGCTTCAGCCGTTGATTGATGTGATAACAGCATTAGATAAAGATTAAAACTATCCGAAATCGATTGAAATCAATTTTTGTTTCGGTAAATTTCTCTCCTACCAAAACAATTCGGAGCCATGAAAAAGAGAGTTGTAATTCTTGCACTTACCTTGTTGGCCTTACCGTTACTGGCACAGAAAAAAGTCAGTGAAGTCGATGCAATCAAAGCTGCGATCGAGAAAGAATCAAATGCATTTTTTGAAATTAATCATGATGCCTGGATGGACAGTTGGGTGCATGCGCCCTATTCATACTGGTCGTTTGTTGACTCGGAAGGTGTAAGTCATTACGAAGGATGGGATGCAATAGAGGTCGGGTTCAACGATTATTTCATTACCTCCAAACCATCGGATTCAAAGATTGAACGAAAGTGGCTCGAAACTCGTGTGTATGGTACCGGAGCCTTTGTTCGTTTCAAGCAACGCATCATTACTAACGGGGTACCGGGGATCGAACAAACCGAAATACGAATCCTCGAAAAAGACAAAGACAAAAAAGACTGGAAAATTGTATTAGTTGGAGTATTAAAGAAGAGCTGATACATGTGGGTTGCTGTCTATTGCTCTCAGGTATGATTTCATAGACAGCAATCTATTCTATTCACTTCATTCTTCTCGTAGCACTTTTCCTTCAGGTTGCCCTGACGATCTCAAAAACTTTGATAGCTTTGAGGATATAGGACAGACGTTGATCTGATGCGTAGAACAGTAATTCTTTATGGACTTTCACTTGCAGTACTCATCTTCCTGCTCAAATTTTTAGAATACCGTTTCTTTGTTCGCGATCTCTCATTGGAATTTTACCTGGGTGTTGTGGCCATCGTATTCACGGCATTTGGAATATGGGCCGGCCTGCGACTCACTTCAAAGAAGACGGTAGTCATAACACAAACGGTTATTCAGTCCGACTTTCAATTTGATCCCTCACGACTTGAAAAAACCGGAATCAGCAAACGCGAATATGAAGTGCTCGAACTCATGGCCAAAGGACTCTCCAATCAGGAAATAGCCGACGGGCTTTTTGTGTCACTCAACACCATCAAAACACATTCCTCCAATTTGTTTGTGAAGCTCGATGCAAAGAGGCGCACCCAGGCAATTCAGAAAGCAAAAGACCTTCTCCTCATACCCTGAATGAACAGGAATAGAAGCGATGTCTTGTTTTCCTGAAATCCATCCTCCTCTAATCCCAAGTCCCGATCCGTCTTTAGTGTGATTTCTGCTATTTTTAGCGAATTCATCCTTTCGGGTGAAGGCTTTTGAAGGTTGATGAGCTTGTTTTGGGCGTCATCGAAAAAATAAACAACTATGAAAAAGGTCATTTGGGTTCACGGCATTATCGCAGGCATCATTATGGGTGCCATGTTTTTCATCACCGTTCCGCTGTATCGCAATGGAACATTGAACATGGAGAATGGCATGTGGGTAGGCTATACCACTATGGTCATTGCCTTGTCGCTGGTTTTCTTCGGAGTGAAATCCTACCGCGATAATCAGAGGAATGGAGTGATTACCTTCGGCCATGCTTTCAAAGTTGGGATATGGATTACTGTCGTTGCCTCACTATTATATGCCTTGTCGTGGGAAGTTGCTTACCATACCGTTTCCAAAGGTTTTTCGGAAGAGATGACGAAAAGCTATATTGAAAAAATGAAAAGCAAAGCAACGGGAGAAGCAGAAGTACAGGCTATAATGGTGGAAGCAGAAGAGACCAAAGTGATGTATGAGAATATTCTGTTTCGTTTCCCGATGACACTGCTGGAAGTATTCCCGGTAGGACTAATCGTAACATTGATCACCGCAGGATTACTGAGGAAGAAAGAAGTGCTTCCTGCTTAAGTAGGAAGCCAGCAAAGTGAGGAGTATTGTTTAGTAATTCATTTTAATCATATTAAATCCTTTAATTTATCACACTTATGAAAAGAGTAACAGGCCTTGGCGGAGTATTTTTTAAAACTAAAGATCCTAAACAAATTAAGGAATGGTATGAAAAACACCTTGATATGAAACCGGATGAATATGGTTTTTCTTTTAAATGGAAAGAATTGGATAAGCCCGATGCAGAAGAACCCGCTGTTACAGCATGGAGTCCTTTTAAAGAAGACACTACTTACTTTAGTCCAAGCGAGAAACCATTCATGTTCAATTACCGCGTAGAGAACCTGGTTGAGTTGCTGAAAGTACTCAAAGAAGAAGGAGTACAGATAGTGGGTGAGATGCAGGAGTATCCTTATGGGAAATTCGGATGGATCATGGACCCTGAAGGCAACAAGATTGAATTGTGGGAGCCAAAGGACTAACGTTTTTATCATGATGGAGTTGGTACGATACGAGGCTGTAAAATGAACTGTGTCAAAGTAGTGCAATCACTAACTTTGACACATAATGAAAGAGAAAGAACAATTTGATTTAGAAGAGATCAAGAAAAAAGCCTTGGAGCAGTTTCGCTCAGGTAAATCCTTGTATGGTAAGGATGGAGCTTTTGCTCCGATGCTCAAAAGTTTTTTAGAGGCTGCTTTAGAGGGCGAACTTGATTCGCATCTTGATGA
>NNBV01002940.1_pt1 | contig 18873 bp, 18 predicted proteins | sample 1173771 | NCBI WGS metagenome assembly NNBV01 (sample SAMN07173938, study PRJNA388173) | plant metagenome | isolation source: symbiotic tissue sample KVS11 | place: Norway: Troms, Kvaloya island | reverse complement strand
TCCCATCACATTCCAATCGATCAGGGTGGAGGGTTCTTCTATTGTTCTTTATAATGATGGTACAGCAGTGAGCGCAATCGAGCTGCCTGTTGATCCTAATAAAACAGAGGCCTCGTTTATTATCAGCCGTGCAGGTGTGCTCAACGATACCTTAACCGTTAGTTATGTGAATGAAACAATCATTCCTGCTTCTGATTGTGGTGCCTTTGTTTACCAAAAGCAAGTGACGATAGTGAAAAAACCATTTGAGGGCACTGTACTAAAGGAGATAAATAATCAATTACTTAGAAATGCAACTGTCAACTTTGAAATCTATTTTTAGTTTTCTCTTTCTTGTTGCAGGCTTTCTGGTACAGGCACAGGAGGTGACTGTCGATACGGTTAATGTGCGCAATAAATATTTGCCAACCGGGTTGCGCATTGGTACGGATGTAATCACACTGGTGAAGAGTAATCGCAGCAGTCAGTTCACCGGGTGGGAAGTCAATGCCGATATGGATATCAACCGATATTACCTGGCTGTGGATTATGGAAAGTGGTCGGTATCACAACCTATCACTACCGGACAGCGATTTACAGGAGGCCCATACACAACCGGGCAGTACGACAATTCAGGCAGTTATTTTCGCTTTGGCGTAGATGTTAACTTCCTGAAAAAAGATCCGGATCGTAATATGTTTTTCCTGGGATTCAGAATAGGAAGAGCGTCTTTCAATGATGCTGCTACATTTAGCGATAGTACTGCTTATTCAGCAAAGCCAAACACTAATTTTGGTGTTACTACCAAAGAGTTGGTCAATACTAATCTGACAGGCCATTGGGCAGAACTCACTACCGGACTTCGCGTAAAAATTTATAAATTTTTCTGGATGGGTTATACCGCACGCATGAAATTCACTCCATCTGTATCGGGCGACCAGGAACTACTTTCGTTTGACATTCCCGGCTACGGGCTTTCTTCGCGAAAATTATATTGGGGATTTAACTATCAGCTCTTTTTCAAGATACCCTTCACTTCGAAGCAGGTACCTGTGGCCAACGCAAAGAAATAATCTCTCCTTTTAATTTTTCTTAAACAGCGAATCAACAAACTCCGTCTTGTTGAACACCTGCAGGTCTTCCATCTTTTCTCCCACACCAATGTACTTCACCGGTATTTTAAATTCGTCGGAGATACCGATGACTACACCACCTTTGGCAGTGCCATCCAGTTTTGTGATTGCCAGACAGGTAACATCCGTTGCTTTGGTAAACTCCCTGGCCTGAATCAATGCATTTTGCCCGGTGCTGCCGTCCAATACCAAGAGTACATCATGGGGTGCATCAGGAATTACTTTTTCCATCACACGCTTGATCTTTGATAGTTCCGCCATCAGGTTAAGCTTGGTATGAAGCCGGCCTGCCGTGTCAATGATGATCACATCCACACCTTGTTCTACTCCTGCTTTCACGGCATCATAGGCTACAGCCGATGGATCGGTATTCATGCCCTTGGAGATAACCGGCACACCTACCCGCTCGCCCCAGATCTTCAATTGATCTACCGCTGCCGCGCGAAATGTGTCGGCAGCTCCTAACAAAACCTTCTTACCATTCTTTGTAAACTGGGCAGACAACTTCCCGATAGTAGTGGTTTTGCCTACACCATTTACCCCAACCACCATCAACACATAGGGCTTTTTCCCCACCGGAGTTTCGAAATCAATAACATCCCTGGTTTGATTTTCAGAAAGCAGCAGCGCAATTTCTTCTTTCAATATGCGGTCGAGTTCCTGTGCTCCCAGGTATTTATCGCGGGCTACTCGCTGCTGAATGCGTTCAATGATTTTCAGTGTTGTGTCTACACCCACATCTGAGCTCACTAATACTTCTTCCAGGTTATCGAGTACCTCATCATCGATGGTAGACTTGCCTACCAGTGCCTTGCCGAGCTTGCCAAAAAAACTTTCTTTGGACTTCTCCAGACCCTTATCGAGCGACTCTTTTTTATCTTTTGAAAACAGACCGAACATAGCAGAAGGTTTGTAAAGGGTATAAATACAAAAAAAGTCCCTTGTGGGGACTTTTTTAAAATTCTTTCAGTGCCTATTAGCCTTTTTTAGCTAATGTTTCTTTCACTAAATCGGTAGCTACGATCTCTTCTCTGAATGTATAAGCACCTGTCTTTTCAGACTTCACAGCGCGAATTACTTTAGCGAAGGTCTTACCATCGGTTTTCTTCAAGGAAGCAACAACTTTCTTTGCCATGGTTATTTAATTTCTTTGTGTAACGTATATTTTTTCAATACCGGGTTGAATTTCTTCAATTCAATACGCTCGGTAGTGTTTTTACGGTTTTTGGTAGTGATATAGCGACTCATGCCTGGCAGACCTGTAGTCTTGTGCTCAGTACACTCCAAAATCACCTGAATTCTGTTTTTACTTCTTGCCATTGCCTTCTAATTTAAAATATTAGTTCGCTAAAAAACCATTCGCCCGTGCTTCTTTCAAAACAGCAGTGATGCCTTTTAGGTTGATTGTCTTAATTGCCTTAGTAGATAACTTCAAAGTGATCCACTTGTTTTCTTCCGGAATGAAAAAACGCTTCTTCTGAAGGTTAGGATAAAATCTACGCTTCGTTTTATTGTTAGCGTGTGATACGTTATTTCCTACCTGAGGACGTTTTCCAGTGATTTCGCAAACTCGTGCCATAATCTGTCAGCTTTTTACCCCTTTTTGAAAAGGGACTGCAAATAACGCTAAAAACATTTCATTGTGCAAGCCCTTAGCGAATAAACGACACAGGCATATTGTTGTAATTCAAAAACAAGCGTTTTCGGGCCAAAAAGAGACTTTTTATTGAGCAAAAGTCAAAATCAATTATGATCTTTTACATTTATAATGACCCCTTTCGATGACAAAGTCACATCAATTTCCTTATTGATTCCCGGCTCAAAAGTCAAAACTTGTCTTACTAACTATGATTTACAAAAGTTATTTAAATCCATGTGCACTTACCCTACAGAAACTAAAGAGGCATCCTAAATAATGAAATGCTTATAACTATTGAAACGATTTCTTTATTTTTAATAAACTCAACACCCTATGAAAAAACTATTCTTTATTTTATTGATGTTCGCTGCTTCCCAGGTTTCTTTTGCGAGCGATGTTCGAATCAGCGCAAGAAGCACCGTAGCACCGGCCCCCACATCGTCTCAAAGCATTGGATTTTGGGACGTTGTTTATATTCTTTGGATCCTTTAAAAGCATCCGCTCCACTCAATAAAAAAGGGAATGAATTCATTCCCTTTTTTATTGAGATTTTGCCATCGATAACAAAAATGCTTTTTTGAAAGCCCGTTGAGCCAACCATTACTCAGGCATCAAAACTGTCATCAGATTAAAATAGCTTATGATTAAAAAGACCGGTTTTATCTTCATTGCCTTACTCCTGATTGCTGCATCCAAACTCTTTTCTCAGGGTGTTATCGACAGTCTTGAAAATCAACTTAAATCGAACCTTACTTCTTCCGAAAAGGTGGCCATTCTATCTGAACTTTGCTGGCAATACCGGCAGATCGATCAATCGAAAGGACTGCGATATGGAAATGATGCTGTTAAACTGGCCCGGGAAAGCGCTGATAAAAAAGGGTTAAGCAAATCGCTCAACGATCTGTCCATTCTTTATATCGATAAAACTCAGTTAGACACGGCCATATTATTATTAAATCAGGCATTAGCTATTCGCATCGAACTGAAAGACTCCGTTGGAGAAGCGGCCATCTATAATAAACTGGGAATCATTTATCAGAACCAGTTGAATCTGAAAGAAGCACTGACCAATGCGCTTAAAGCACTTGATCTTTACGAAGCCCTTAAGATGTCGCCTAACATTCAGACAACCATGAATAATATAGGAGTCATTCATTATAACCTGCGTAACCTCGACCAGTCACTCGCCATCCACTCACAACTGATGGAATTACGCAATAAGGCCGGCAATCAATATGGCATGGGACAGTCTATGTTGAATATCGGAAACGTGTATGTTGCCAAAGGTGACACACTTAAAGGAATGGACTACTACAAAAAAGCCGCTTCCATTTTCAGAACACTGGATAAGAAGGAAGAGCTTGCTGTTGTTCTCAATAATCTGGGATCGCATCACAACCAGCGGATGGAATATAAGGAAGCCCGGTCAAGCCTCGAAGAATCATTAGCCATCAGGCGAATGTTGAACAAGCCAAAGGATATCGGTTCAGTTCTGGGATTATTAGGTGAACTGAATTTGCTGACAAAGAATTACAAGCAGGCCAGAAGCAATTTTCAGGAAGCATTAACGATTAGTAAACAATTTGATTTGCCACAAGAGCGATTGTTATATCAGAAGCTGGCTTTGATGTATAGCCAGCTGAACAAAGCCGATAGCGTCTATTACTATTATTCTCAATATGATTTGATCAATAATACATTATACGAAGAGAATATCAGGAATGAAGTGGCTGAGTTACAAACGCGTTATGATACCCAAAAGAAGGAAAATAAGATCAAGCTCCTTCAGCAGGAAAATGAACTAAAAGAATCGCGCCTTCAGCGAAACCAGTTGTTCGTATCATTGCTTGTCATTGCTATTGCTGCGTTGGTGCTTTTTGGTTTTCTGTGGCGCAACAGGTTGATGCTGAAACAAAAAGTAGAACTGGAAAGTACCAAGGCAACATTGCGCGAAAGTCAGTTGCAGGCAGTGATCAGCTCGCAGGAAGAAGAGCGCAAGCGGTTTGCCGAAGACCTCCACGACGGCATGGGGCAACTGATATCTGCAGTAAAGCTCAATCTCTCCAAAGACTATGTAGAAAAGAACGCGCTCAATCACGCGGTGGAAGTACTCAATGAAATGAATGCGGAAATAAGAAATATCGCTTTCAACCTGATGCCTCAAGTGTTGATTAAAGGCGGACTTGAAGAAGCATTAACCGAATTGGCTTACCGCGTGAATAATACCGGGAAAGTTCAGATTTCGATCAGTGCTTTTGATCTGGAGGCAGAGATGCAACCCGACAGAAAAGTGGCGCTCTACCGGGTGTGCCAGGAATGGATTAACAACGTGATCAAATACAGTGCGTGTACTAAAATAGAAGTACAACTTGTGCAGCATACAGACGAGTTAGTGATTACAATAGAAGACGATGGCCACGGATTTGATTCTTCCATATTGGCGACCTCTACCGGTAATGGCTGGCGAAACATCAACTCCCGCCTCACGCTGGTGCACGGACAAATTGAAATCGACTCTAGTACATCCCGTCAGGGCACTACGGTCACGATATCGGTACCTCCGCTGACTGCGGCTGTTGCCGCGTAATCAGGATTTTTCCGTACCAGTACGGATACAAAAATCACCTTTAGTGGGTATTTCACTGATGGTGAATCCAGGTCTATTTTTAAAGCATGGACTACACCTACCAGAACTCGCCCGCAGAGAAGGCGCACACCATTCTTTTGAATGAATACAACATGACCGTGCGCACTTCCGGGCAGGAGGAAGTCTTCCCTTATTCGCAGATTGTTGCTGTGCGACTGGACCGGAGTGAACGAAATTTTAAAACCATGCTGATCACCGAAGGCGGCAGGATTTTAACCATCACCAACAAATCGTATTCCAAAGACCGTACGCATCGGGATCAATCCAGGACATACACTACCTTCGTTCGGGTTCTGCATTTCCATTTGAAAGATAAAAGCCGCGCTGTTTTTACTTCAGGAAGCAAAAACAAAATCTGGAGGAGTGCGCTGCTTTCGGTATTAATTGCCTTTGTCCTCTCTTTTACGGTGGAGTATTTCGGATTAGGTCTTGTAAATCCCTATTTGCAGGCGGCAGTGCTTGCCGCAATGGCAGGCATTGTAATACTGGCGTTGAACATGGGAAAGTGGCCCAGGCATTATCATCCTACTGATATTCCTTTAGAATTCCTTCCTTAATTATTTTATTGTGATGTTCCAGCACTTAACTTTATCCGTGGTGAAAGAAACCAGGATTAAAGTAGTATTAGTAGACGATCACAATATCGTACTCGATGGGTTGGTGTCGTTGCTTCAGAAAGACGAAAGTTTTGAAGTAATGGGGGCCGTTTCCTCCGCAGAGGCAGCCGTTGAGCTACTTAAAAAAAATCAACCTGACATTTTACTTACCGACTACAGTCTGAGTGGCATGACGGGCATGGAACTGGCGCGTGTGGTAAAAGAAAAATATCCATTGGTAAAAGTCATCCTGTTAAGTATGCACGATGAGGCACACATCATCAAGGCCGCGCTGAAGCAAGGCGTGGACGGATATATGCTGAAGAATATTCCACAGGAAGAACTGAAGGGAGCACTTCGCCACGTTGCAAAAGGACTTCCCTATGTAAGCCCCGAAGTAACGCGGCTGCTGATGGAAGAAATGAACAAGCCCAAAGAAGAAGCTCCATTGCTTACCGAGCGCGAACGTGATGTGCTTCGCCTCATTGCCAAAGAGTATTCCAACAAAGAAATAGCAGAAGAATTATTTATCAGTGAGCGCACTGTAGAAACACATCGCAAGAATATTTTCAGAAAGACAAATACCACTTCGTTGGTTGGTCTTATCAAGTATGCGTTCGAAAATTCTTTTGTTAAGAATTAGCCCTTTCCAATTACATCTTTCTTCCTCTTCCTGATTCAGGCATCCGTACCAGTACGGATTGCATTTTACCCACACAATGGTATGGTAATAAAAGACTAATCCAGCCAACTTTCGGAAGAAATCATCACCCCCGATTTAAAATGAGACTAACCGTATATATAGCCGTAAAATCGCTCCCGGTTTTATTCTTCCTGTGCGGCAGCATAGTCCATGGTCAATCCAAAGTGCCATTCAATAAAGCAGAAGCTACCCAGGAAGCCGTTACTCAGCTTACACAAATGGCGTCCGGAGCAGGTGAGCTTGCAACATTCAGTACAAAAAATGAAATCAAAGGTGAGTATGTAGTAGATATAACTATAGAAGGTAAGGGAGATGTGTTGACCGTATTTATGGTGTCCTCCAGCACAGACGATATTCCGCGTAAGAATCTTTTGAAAGACAAATTGCATTCACTGCGATTTGAAAACATAAAAATTCCTAAAAAAGAGAGAATAAAGTTTAGACACACGTTGACATTTTAAAACCTAAGACTATGATGAAGAAAACAGTACTTATTGTACTTGTGGCGATGGCAGCCTTTGCTGCGCAGGCACAGGAGGAGATGACCGAGAAATTCAAAAAAGAAATTGATCACCCATTCAACTACACGGCAAAGAGCGATGAAGATGGCTACTGCTATGCTTCCAGCGATAAAGAAGTGACGGTATTGGATACCAAAACAGGTGATATCAAGTGGAACAAAAAGTACAGTGCTATATCGAAAGAGCTTGGAAAAGTAGATGAGATCATTTCCATGTGGGATGCAAAAGCGATTTTTGTATTCGATCGCAAAATGGGTAAAGATAAAATGGCATGTATCGATGCCCTTACCGGGGAATTGCTTTGGATCACCAGCAAATACCAGAATGTGGAAGAAGAGAATATCATCTTCATTAAAGAGTTGAATGCCTTTGCCGTAACTACAAAGGAAAACCTGACCATGATTAAAGCCCGCACAGGAGAAGAATTATGGAAGACAGAAAAATTCAAAGGCATTGTAGGGTACTATGTATACATGCCTGACGGATCGTTGACCATGATCAATATGAAAGCCACCGTACTGGGTTCATTGTTTGCAGGAATGAAAAACCAGATCGTACGCATCAACACCAAAAACGGAGACGTGATGTGGGATCAAACCTATCGTGGTGTAGTGGAAAAAAAGGTACTCACCAAAGAGCGTTTGGTAAAAATGAATATCGAAGAGAACAAAGTGTTCCTTTACCTCAACGGGATACAGGTGTTTGACTATGCCGATGGCAAACCACTGTGGGCAGCAGTATATGATCAGACTCCATCTGATGTAGTGAAGAATAAAAAACCTGCGGGTGCTACCAAGTTTGGTGCTTATGGTGTAGTGGCAGAGCCTGTAGTAGTGGGTGATTACATCTATGTATTGGATCTGGTAAACAAAAGAAATCAATACCTGAAAAAATATGGATTGAAGACAGGTAAGATGGTTTGGCAATCTGCTGAGATCAAAGATGCGCGTGCAATACCGGGTATCTACGTTACTGGCGACAAAGTAGTGTTGCAGGTAGGTGGCCAGGTAGAACTTCAATACGAAGTAAGAAAGAGAAGCACAGATGGAAGCGTTTCTATCGAGCAAACTATTGAGATGGAAAATGTAAAGCCGCTGAACGTTCAGTGCTTCAATGCCATCACGGGTGAGCAGCTGTGGGAATCAGAGAAGATGAAAAAGGGATTGACCAACTTGTTCCTGTCAGGCGAAAATGTGATTGTGTGTTCGGGTAAAGCACTTTACTCTATGGACATCAACACCGGTAAAGAACAATATGAGAAATCATTGAAAGAGGACAACATTGGTGAGGCTGATCTGATTATTGATTACAAAGACAATGTCGTTATCCTGGGAGAAAAGGGAGTAAGCACACATAAGAAAAGCGATGGTACATTAACAGCAGGCAGCAAATTCAGACGCTCTACTCCGATCACTTATAATGGCCGATACATTTACGGAGAAAGTACACTGGCATTGGCTACACCTAAGAGCGACTATGCAGTGTATGATGTGAATACCTGTAAGTACAAAGTTTTCGATGCGCGTAAAGATGCAACTGCCTATTTATCCGATGATGGTGAAAGTCTGTATGTTTTTGAATCGGGTGGTATGTTGAGAAAATCGAAGTTTACTAAACTGAGTGCTCAATAATTGTAACCTCCATTCAATTGCGTTATTAAATAATCAAATGCCCTTCGAACACTTTTTGTTCGAAGGGTTTCTTTTATCCTCTAAAAAATAAAGGTATGCGAGTTTTAGTTGTTGCTCTTTTGTTAGTGGTGTCAGCAAGCGCGCTGGTTGCTCAGAAAAAGAAAAATGTAGTAGTTGGCGATCAGTCCGCTATTAATTATGAACAAGGAAAGGCGTTGTATGACAAAAGTAAATACGATGAAGCGGTTCCTTTTTTCGAACAGGCTGTAAGTGCCAATGCGGAAAGTGATGACAGCTGGTACTATCTCGGACTTTGTTACCGGTACACGTCACAAAATCAAAAAGCAATCGATGCTTTTACCAGTCTCGAAAAACTAAAGCCGGATTACTGGGCGTGGTATCATTATGAGAAAGGAATTGCTTTTGATGGACTAAAGCAGTTCGAAAACTCCGCTGTCAGTTATGAGAAATTCATTAAACAATTTCCGCACGATGCTTCGCGTACACTCTATATCCATCAGGCACAATACAAATTAGCTTACGCAAATGCACAGAAAGAATTGAGCGGACTGCAATCAAAAATGGTGGCCCCGGTAAAATTATCGACAACGGTAAACAGCAATTATCCTGATTATATGCCCGCCCTTAATCCGAAAGGATCAAAACTTTATTTTACATCCAAGCGCCTGGGCGGCATTAAAGAAGAAGCATCAACAGAGAAAGAAGGAGATGAAGATGTCTATGTGATTGAGAAGTTAAATGGTCAATGGGGAGCACCTCAGCTTTTGCCAGAACCAATCAACTCTGGAAATCATGAAGGAGCTGCTTGTTTTTCTGCAGATGGACAGTTGATGGTATACACTGCCTGTGGCAGAGAGGGTGGCATTGGCAATTGTGATCTTTACATTTCCACATTGGAAGGAAACGATTGGACTAAGCCCGTTAACTTAGGTAACGTGGTCAACAGCTCCGAGTGGGATTCGCAACCTACGATCTCTTATGATGGCAACCGGATCATCTTCACTTCTTCACGCCCGGGTGGATACGGATCAGAAGATTTGTATATGACGGAACGCAATCAATTTAGTGAATGGGGACCACCTATGAACCTGGGAGGTATGGTGAATACACCCTTCAGTGATAGCTCTCCTTTCTTAAGTCAGGATGGTAAGACGTTGTATTTTGCTTCCTTAGGTCATCCGGGCTATGGAGACAGCGATGTGTTTAAGACTGTGTTTGAAAACGGTAAGTGGAGTACTCCTGTTAATATGGGAAGACCATTGAATACCGAGGGCAAAGATTCTTATTTCACTATTGGCGGTTCCGGAGAAGTAGGGTTTATTGCTTCAGATGGGGCTAACCAGCAGCTTGATTTGTTTGAGGTGGCTATACCCGAAGAGATGCGCCCCAAACCAACGGTGGTGGTAGAAGGTACAGTAACCAACGCCAAGACAAAAGCATTAGTAGGTGCCTATGTGATGGTGGAAGATCTTAACACCAGTGAACTGATCGCGGTAAGCAAGAGCAACAGCGCCACAGGTAAGTATTTAGTTGTACTGCCTGCCGGTAAAACATACAGCGTGTCTGCCAACAAAGAAGGATTCTTCTTTCACTCCGAACGATTTGATGTGCCTGCAACTTCTTCCTACCAGGAGATTAAGAAAGACATTGAGCTGAAGCCGATTGAGAAAGGTGCTAAAGTTGTGTTGAATAATATATTCTTCGAAACAGGTAAGGCAACACTATCACCTCAAAGCCGGGTGGAATTGGAAAAAGCCATTGATTTAATGAAAGTAAATCCCTCTATGGTGATTGAAGTGGGAGGTCATACCGATAATGTAGGTGAAGATGCGCTCAACATGAAGCTGTCGCATGAGCGGTCAAAATCGGTACGGGAGTACCTCGTGAATGGTGGTATCGCGGCTACGCGCATTCAGGCAAAAGGATATGGTGAATCCAATCCTATTGCAAGCAATGACAATGATGAAGGAAGAAAATCAAACCGGAGAACGGAGTTTATTATCCTCGAATTTTAACTATGATTTTAAAATGATTAGTCTGATTACCATGATTGAATTCAGAATAGATTCAATCATGGTAATCCCACTTTATCAAAGTAAATCATCTTAATAAAGAATTCAGATTAGGTTAAGTTAGGTTTTAATCAGAAAGGCGACTGCGAGGTTGCCTTTCGTCATTTTATAAGTTGCTGAAGTTTTTCGAAGGTGAGGTCATCAAAATCAGTGATGATCAAGTCCGCTTCACTCAATTCTTCTTTGGTATGCGTGGTGGTTATTCCGATCACTTTTGATCCCGCACGTTTTCCCGCAGTTACTCCCGATAAAGAATCTTCAATAACAATGCACTGTGCGCTGGGCAACCCCACTGCAGCGGCACACTTGATATAGATTTCAGGGTCGGGTTTGCCGTGTGTTACAAACGTATCGTCTAATATGACGGAGAAATATTTTTCAAGGTTGGTGCTGCTTAGTGAGAAGTCGACATTCACGCGCGGAGCAGAAGTGCCAATGGCTTTAGCAACGTTGTTGGCTTCCAGCATATCAAGAAATGCAACCAATCCTTTTACGGGTTGAATATCATCTTTGAATATCTCGCGATACATCGCTTCTTTCTCCTGTGCGTATTGTTGTAGCGTATCCGTTGGCAATACTCCGAATAAGTTTGTTATCCACTCTTTATTGGTGCGGCCGTAAATTTTTTCTCTCAGTTGTTGCTCATCCAGCTGATAACCGCGCTGACTTGTAAATTGTTGTAACGCAATTTTATGTGCAGGATTGCTATCCACGATCACACCATCCATATCAAATAATATTGCAAAAGGCTTTGCCATCGTTATAAAAAATTAAGCTGCGAAAGTACTACTAATGTGGGATAAATTCAGGAGCGAGGTAATTCCCGTAAAACGGCCTAACGATTTTGACGTTTCGGATCCTGACGATTGTCAAGAAAAGCAATCAATTCTATCGTTTGCTGATTGGGCTTTACACGGTAAACCAGTGAAACTTGTTTTATGATTACACCTTTGTGAGTATTATTTAATGAGGTGGATTTCCGAAACATTAAAGGTTGTTCGCGCAATGACTTCAGATAATCATTAACACGCGCGGTGAATTGCAGGATTTCTTTTTCAGTCCAATGCTCTTCCAGGTAAGCTATTCTTTTACTGAAAGTAAGAACTGCTCTTTTGGTCCAGATTATTTCAAACCCCACTTTTCGAATAGCTTGACAACTTCAGCATGAGGAACCGTTTCGCCACGATCGGCTTCAGCCAAACCCTCAGTGACTTCTTTTTTATTTTCATCGCTCAACTCATCAAACCAATCTGCTTTTCGATCAGATAGAAAAGCTTTTACATCTAAGATCAACCCCTCATCATTGGTATTGATGATGGTTTGCAGGAGATTCAATTTCTCGGCTTGCACATCCATACTGATTTAATTTACTCTAAGATAATTATTTTATATATGTGATTATAAAAAAAATGAGTCGCAATAATTTTCAATGAAAGAGATTCTCAACTGATGTTACTCTCTTTGTGCCTTCTTAGTGACTTAGCGTCTTCGTGGCGAAAAGCACATGCACCAGGAGCACAAAGAAAAAATTTAATGAACGATAAACTTCCATCCATAATTTTTCCCGTCAGAAGCAATTCTGGCAATGTACATGCCTGTAGCAAGATGATTAATAGTTAATGTATAAGCCTGATTAGCCGGAATAAATAAGGGCTCACTTATCTTTTGTCCCAGAATAGAAAAAATCTGTAGCGAAACATTGCGATCTGCTGTGATGGTAAGATCCTCACCCCGCTTCACCGGGTTAGGTGAGATAGAGATAACAGGATCGGGCGAAAGCTCATGACTGTCATCGCTCTTTAAAACATACAGTCCGCCGGTAGTATTACCCACTACAATAGCGGGCTTGTTGGCGTTAAATAAATTCACAGCAACCGGCCATACCCGTCCACCCAGGTTTTTCTTCACAAAGGTATCGCTGAGCGAATCAAGTATAATATTGGTGCTGCCTTCCGGTATCGGATTGACTGCCCTGAAATTATTATAGATCGTCAATGCTCCTTGCTGATCGCCTGTGATCAGATCTTCATTTCCATCGGCATCCAGATCGGCAATGGCAATAGAAAGATTCTGGCGTGAAGTACTCGTGGCCAGGTTGAGATAACTGCTGTTCTTCAATGTAAAGCTGAAAGAACCTGCCGAGCCGGAGTTTTCATAATAATTTAAAGCACCTGTACTTTTACCGATGAGCAAGTCGAGTGCTCCGTCACCATTCACATCGTGAAGCAGAATATTTTCAGTACTGCTCAGGTTAAAGTTCATAGACAGATAACTGCTACCCGAAACGGTGATCTTGTCTTTGCTGCTATTGGGCAAATAATAGAGGGTGGTCACACCGGTATTGAAAGTAGTTGCTGTGAAAACCAGATCGAGCGTGCCATCTGCATTTACATCGGCAAACTGTGGCCTTACATTATAGAATTGTGGTAACGAAAGCGAAGCATAGTCATCCGTGACGAAACGAAACGATGGGTCGGTCCCTGTACCAATGTTCTCATACATCATGATACGTCCCGTGAAATCAGCAGAAGTAAATGTGCCGATGAACATATCTTTATCGCCATCACCATCAGCATCCGCAAAAACGGGGATAGAATTATCTCCTACGTCAATCATCTGATCTTGCAGGAAATTATTTTTTACAAAGGTGAAGACGGGTTGCTGTGCAGTGCCGGTGTTCTTATAATATAATAGCGAATGATTGAAGTTGGTATTGAACAAAGTGCGCGTATTCAGATTTGGAGAGGCCAGAAAATCAGGAACACCATCAAAGTCAACGTCTTCTAAAAAAGGAGCAGGAAAAAGAGGGAATGAAACCGGTGATGCACCGGGGAAAATACTTTCCACGCTCATGGAAGCAACTTCCGAAGTGCCATTGTTGCGCATATAATAAATGCGATTGCATTGCTCTTCGGAATAGAGAATATCTTTATTGCCATCATTATCCATATCAATGGCCAGTAGTGCTTTGCCACCATTATGCTCAGTACGTTCTGTACTTTCCTGCCGACCGCCCGCAGCCAGCTGATCACAGGTTTGCCCGAAAGCAATTACTCCGCACGAGCATTCCTCCCAGTCACCCCATCGCTGGGTTTGTCGTTCGAAGACAAGTGTATCGCAACGGCCGTATCTCTCTTTCGCAAAATTTTTGTGATACTCGGCCGTGCTGGGATTAACAAAGCGCATGTTCACCAGATCCAGGTCGCCATCACCATCCATATCAGTAATGTTTGGTATGTCATCGATGCCCGGAAGTATATTGATGAAGCCTGAAAATCCCTTGGTCAGTAAAATCTCTGTGCTTCCGGTGCTTATTTTGAATTCCAGTTTTTTCCATGAAAGTTTTTCACCCGCTACCGTGGTGTTCTGATACACCGATATGCCATTCACGGTACTGTTGAAGGTGAACAAATCTTTTTTTCCATCACAGTTATAGTCACGCAAAAGAAGAAAGGCATATACTTCGGGTGGGAAAAGGCTTTCATATTCAGGCGCATAGCGATACGTGTTCTGACCTTGCAAAAAAGTCCAGGTTCGGTTAGCGCCCTTATCGAAGATAACAATGTCAGGTTTGTTGTCGGCATTCAGATCAATGGTGTTCACCTGGGCTGAGTTGAGTCCTCCTGCCCACGCCATGGCCAGTTTACTTCCGTTTACTTCAACAGGCACACTTTGATCGATCACGTAGGTAAACTGAGCGGAGGCACAGACGGAGACCAGAATAAAACACAGGCTAAGAAAAAAGGAGAGACAGAATGGTTTTATCACTTTCATCACTAATCAATTACCTCCCTTTTAGACTTTTCATTAACGAATAACAATTGATGATTTATTATAATGGATTTTTGATAGTAAAAGCTATTCTTTTCTACAGTTAATCACGATAATCAAATAAATCAGTCCTCTTTAAGAAGAAGATTAACCAGGATTAAGCTTGTAAATTTTCCAAAAACATACTCCTAGTTAAAATTATTTCGCACCAGATAATAACGCTGAGTTCTTTCAGCTGTTATCTTTCCTGCAAGATAAACTGATTTAAGAAAGGGCCATTATATTTTATGATCGCGAGCACAGAAACCATTTACTCACATTACCTTAAATCGGGCAAGGTATCTACTGACACCCGGCAAATCACCCCTGGCTCGGTATTTTTTGCCCTGAAAGGCCCTAAGTTCAATGCCAATGAGTTTGCCGAAGAGGCATTGGCCAAAGGAGCAGGCTATGCCGTGGTCGATGAAGAGCGGTTTGTGAAAGATGATCGTTTCCTTTTGGTGGAAGATGGGTTGACAGCTTTGCAGGAGCTGGCCAAACACCATCGCAGTCAATTGACTATTCCATTCATTGGCCTTACGGGATCGAACGGAAAAACCACCAGCAAGGAGTTGATGAATGCAGTGTTGAGCAAAAAATTTAAGACCTATGCCACCAAAGGCAATCTGAATAATCACATTGGCGTGCCGCTCACTATTCTATCAATAGATAACACCTGTGAGATGGCGGTGATTGAAATGGGCGCGAATCACCTGGGTGAAATTGCGTTGCTTTGTGAGATCGCCAATCCCACACATGGACTGATCACCAACATTGGCCGCGCACACATTGGTACGTTTGGCGGATTTGAAAATATACTTCGCGCCAAGTCAGAATTATATCAGCATTTGCTTACACACGATGGTGTTGTGTTTATCAATTCACAAAACGAATTGCTGGCCAATATGGCGAAGCGATTCAAGGCACCGGTACTCTATCCTGCCAAAGGTAATTACTATGAAGCAGCATTGATCAATGCTGATCCTTTTGTAAAAGTGAAAGCAGAGAATGGCTATGAAATCACCACACAGCTGGTAGGTGGCTATAATTTTGAAAACATAGCAGCGGCACTTTGCATCGGAAAATATTTTGAAGTAGATGCGAAGGAGGCCAACAGCGCCATGGAAGAATATACACCCGGCAACATGCGCTCGCAGGTAATCACCAAAGGCACGAACACCATTATATTGGATGCCTACAACGCCAACCCAAGCTCGATGGAAGCCGCCATCAATAACCTTGCAGCACTAAAGGCGACTAACAAGGTTGCCATACTGGGCGATATGTACGAGCTGGAAGGTGAAGCAGAAGCGGAACACAAAAAGCTAGGTACTCTTCTTAAAGAAAAAGGAATCAGCGCTTACCTCTGTGGCCAGCTGATACAGGCAGCAAAAGAAGTTTTCCCGCAAGGCAACTATTTTACCAGCAAAGAAGCATTACTTCAATCGTTGAAAGAAAATCCAATTCAGGATGCTACCATTCTGATCAAAGCATCACGTGGAATGGCGCTGGAGAAAATTCTGGATGAAGGATTTTAAGATTGAACGACTGGTTTGCTATATAAACATATTCACCCGATCGGAATGGCAAAATTGTTTTAGTTTAGCATTCTAAAATACAGGTTTCCTCATCAGTTATATTAAGTAAATGAAAAAAGCTCTTTCTCTTCTTGCGCTACTCTTTAGTTGTCTGGCTATGTATGCTCAGACGCGCGACAGTCTCGATATAAAAATCGGGCAGATGATCATGATTGGTATGCCCAAAGCCGAGGTAGATCCCATCGTGCTGGAAGAAGTTCGTTCAGGTAAAGCAGGAGCGATTATTTATTTCGAAAAAAATATTCCTGCAAAGAATTCCTATATGGCGTTCAAGAAGATGTCTTACACCTATCAGCAGGCAGCACCTATCCCGTTGTTCATAACGATCGATCAGGAAGGTGGAAAGGTTAATCGCATGAAAGAGAAGTATGGGTTCCCTAGATCCATCACTGCTACTGCAATGGGCAAAGATAGTAAGCTGGATTCAGTTCGCTTTTATGGAGCATCTACAGGAGCTGCACTTTCCGGTGTGGGCATCAATGTCAACTTCGCGCCTGTGGTTGATGTGGCGGTTGAACCCCTGAACACGGTGATCGTAAAAGTGGAACGTTCGTTTTCAAAATCAGAAGACACGGTGGCCATCATGGCGAAAGAGTTTATTAAAACACATCGCAAAGTAAATGTGATTACGGTACTCAAGCATTTCCCTGGTCACGGAAGTTCGCTTGCCGATACGCATTTGGGTATAGCCGATGTAACCAACACATGGAACGAACGCGAACTTAAACCATACAAAGCATTATTAGATTCTGGTTATGTAGATGCCATCATGACTTCGCACATTGTAAATAAAAAATTAGATCCGCGTGGATATCCGGGTACGTTATCCAGCCGCATCATGGACAGTTTGCTGAGAAAAACACTGGGTTATAATGGAGTAATCTTCTCTGACGATATGCAGATGCATGCCATCACCGAACATTATGGATTGGAAGATGCCATCAGGTTAGCCATCAATGCCGGTGTGGACATCATGTGCTTCTCCAACAACATCCAGGGAAGTGAATCGCGCACAGTAGATAAGGTACATAAAATCATTCGTGGCTATGTAGAAAAGGGTGTGATCAGCAAAGAACGTATCGATGTATCATTCAAAAGAGTCTTGCAACTGAAAAGCAAGATGAACGATGAAGGAGAATATTATCGTAAGGAGATAGAGATTGCAAGACAGCAAGCAATGCAGAATGAAAAGATGGCAGAGGTTGCAGCGGAAGAGCTAAAAAAGGCAAACGAGTTGTTAGAAAAGAGTCAATCGGATAATCCTAAAGAGAAGGAAAAGAAGAAGAAAAAGAAATAACCCTTTAGCCTCAACGAATCTATTGCCACAGATTTGCACAGAACAGCTTCTTCGATTTATTGCATATATCTGTGAAAATCTGTGTCATCCGTGGCTAAATCACTTAAAGAAAAATAGAAAGTGAGTTCACCTGTTTACCGAATCATCTCTCCTTTAAACCCATCCGTTCCATTACTGATCAGTGTACCTCATTGTGGCACACGATTTCCTGATGAATTAAGAGATCAATATAAACCAGAACTAATTAAAGCACTTGATGATACAGATTGGTTTGTAGACGAACTCTACAACTTTGTTTCTGAAATGGGAGCAGGAATGATTGCTGCTAACTATAGCCGCTGGGTCATTGATCTGAATCGCGATCCGCAAAGTAAACCCTTGTACACCGATGGTCGTATCATTACCGCCTTGTGCACCTCTACTGATTTTCTTGGCAATGCGATTTATAATGATGAGCGAAAAGAAGTAGCATTATCAGAAGTAAATCGAAGAGTAGGCAACTATTATCAGCCTTATCACGATGAGATTCAAAGGCAATTGGATGATTTAAAGAGTAAGTTCGGCAAAGTGTTGCTGTGGGATTGCCATTCTATCCGTCAGATCGTACCCACTATTCAAAAAGATAAATTCCCTGATTTGATATTGGGTGATGCCGATGAGACTTCGGCATCGCGGGAGTTGATTGAAGTTGCTTTGACTAATCTGAAATCGGGTCCGTACCATGTCAATCACAACCATCCCTTCAAAGGTGGTTACATCACCAGGCATTTTGGTAAGCCACAACACAATCAACATGCATTGCAATTGGAGATGTGCAAGTTGCATTACATGGATGATTCCGAAACAAAATTTGATTCAGGCAGAGCAAATAAAATGCGCGAAGTGCTGAAGCGTACGCTGGGTGGTTTGATTGATGTGATAATGAAGTAAGTGCTATGTGGTTTTGATCCCTTCGATCGGGTCTGTAAAATAAACTGTGTCAGTTAATTATTATTGTTATCATGGTTGATGTTGGAATGTGGTCAACTCCTTTGCAGTCCCTTATACAATGGTATAAAATTTAATTGGGAGTTGTCCATCATTTCAATATCAAATTATTCAGATCTCCAGCTTGATCCTACCTTCGAACCAAATGGAGAGTTGCGATACAGTCATTCCCCAGTTTTGAAGTGGGGCAGTCCATTTCTTACTAATGTTCCGATAGGCCAGATAAATTAGTTTTAACA
>NNBV01000045.1_pt1 | contig 18972 bp, 14 predicted proteins | sample 1173771 | NCBI WGS metagenome assembly NNBV01 (sample SAMN07173938, study PRJNA388173) | plant metagenome | isolation source: symbiotic tissue sample KVS11 | place: Norway: Troms, Kvaloya island | reverse complement strand
CACCGATTCTTCAAGAGTGAGTTTTGGTTTACGTCCTCCTCCTGGTGCGTTAACACGAACTTTTTTACGTTCTACTTCTGCAAGTTGTTCTTGATTTATTAATTTGGCTTGTTGTACTAACAACAGAAATTGCTCGTAAGTAATTCCTAGTATGTGCTTGGTGCGGAGTGGATACGTTTGTATATAATGAAGTGGATTTTTCATTATGGTAGACCAACGGTAGACGCTCAAATCTCCGTTCTACCATTTTTTTGCACCTAGATTATATTTAGGACTGGTCTAATGGCAAAGTAAAGGAATATATCGTCTACATCCACTGATTCGGCAATTTTTGCAAATGAAATTAGATGAGTCAAGTAATGCAGATGAGGTGAAAACTGCTTTTGTCGCGCAGATGGTAAAGTTGGCAAACCAAATTTCTCAACAGCCTAACCGTGAAGAGATTTTTAACCTTACTCCATATATTCCTCATCTTGCAGAAGTTGTAACCCACCTATCCCAATATCTCAGCGACGAGGATTTAATTGTGCCTTTCATCGGCTTAGGTTGGTTTTATAAAGGTCAAGGACTTTATCAGCAAGCAGAACCTTGGTTACAGCAGTGTGAAAAAGTCACTAGAAATCGTCTTGGTTTAGAACATCCCCATGTCGCCACTAGCCTGAACAATCTCGCAGGACTCTACTATTCTACAGGACGCTACAGCCAAGCCGAACCCTTGTATCAGAAAGCTTTGGAACTGACAAGATGCTTACTGGGAGAAGAACATCCCCATGTCGCCACTAGCTTGAACAATCTCGCATTAATCTACGAATCTAGAGGACGCTACAGCCAAGCCGAACCCCTGTATCAGCAAGCTTTGAAACTGAGAAAACGCTTACTGGGAGAAGAACATCCCCATGTCGGGGATAGCTTGAACAATCTTGCAGGACTTTACGAATCTAGAGGACGCTACAGCCAAGCCGAACCCCTGTATCAGCAAGCTTTGGAACTGAGAAAACGCTTACTGGGAGAAGAACATCCCCATGTCGCCGCTAGCTTGAACAATCTCGCAGGACTTTACCATTCTACAGGACGCTACAGCCAAGCCGAATCCCTGCATCAGCAAGCTTTGGAACTGAGAAAACGCTTACTGGGAGAAGAACATCCCGATGTCGCCGCTAGCTTGAACAATCTCGCATTACTCTACGAATCTACAGGACGCTACAGCCAAGCCGAACCCCTGTATCAGCAAGCTTTGGAACTGAGAAAACGCTTACTGGGAGAAGAACATCCCTATGTTGCCACTAGCCTGAACAATCTTGCAGAACTCTACCGTTCTACAGGACGCTACAGCCAAGCCGAATCCCTGCATCAGCAAGCTTTGGAACTGAGAAAACGCTTACTGGGAGAAGAACATCCCGATGTCGCCGCTAGCTTGAACAATCTCGCATTACTCTACGAATCTACAGAACGCTACAGCCAAGCCGAACCCCTGTATCAGCAAGCTTTGGCAATTTGTGAGCAGACTTTGGGTGTAGGTCATCCTCATACAATGAGGGTTCAGGAAAATTATGTAGGCTTTTTAAGAGAAGCATATCTCTAACGATCGCACCCTTTCTCACAAAATGACACCAAATTGATGCCACACAACAGTTGTAGTCCAAACTGTAGCAGCGATCTTCCCCTCATAACCAAAGTACAGTAAAGAATAGAGCGTAGACATAGCCCGTCGTAGACATCGCTTTGCGGTTTCAAATTCCAAACGCCAAATTTGAGGATAAATTTATGCGAACAGTACCAATCCAATTACCAGAAACAGTATTTTCAGCACTTCGTAAAAATCCTGAAGAATTTATCCAAGAAATGCGAATTGCCGCAGCAGTTAAATGGTATGAATTAGGTGACATTTCACAAGCCAAAGCAGCAGAGATTGCTGGGCTAACTCGTGCTGAATTTATTAATGCCTTATCACGCTACCAAGTAGATTTTATACAATATACTGCCCAAGAGTTAGCCCAGGAACTGGCAAAAGACGTGGACTAATCCCAAGCATATCTCCTGGAATTCAAGCTTTGCGTGACGCTGGTTTGTGGTTATCTGATAGTTTGGTCAATTTACTCAAACAACAAGCAGGGGAATAGCGATCGCCCCTAAATTCTAACTTCAAACAGCGATCGCTCCCCCTTTTCTCTTCCTTGGCGCTCTTGGCGTTCTTGGCGGTTCGATTCTCATGCCCCCACATATCTAAATGATTGAGAATCGCAAATGGCAAATGGGAACTACGGGAAAATACGACTTTTACAAGACGTGAACACCGATCTAGGCGATCGCCCCCATTTTCTTACAATAACCTTGGAAGCAAAAACTTTCTTTTTTAGCAATTACCCTACGGGAAGGCATTCTTAGGGTGTCTAATGCGGTTCCTTATTCCAAAAACCTATGCAACCTACTAATCCTAACCAATTTACAGAAAAAGCCTGGGAAGCGATCGCCCATACCCCCGATATTGTTAAACAATATCAACAACAGCAAATTGAAAGCGAACACCTGATGAAAGCGCTGCTAGAACAAGATGGTCTAGCAACTGGAATTCTCACCAAGGCGGGTGTTAACCTCCAAAAACTGCGCGATCGCACTGAACAATTTTTTCAACGTCAGCCAAAAGTATCCGGTAGCAGCAGTTCTGTCTACTTAGGACGCAGCTTAGATACACTTCTAGATCGAGCCGACGGATATCGCAAAGAGTTTCAAGACGAATATATTTCAATTGAACACTTATTGCTGGCTTACGCTAAAGATGACCGCTTTGGCAAAAGTTTATTCCAAGAGTTTGGTTTAGACGAAGGCAAGCTAAAAAATATTATTAAACAAGTTCGTGGGAGCCAAAAAGTGACTGACCAAAATCCAGAAGGCAAATACGAAGCACTGGAAAAATACGGGCGTGACCTTACAGAAGCTGCCCGGAAAGGTCAACTCGATCCAGTGATTGGGCGGGATGATGAGATTCGTCGCACTATTCAAATTCTCTCTCGCCGCACCAAAAACAACCCTGTGTTAATTGGTGAACCTGGTGTTGGTAAAACTGCGATCGCAGAAGGATTAGCACAGCGCATTATTGCAGGTGATGTACCTCAATCCCTCAAAGATCGCAAGCTAATCGCTTTAGACATGGGTGCTTTGATTGCAGGGGCAAAATTCCGGGGTGAATTTGAAGAACGCCTGAAAGCAGTATTAAAGGAAGTTACTGAATCTGGCGGCAATATTGTTTTATTTATTGATGAAATTCACACCGTTGTCGGCGCTGGTGCAACCCAAGGCGCGATGGATGCGGGTAACTTATTAAAACCGATGTTGGCGCGGGGTGAATTGCGTTGTATTGGGGCGACAACTTTGGATGAATACCGCAAATATATCGAAAAAGATGCCGCCCTAGAAAGACGCTTCCAGCAGGTTTATGTCGATCAGCCCAGTGTAGAAGATAGTATTTCGATTTTGCGCGGGTTGAGAGAACGTTATGAAAACCACCACGGGGTGAAGATTTCTGATAGTGCTTTAGTTGCAGCCGCGATATTGTCGAGTCGATATATTAGCGATCGCTTCCTCCCTGATAAAGCCATTGACCTTGTAGACGAAGCCGCCGCTAGGCTGAAAATGGAGATTACCTCCAAACCAGAAGAACTTGACGAAATTGATCGCAAGATTCTGCAATTGGAAATGGAAAAGCTATCGCTGCAAAAAGAAAGCGATGCAGCTTCTCGTGAACGCCTAGAAAGACTCGAAAAAGAAATTGCTGATTTCAAAGAAGAACAAAGAACCCTGAATACTCAATGGCAGTCTGAAAAAGATATTATTGACAAAATTCAGTCCGTTAAAAAAGAGATTGAACGAGTTAATTTAGAGATTCAGCAAGCAGAACGCGACTACGACCTTAACCGCGCTGCTGAGTTAAAATACGGCAATTTAACCAGTTTGCATCGTCAATTGGAAACAGTAGAATCTGAATTGGCAAGCACTCAAAAAAGTGGTAAATCATTATTACGTGAAGAAGTCACAGAAGCTGATATTGCCGAAATTATTTCTAAATGGACAGGAATTCCCATCAGCAAGTTGGTGGAATCTGAGAAAGATAAACTGCTGCATTTAGAAGATGAACTGCACCACCGCGTGATTGGACAAGAAGAAGCAGTCACAGCTGTAGCGGATGCAATTCAGCGATCGCGGGCTGGATTGGCTGATCCGAATCGTCCCATCGCTAGTTTTATTTTCCTTGGGCCTACGGGTGTGGGTAAAACCGAATTGGCGAAAGCCCTGGCGGCATATATGTTCGATAGCGAAGATGCGCTGGTGCGAATCGATATGTCTGAGTATATGGAGAAACACGCTGTCTCCCGCTTAATCGGTGCGCCTCCAGGATACGTGGGCTATGAAGAAGGCGGACAACTTACAGAAGCGATTCGGCGGCGTCCTTACTCAGTGATTCTTTTCGACGAAATTGAGAAAGCCCACCCCGATGTCTTCAATATCTTCTTGCAAATTCTCGATGATGGTCGTGTTACTGATGCCCAAGGTCATAAGGTGGACTTCAAAAACGCTATTATCATCATGACCAGCAACATCGGTTCCCAATACATTCTTGATGTCGCTGGGGATAACGCCCACTACGATGAAATGCGCCGTCGGGTAATGGAGGCGATGCGAAATAGCTTCCGTCCAGAGTTCCTGAACCGGATTGACGAAATCATCATCTTCCACGGTTTAGATAAGAAAGAATTGCGGCAAATTGTACTACTGCAAGTTGAGAGATTACGGCAAAGATTGAGCGATCGCAAAATATCCCTGAAACTATCGGATGCTGCACTTGACTTTTTAGCAGAAGTAGGGTATGACCCAGTGTATGGGGCGCGTCCATTGAAGCGGGCAATTCAGCGAGAGTTAGAAACGCAAATTGCTAAATCCATCTTGCGTGGAGAATTCAACGACGGTGACACTATCTTTGTAGATGTGCAGAATGAGCGTCTTTCTTTTAGTCGCTTACCTGTTGAGGTGTTTACTAGCAAGAATACGTCGGAATATTAAATCAGTGAACAGTCAACAGTTATCAGGCGTATATAGCGGTTCTCGTTTACGTGAGGTTATACGTGTCAACTTAACGTGAAACCCTGGCAATGACGTTATATCACAATACAGTTCAGATAAGACCAAAACACTTGTAGAGACGGTGATTTATCGCGTCTCGAAAACCCACAATTTTGCACAATTAGCCCTTAACTGAACCGTATTGCGTTATATCAAGCCGACTCAATTACCAATTAAGTCCTCGGAACCCCACCCCGCCTGCCTTCGGTGTACACACAAGTCGTGAAATTCCACCTGACGCTTGGTTTAGTCCTCTAGCAATAGGATTTACGAAGGCGAATGCGTCTCGTAGAGAGGAGGAACGACGAACGCAAGTGCGTGTCGCAGAAAAGCAATCGCTTTCACTCACGGGATTATGTGATTACTTCGCTCCGTTATCACTGCGCTCGTAATGACAATTTAAGGGGTCTATAACGCCTGAAACCCTTGCAGATAAAGCTTGTGTGTACACCGTAGCTTGTAGGGAATAGGTTTGGAGAGAGGTTTTCCAGATTCCCTAATTGTTTCTGTGCTTGTATTGCTTGTTTAATACAATCTGATTATTGACTATTGATTAATTCCTGCAATTCTTGCCTTACAGATAAAGGCTGATACCCCAACGCAAAAGCTTGAGAACTATCCAAAGAAACATCTGCTGGTCTAGGTGCTGCCATTTTCACATCTTGTTGTCGGCAGGATTTAAGACCAGTGCTAGGAAGTTGAAATACTTCCACTAATATCTGTCCAAAATCATAACGCGAAATCCGCTCTTTGCCACCTAAGTGAATGATGCCGTTAACTTTTTCTAATGCTAATAAAAGTCCTTTGGCGGCAGTTGTTCCACTTACTGGTGTGCGAAATTCATCTATAAATAAACTTAGTTCTTCTTCAGCTTGTAAAGTCTGAATCAATGGCTGAATAAAACTTTTAGCTGTGGGTGTTGCCGCACCAAACATCAACGGCATCCGACACACTGCGGTCATGGGATACCTTTCTAGCATATCTGCTTCTGCGATCGATTTTTGCTCACCGTAAAGATTGACAGGACAGACGGCATCTGTTTCTTGATATGGCGCATTTAAGCCATCAAAAACTAAGTCAGTTGAGGTAAATGCACAAGGAATAGAGTTATCTGCACACAGTCCGGCAATATTGCAGGATGCTATAACATTAATTGCGTGCGATTCTTTGGGGTTGGTTTGACAAAAATTTGGTTGCGAATGTGCAGCAGTATGAATAACTGCTTCTGGTTTGACATCATTAAATATGCGTTTCAATTCCTGAAAATTTGTTAAGTTCGCTTTTAACATTTTTATGTCAGGAATCTCTAAAGGATGGAATAAATAAGTGCCATAAATATCCCATTCTGGTTTGGCAAGCTGGCAAAGATGCCATCCTAAAAAACCACTTGCTCCGGTGATTAACAATTTTTTCATGTCTAATCTTAAACCGCTAGCATCACGAAAAAATCTTGGTAAGTTTTGTTATTACAACTGGCGAGAGATAAAGTAACAAAAACAAAGACAGCATACCAGTATTTAGGTATCATACCGCATTTGTATAATTTAACGATTTAACTCATCTGGACTTGTCTTTTATTTTAAAATAATTTATCTTAATTTTACACTGGACGATAAAAATGGCTGTCGCAGAGGTTATGCACAGTAATATAATGGACTTTAATTTTACGTCCAGTAATGATTACAAAATACTATTGTATTAATTCCTGAAACTGCTTTTCACTACGCACTTTGCTAAAATCTGGATCAGTTTTTGCTAATTTCTTATACTTTTCAGGAACAAGCTGGATTGCTTTGTCTAGGTTCTCAATTGCTAATTCCACATTGCTTTGTAAAGCATAAGAGCAAGCTTTATTGTAATATGCTTGGTGCAAATCTTGCTTGATGGCGATCGCTCTATTATAAGACGCGATCGCATCTTGGTAGCGGTGCAGCTTTGTCAGAGTAATACCTCGGTTAATTAAGGCTTCATATTTGTCTGGTTTGATGGCGATCGCTTTGTCGTAAGATGTAACAGCATCTTTGTAGCGTTGCAACGATGTTAAGGCTATGCCACGATTATACCAAGCTTCATATTTGTCGGGTTTGATGGCGATCGCTGTATCGTAGGATGCAAGAGCATCTTTGTAGCGTTGCAACGATGTTAAGGCTATGCCACGGTTAATCCAAGCTTCAGGACTCTCAGCTTTGATAGCGATCGCTTTATCATAAGCTTTTATTGCATCTTCGTAACTTTGTCCATCCAATAAATTATTACCTTGACGAAATAATTCTTCTGCTGTTTGGGTAGCCTTCGCTTCTATGAAAAGCTGAGTTACATTACTTTCTTGTACAACTTGTTTGGTATTTTCTGTAGATGAGTTTGCCCCACCACTACAGCCAAATGCAAAGAAAACTATTAGGTTAGATGCAACGAAGCAGCGCCGAAAAACCATGCTGTACCTACAAAACTTATAAGATAATGTTAAAAGTTGTTCGTTTTTTGAACATTGTCAAAATACACTAGTTTTTACCCATTAATTTCCTTATATTTGGAGAAATGACTTTGTTGATGATGTATAGAAGCTTTTTAAAATCAAGCGTATATAACAGTATCATATTAAATAGCCTCTAAGCAATTGCTTGGAGGTTATTTCACTCAAAAAACTCTTATTTATGTTACTATACACTGCTAGAAAAATTTAGTTTATACATAACTGCCAACGAGTCATATCAAAATGCCGAAGCCGAGATTGAGACAAATATGTGGTATAGTTCTCGCTCACTCTGCTCAACAAAGACACTGGGAAATGCACCCTCAGAAACTCAAATGTGACAATATTAACCTTGCAACCATAAAAAGGTAACAACTTCATAGATGCTTTATAGATGCTTTGATCTTTAAAGATAACCATCTATGGTATAGAAATGTATAGAATCTTGTAAAAATATAAAATATAGTTGTTAAATGCACACATTTCTAGCTTCTTCCTCAATGCAGCTGTCTGTACCACCAAATCACTTTCAGCCAATGAAGATTGTCGCACTGGGGGACAGCTTAATTTATGGATTCGGCGACCCGGAAAAAGGAGGCTGGATAGAGCAACTACGGCGATGGTGGATGTTGCCGGATAGCCCTGGTCATGTTCTTTATAATTTAGGGGTAAGAGGCGATCGCACGCAACAAGTAGCACAAAGGCTAGAAGTTGAATTTCGCCACCGGGGTGAACTCCGAAATCGTGTTCCTGACTTAATTATTTTATCAGTAGGCGTGAATGACTCAGCCCGGTTGGCGCGTCCCGACGGTCGAAGTTATACAGATTTTACATTATTTGAAAAGGAAATTGCTTCTTTGCTAGATTTAGCACAGCAACTCTGTCCAGTGTTATTTGTGGGCATGGTGCCAGTGGATGAAGCCAAGATGCCATTTTTAGATTGTTTTTATTATAATCATGCCGATCAATACCGTTACAAAGAAGCAACTCGAATTGCTTGCACCAAACGGCAGATTCCCTATTTAGATATTTTTGAGCAATGGATGGAACGCGGTGAAAGTTGGCGGCTTAAACGCTTAAGTGAAGATGGTCTTCATCCCAATACACTAGGTTATCAAGCTTTGTTAGAAGATGTAATCAATTGGGATGCCATATCTTTAGTGAACTTTGCCCATGCAGCTTACCATTCTTAATTTGATTGTCATCTTAAACCATCTTAATTCTCACAGATATCTTGGTGCTTTGGGGTTAGCCCATATTCTCATAATTTCCATCCTCCCAAAAAGCACTACAATCTCGTTGAATTTTCAATGAAAGTGAGTCAAAATCCATTTATAAAAACTCTAACTCCTGTACAGACGCGATTAATCGCGTTTCCTAACTCCTAACTCAGCACTCTTATGACACCAACTTTATTTGGTCGTTGGCAAACTCGATTATTGTTACTTGCAACTGTCGGTGTACTCGTATCTTTGCCTTTTGCAATGGGTTGGATTGGCCCTGGTGCTAACTCAGTTTATTTTTGGATACTTAGTTATGTTGCCATCTTTGGCTTAGGCTGGGATGTGCTTTATAACTATCTGCAAAAATCCCGATGGGATAGAGATTGGCCCGCAGTTTATCAACTCTTAGCTGGTATATGGGAATTAATATTTGTGTTTTGTGGAGTCAAACTGTTTGGCTTTTTACCAATACCTTTACCAAAAGAGGAACTGTCACCAGCAGCTTTTTTATTGCACTATAGCATCGTGTGGCTAGCAGTTTTTATTACTTCCCAAAGTCTGATGCGAATTATCTTTCCCCGTTGGCGTTTCCGGGGTGGAGAATGGTTGTAATATCTCAAATGATAAAACTAATTTAATTAAAAATTACAGCAGTTTTTAGCAACTAAACTATAGGGTGTGACGTACATCTGTGCGTCAATAAAACGAATTGTGGTTCAAATAGGTGCAAAAGGCTGTAAATTACAAATTAACAAATCATAAAAAATAACATCTGGCGGTTTTGCTTTGGATGCAATATGTTGTATTGATGTACAGTTATGTGCGTTCCTAAGAGGATGTTTGAAAAGTCATGATTGATGTATCAAATATTTTTTACCCCACCCTAACCCTCCCCTTATAAAGGGGAGGGAACCGAATTTTTCTTGTTTCCCCCCTTTATAAGGGGGGATTAAGGGGGGTAACAATTCGATTAAAATCACAACATACCACTTTTGAAACAACCTCTAAGAACAACATGGCAGTTGCGACAACTTTGGCAACCAAAGCAGTGCATTGCCTCTTGTATCTGATCAAATTTAAAACAGCTATCTTATGTTTCCAAAATTAGCACAAGTGCTGATGTAGTAGTCATCTATGAGAAAAATAAGACAAGCTTTGGAGTTTGGGAAGAATCTTCAATGCAGAGACGTAAATTAAGGAAGTGCAATGTCAAATTTTGATCTAGTTATTCAGCTATTTCTGCAACTCACAGTTATTTTATCCACTTGTCGCATCGTCACGATTTTAGGACGCCGCTATCTTGGTCAAACCGACGTTGTTTGTGAAATGATCGCAGGTGTAATGCTTGGGCCATCACTTTTGGGCTTGATTGCACCCGATTTTCAGCAATGGCTGTTTCCTAAGCTTCCTATCATCACTGCTTTAGGAGACAAGATACCTAATCCATCGATGTCGATTTTATATGCTATCAGCCAAATTGGGTTGGTAATTTATATGTTTTTGATTGGTTTAGAGTTCAACACCAAACTCTTAAAACACCATATCAAAAGTGCAAGTTTGCTATCTGCTGCCGGGATTATCACTCCTTTTGTTTTAGGAGCGATCGCATCTTTTTGGTTTTATCACAATGGCAATTTCTTTCAACCAAAAGTCATGCCTTGGTCAGCCGCTTTATATCTAGGTGCGTCGATGACAATTACGGCTTTTCCCATGTTAGCTCGCATTCTTTACGAACGTGGTCTTGCACAAACGCGCTTTGGTACTTTGGCTTTAGGTGCAGCATCGGTAGATGATGCAGTTGCTTGGTGTTTGTTGGCGATCGTGCTTGCTAGTGTGAAAAATTCTCTAAGCATTGCCATATTAGCAATTGGTGGTGGCATTTGCTACGTACTATTTGCGGTTTTTATTGGACAACCTCTACTGAGAGTGTTCACACGCCTGACAAAACGCGATGCAGGTGTAAATAGACAAACTCTGACTTTAATGTTGATAATTTTGATGTTTTGTGCGTGGTTCACTGATGTTACAGGCATCTATGCAATATTCGGTGCTTTTGTGCTAGGAGCAGTGACACCACGCGGAGAATTCAGCCAACAAATTCGCCAATATACAGAGTTTTTAACTACTTCTTTTTTGCTCCCGATGTTTTTTGTCTTCTCTGGATTGAACACTCAAATTGGACTGGTAAATACACCTACTTTGTGGGGAATTACGCTCTTAGTAATTGCGATCGCAATTATTGGCAAAGGTATTGCTTGTATGTTGGCTGCAAAATTAGCCGGGGAAAATTGGCGCGAATCAGCAACTATCGGCGCTCTGATGAATGCTCGTGGTTTGATGGAGTTAATCATCCTCAATATTGGTCTAGAGCAAGGTATAATTACCCCAACTTTATTCACTATCATGGTTATTATGGCAGTCATTACTACCCTCATGGCATCACCCCTAGTTAGCTTTCTGTTGCAGGGTACAAGCTATGATAAATATTCGGCATAAGCAAATTTAAATATAAAATTAATTACCTATAAATTAGGTAAAATCATCCGCTTTGACTCTCGCTATAACCGCTATTTTTTTTGTAGTGGCGTTTCAGCGCAATTAAAAACTGACTACCTATTACCTAATTTTTTTGATATTGGTAATTCGTAATTTATTCAAGATTTAGCGCCTAAAACCATCAAAATTATTGTTTCACGACTACAAGAGGATGGTAACAGCAATTGACATGACAACAAAGCACAAATTACTCTTGGGTGTATCTAACAAGGTTGACATTTTCCAGTCTTTTAAAGAATCATCTTAGAGAAACCAGATAGTTAATTTTGAGGAAACCATGCACATAGTTATTCTCGTTCTGGTTGAGGTGCTGATTGTTATTGGACTTTCACGGCTAGTAGGGCTAGGATTCCGTTCAATTAAGCAACCGCTAGTAATTGGTGAGATTGTTGCCGGGATTATGCTCGGCCCATCTTTATTTGGTTTAGTTGCTCCCCATCTAGCAGTTACCTTGTTTCCACCAGAAACTTTTCCTTTTCTAAATGTTTTGTCTCAGGTGGGACTAATATTTTTCATGTTTTTGATTGGATTAGAACTAAATCCCAAATATCTCAACAGTCAGCTAGAAGTAGCCGTTTTAACTTCTCATGTCAGCATTTTAGTGCCGTTTTCTTTGGGAACATTGCTAGCGGTAATCCTTTATCCCCTAGTTTCCAATGCAAGTGTATCCTTTACCGCTTTCGCCTTGTTTTTAGGGGCGGCGATGTCGATTACTGCCTTTCCTGTGTTGGCGCGAATCATTACTGAAAACAATTTACAAGGAACGCGTTTAGGAACGTTGGCGTTAACTTGTGCAGCAGTGGATGATGTGACAGCTTGGTGTTTGTTAGCAGTAGCGATCGCAGTTGCTCGGACTGGTGACTTTGCTGGTGCTATACCCACAATTATTGCCAGCATAATTTACATCGGCTTCATGTTAACCGCAGGCCGTTGGTTTCTCCAACGTCTTGCCAAACACTACCTGCGGGCGGGACGCCTCAGCCAATTGGTGCTAGCTGGGATTTATATGGGCGTGGTTGCATCAGCATTAATCACCGAACTAATTGGTATTCACTTAATTTTTGGGGCATTTTTACTGGGAGCAGCCATGCCCAAAAATGAAGATTTAGTGCGGGAATTGGCAGTAAAAACCGAAGATTTTGTCCTAATTTTCTTGCTGCCAATATTTTTTGCCTACAGTGGCTTACGGACGCAGATTGGCTTGCTCAACCGTCCCGAATTGTGGCTTTTGTGTGCGTTGGTTTTAGGAGTGGCGATCGCAGGCAAATATTTTGGTACTTATGTAGCGGCTCGTGTCAGTGGCATTAGTAAACGGGAAGCTTCGGCACTCGGTTGGTTAATGAATACACGCGGCTTGACCGAACTGATAGTGCTAAATATTGGTTTAGAGTTAGGGGTAATTTCCCCCTTAATATTTACCATGCTGGTAATTATGGCATTGGTAACTACATTCATGACCTCGCCACTGCTGGAATGGACATACCCGAAGAAGCTGATCAGGTTAGATGTCATGGAAACGGAGTCGGAGGCAGAAATAGATACAGATACAGATACCACTCCTGGAAGTGAGACTTACCTTCGTCCCTACCGAATCTTGGTGCCAGTGGCTAATCCAAGTACCCAAAAAGGTTTGGTACAGTTGGCAGTAAGCATCGCTCTCAACTACCGTCATCCCGCTATTGTTAACCCTCTTAGCCTGATTGAATTTGAAGAAGATTATGCCTTTGAAAGTACGCCAGTTGAAGCAGACCGATTAATCGCCCAGCGCCGCCAACAACTAGAAGATTTGATTAATACTCTCGAACCGCTAGAAACACGCTCTTATGTGCATCCCATCGTTCGCACATCTAGCAATGTCGCACGGGAAACATCACAGATTGCCGCGCTAGACCAAGTTGATTTAATTCTAGTGGGATGGCATCGTCCAGCTTTTAGTAGCAATCGCTTAGGTGGAAAAGTCGGTCAAATTCTCACCACTGCACCAGTTGATGTGGCAGTATTTGTAGACCGGGGAAGCGATCGCTTAGAAAGCTTGTTAGTACCTTATTCTGCAAATATCCATGATGATTTAGCACTGATACTTGCGCTCAGACTGCTAATCAATCATGAAACTTGTATGTTGCAGATTTTACACGTTTTACCCGAAAATCGTCTCAAGGATGAGTTGAGTTACGAGCTAGACATGATGATTGAGCAATTACCGAGCAGTGTACGCGATCGCATTGAAATCAAAATTATCCAGTCCCCAGAGCCAATCCAAGCCTTAATCGAAGCTTCAAAAAGTGTAGACCTGACAATTGCTGGCACCAGCCGCACTTGGGGAATCGAGCGTCAAACCTTGGGAAGATATACAGATCAACTAGCCATCCAGTGTCGTTCCTCTCTGCTGATTACCCGCCGCTACAGTCAAGTCACCGCTCATCTAACTTCCGTGCTTCCTGAGGTTAGTAGTCAAGAACCAACATTGAGCAGTTGAGCTTATGAATCATTTCAACTTCAAATCTTTAGCTTTTTACGGAGTAGCAATAAGTTCAGTGCTACTGTTGTTTAAAACTGTCAGCGTTTATGGGGAAAACAATCTCAAAGCTCCTCCTCCAGTTAACGGCCGGTATCGTCTAACCCTCGCGGAAAATTTGCCGAACTGTGAAAAATCGGATACCCTGACGTTAAACATTGAGCAGTCGGGTATTTACTTAAATGCCTCTGTATTACCGGCAAACGCTAATGCCGACACTGACGAAAAGCACTCTCTGGCAGGTTTGTTGAGAAATCAACAATTAAACTTGTCTGGGAAAGTTGGTAAATCAATCCTTTGTAATATTCCTCGCCCCCAAAATGATCCTCTAAACTCAGTCAAAATTCAAATGCAACTTGTGGATAAAGGTAATATGACAGGTCAATTAACCGTAAATGGCATTCCACAAACTCTGAAGTTTACCGCCGTGCCTCAAAAAGCTAATTGATTGGGGAGTGGGAGAGACGCGATTAATCGCGTCTGTACTGGGGATTTAAAGCGCGAAGTAAACAGCAAAGCAATGTGAGCGCATTGTATGGGTTTTATGGAGCAGATAAAAAGAATGGATCAGGGACTAAAGACTAGGCAATTTTGCCAATGGCGCAAGCAGGTATTTAGCATCAGTCTATTAGGCTTTTGTGCAGCGATCGCCCTCGAAACTTGCACTAATGCTGCTACACCACAGGCAAAGCTAGATAATTGGCGTTTTTCCCCCAAGACACAACAACTCGAAATCACTCTCTCAGCAGGCACAACCCCCCGTTATTTCTACCTGGCCCAACCCTCTCGTCTGGTTGTAGATTTACCGAATACTAAGTTGGGCAAAGTTACCACACAACAAAATTATTCTGGAAAAATCAAAAGTATCCGCGTTTCTCAACTAAATGAGAACGATACACGCATTGTCCTAGATTTAGCACCAGGAACCGTTTTTAATCCTAAACAGGTACAACTACAACCTGTTTCCCGAAAAAACTCCACTCGTTGGGTATTACGTCCGGTTATTTCTGGTAAAACTACTGCCGTCAAACCAGCAAACTCTCCACCTTCACCCAAAAAACAACCTCAAACACCCAATAAATCACAGCCGCCTAGTAATCTACCCGTAACCACTACTAATCAACAATCGCCCTTACTCACAGTTCCGCCTCCATCTACTAACCTACCTTCAACAATTACTAATAATTCAGGACAGCCTTTTGTAACTGTACCTCCGCTAACTCCGAATCCATCATCTCAACAACCTAGTTTGATTCTTCCTCCTCCTTCTTTCCCAAATCAACCCGGTAATTTGAATAGCATTCCTCCTTTCGGTATGTCGGACTTTCCAGTTCCAACAGTCCCTAATGTTCCCAATCCCCAGGTGATCGAGTTTGGTCAACCCCTTCCTAAAAGTAGATAGACAGGGTAGCAATAATGCTCTGAGGGCACGGCAGTGCCCATTGGTGTCAATTTAAACTCAAATGCTTATCCCACAAGCATTCTAGCCCACTCCTTAATCCTGAAATGTGTAGGTTTTTTACAAGAGTGTGAGTATTCATTCACAAAGTCAGAAAATAATCGCTTTTTGTATGAGATGGACGGGAACTCTGAGTCTAAAAGTCATCTGCCGCAATATCTCCCATCCCCTCTGTCGGCTGATATGAGTTCCTGTGACTTCGTATACAAAATTTGTATAAGGAACAAAAAATTACTACATCAGCGTCTCTGTATTTATATCTGTTTCAGAATACAGATACTAAACTAATTCCAACTTTTGAAGTTCTGGAATTATATATTTCATTGTTCATTAAGGCCTGGATACTATTTCTGAGTTCTATGACTCTTGAGTAACATTTTTATATTACTACAAAATTCATGCTGAAAAATTACTTTAACGCCAATCAAGGGCGAATTTTCACTGCTTTGATTTTGACTGGAATTTTGTCTATTGCTAGCAGTTTAACAGTTGTCAAAGGTGCTATTGGTGCTTCTGCTAACTTATCGCTAGAAACAAGCAATGAAGTTCTCAAAGACAATATTAAACCAAACCGCTTGCCGCGTCCAGTAGCTAACGCAGTCCTGCGAGATTTAGCCCGCAGACAGGGAGTTTTAACCAGACAACTGCAAATTATTGATTATAATCAACAGACTTGGCGCAATGGTTGCTTAGAATTACCTAAATCTGATGAATTCTGTACCCAAGCGTTAATTCCGGGTTGGCGAATTGTGGTATCTAATGGCAAAGAAAATTGGATTTATCATACCAATAACAATGGGCGGTCGCTACGTTTAGTTTCGGCAAACACTGCCTCAGAAAATCTGCCAGATAAATTACCTGCGTCTGTAAAAAATGCTGTTTTGCAAGCTGCATCCAGACATTTGCAACAGCCAATTTCTCAGCTAACCATCAGTAAGGCTGAACAGCAAACTTGGAAAAATGGCTGTTTAGAATTAGCTAATGCTGATGAATTCTGTACCCAAGCTTTAGTACCAGGCTGGCGAGTGGTTGTCGGCGCGGTTGACCAAACCTTGGTTTATCATACCAATCAAACAGGTTCCGCGCTCAGGCTGAATGAAAAAGCTAGCAACACTACACTTGCCCCTGTACGAATTCCAGTCAGCGAGTTACCACCACCGTTAGATCGAGATATCGTATTTCGGCAAATTTCTAGTGGTGGTTTTGCTGGCAGAACCTACGAGACTGTTTTACTCAAAGATGGGCAATTGATTCGCGTGCGGATTGGTGATGCTAATGATTCTGAGCGTAGTGTTCGCCGCGTTCCTGTGCAACAGGTGCAAAAATTTGTGCGATCGCTAGAACGTTCTAATTTTAGTAAATTTCAGAATTTGAGTTATCCAGCCCCCAGTGGTGCTGCTGACTATATCACCTACACTCTTACTAGCCAAGAGGGTACGGTTCAGTACAACGATATTTCTCAAAATAACCTGCCAAAGAATTTACAGACAGCAGTCAAAGCCTGGAATCAGATTGCAGCCAGTGCACAATGATGAGCCTGATTGATGGAATTAAAATAATTCGTATTAGTGTATGACTTCCAAAGTTATTACAGCTGACACGCCACTTGCTTCTCCCAACGCAAAGGAGGAGCAATCAAAATTCCTTTTGTTAAATGCCTGTCAACTTTCGCTAAATTGGAAAAAGGAAAACTCAAGGAAATTTTAAATGTCAGCACAATTGTTACTGGTGGATGATGAACCAGGGATACGGGAAGCCGTGAAAGATTATTTGCAAGAGAGCGGTTTCAGCGTTCAAGTCGCCAGTAACGCCCTTGAAGGTTGGGAATGGATGCAGCTTAATACACCTGACTTAGTGATTTCTGATGTGATGATGCCTCAAGTAGATGGCTATCAGTTCCTCAAGCAACTACGAGAAGATCCCCGCTTTCAAGCGCTCCCGGTAGTATTTTTAACTGCTAAAGGTATGACAGGCGATCGCATCCAGGGATATCATGCTGGTGTTGATGCCTATCTTCCCAAACCCTTCGATCCAGATGAGTTAGTGGCTATAGTCGAAAATTTGCTCGCCCGTCGCGCCGCTAAAGCTTCAACTACGGGAGATGACAATGAAACCCCTGATATTGCCGAACTAGCCAATCAGATTGCCCAAATTAAGGCATTGTTAACTCAAAGAAATGCCATTTCCCAATCGCCAGCCCCTTTCAAAATTGATTTGACTCCCAGAGAACAAAGCGTTTTAAACTTGGTCGCTGAAGGGTTGATGAATAAAGAAATCGCTCGTCGCTTAGAAACCAGCGTCCGCAATGTAGAAAAGTACGTTAGCCGTTTGTTTAGTAAGACCGGCACCAATAGCCGTACAGAATTAGTTCGTTTTGCTCTAGAACACGGTCTTGCTAAATAGGTATTGGGGCATGGGGCACTTGTACTGAGCGAAGCCGAAGTATTGGTCATTGGTAAGCCAGCGCAGTCTTCTCCCTTGACGCTAGCCTCTCCCCCTTGAGAGAAAAGGAGCCACTGCGTTGCGAACTTTCCCAAAGTTGTAGCAAGTGGCGTGAAAACCACGTCAGTTCTTTCCCTTTTGGTTGTCGCTGCGCGTAGACTGCTTTTATGTTCGCAAAGCGGAGTACAAGTCGGGTATTACCCACCTCACGCAGTCGCTAATCGGGAACTACTGGTGATAGCGTTCGCGCAGCGTCACCCACAAGGGTGATTCATTGGTCATTAGTCATGAGCTTTTGACAAACGACAAAGGACAAACGACAATGAACTAATAAAACATTAAGTGACGCAATATATATGCTATTACAGTAACTGCACAGACCACAGTTAGTTGTCCTGGCAGTGCAAACCAAGAGTATCTGAGGATTGCTTGAATCAAGGGTAGATTTTCTGTGCCTTTCCACTGAAAAAGGTAGCTAATAATCAAATAAGTAATACCGCAGATGTGGAGAGTTAACAAGCCACAGACGCAACTAAAAGCAAGAGTTTCTAGTCGAGGTCTAGCTTTAAAGGCAACTAAGCCACAAATCCAAGCTCCAGGAATAAAACCTAGTAAATAGCCAAACTGAGATAGCTTGACATAACCAATACCGCCGCCATCGGCAAACACAGGTAATAAGGTTAACCCCATGACTAAATAGGCAATTTGTGAGAGCGCACCAGCATTTTTGCCCCCTAAACAACCCACTAACAGTACTGCGCCAATTTGAAAAGTGACACCTAAAGAAAAAGTCTGAATTCCGTGCTGACTCCAAGTCCAAGGTAAGGTGATGCCATAAGCTTCTAGAAAGGTGCCACCCATTGTCAGGAGTAAGCCAATCATAGACCATAGTAATTGATTGGAAGCAGCAAACATTTATCAGGCAACCAGGAAAAGGCAAAAGGGAAAACCAACAGCAACCAGTATAAACATTAATATATGAACTCTCCCACCTTAGCTTTGCCTACACTACTTCTCTAAAGGGCGCTCCGCTTAGTTTGATTGTAGGGGTATGCAAAACCCAGAGGGTAGGCAGGGATTCTAATCTCACAAATAAATACCTAATTTTTAAACTGCTTCTTGATTGATAATTGATTTCTAATTTGTGACAGTAAATTCATTTTAAAATGACCAGATTCAAACAAACTGT
>NNBV01000026.1_pt1 | contig 19024 bp, 19 predicted proteins | sample 1173771 | NCBI WGS metagenome assembly NNBV01 (sample SAMN07173938, study PRJNA388173) | plant metagenome | isolation source: symbiotic tissue sample KVS11 | place: Norway: Troms, Kvaloya island | reverse complement strand
GTATTATTGCTGAAGTTAGTTAAAAATTTATATAAGCAATTGCTACATAGTTTTTCCGCTCAACTGCCAAAAGACTTATTTAATAAGGGTTATATGCTCAATTAGTAGTCTAAAATCTGGATAAAGATATATAAAATTTGTGTAAATATACTGCTTCTTATATAAAAACTAATACAAAGGTATTAAGAGGAATATAGCGGTTCCCATTCAGATGCGGTACAACGTTAAATCACTTGGTGTAGCCGTGCCCCTACGGGTGTACCTCACGTCAACGATAACCGCTATATGCTTTCAAACTAAAAACTGATGTGTTTGCGTTTAGTTAGCGGTAATTGTAGTTTTACTTTAGTCAATATTAAAAAGCTACATTAACTTATTTTCATATCCTGGATAGATACATATCATGAAAGCTATGTACAAACTACATTTTCAAAACTTCTGAATATCCATAAGATAAAGTATAGATACAAAAAACAGCTTTTAGCCAAGCCACGATGCCTGGGTTAGGCGTAGCTGCGGCTTTATCCTTACACTTCCACCGAGCAATAGCTTATGAATTTCTCGTCAGCGCGACAATATTTTTACCAGGAGATTCAGCAGTCTGACGAGCACATTGACTTAGCAAAGGCAGCTTTGTATATTGCACAAGAAGAATATCCCAACCTAGATTCAGAGGAATACCTCAACACTCTTGAAACAATGGCATGGGAGCTTCAAGAGCGCCTACCTGACTCACGATATCCTCTGCGGGTAATTCAAAGTATTAATCAGTATCTCTACGATGATTTAGGTTTTTCTGGTAATAAAATTGACTATTACGACCCACGCAACAGCTTTTTCAATGATGTCATTGACCGCCGACTGGGGATTCCCATTACTTTAGCGCTGGTTTACCTAGAGGTTGCTCGACGGATTGATTTTCCGATGCTGGGTGTGGGAATGCCAGGACATTTTCTGATTCGCCCAGATATTCCAGATATAGAGATTTTTGTGGATGCTTTCAATGGTGGTGAAATAATATTTGCCCAAGATTGCGAGGAAAGACTGTCTCAACTTTATCAGCAACACGTGACGCTACAACCAGAATTTTTAGCTGTAGTTAGTAATCGGCAATTTTTGGCACGGATGCTGACAAATTTAAAATTTATTTACCTCAAACAGCAAGAGTTAGAAAAAACGCTGGCAGCAGTTGAACGAATTTTGTTGCTGTTTCCTGGTTTAACTTTAGAGTTGCGCGATCGCGGTTTAATCTACTATCAACTCGGTTACTATCCCCAAGCTGTAAACGACTTACAAAATTATTTAACAAAAGTTCCTGATGCTGAGGATGCATCTGTGATTCGGCGGCTACTTACCGAATTGGGTAAAGATGGGTAGGGAATGGGGAATGGGGAATGGGGGATGAGGGAGCAGAGGAGGCAGAGGAGGCAGAGGAGGCAGAGGTATTATTATTATTGCCCTATGCCCGAATGGCACTAAGAAAAGGTAAAACATGCAGCCTAGAGTGGGTGTGGGAGGTGTGGGAGGTGTGGGAAGAGGGAAAAGCATAAATTCTCTTTCCCCCCACACTCCCCACATTCAAAAGCCTTATAAACAATGGATTTGCCGTTATCTTAGTGCCATTCCCCTATACCCAATTACAAATTTTCTGCAACTCGTTTGAGGCGGCGGAGTTGAGCTTGCATGTCTTGTTTTGTCCAAGATACGGCAAAGGTGTTGAAACCCCAACTAACTAAGGGGTTAGGAATATCAAACTCAAAGCGGTTCAATAGAAGCGTTCCCTTTTCTGTTGGCTGACATTCCCAGCGATCGCGTCCTTGAAAAAATCCCTGAAATTCCCACACTACTAAACCCGGTTGTCGTTCCACAACTACGCTATTCAACGTAGGTTTTAGTAGAGGAATTTGAATGATAAAACGACTTTCACTACCTACATCAGTACTCCAAGCTTCGCCCACAGGTTCGCAACGGAGTACGGGGTTAAGCCAACGGTGCATGAGAGTTAAATCGCTAAGACAGCGCTCCACCACCGTAGCTGTCGCATTAATTTGAATCGATTGTTCCAAAACTTGGGACATTCTACATTTTTGGTGCTGTTGCTGCAATTAGGGTAACGCAAAATTCAGGGGAGTGGGGGATGAGGGAGATGGGGGAGTGAGGGAGAAGAATTAAGGGACTTCCAACAAATAAATTATCCAATCTTGTGGGGTGGACATCTTGTCCGCCCTTGGCTATGGGCGGACAAGATGTCCACCCCACAAGAAGTAGTTGAGTATTTTTTTATTTGGAGTTCCGTAATAACCAATGCCCCATACCCAATATGAGTAAAAAAGTCAAAAATTAGTCTTGATATCAATATATGTATGTGTTTACTGGTAAATTGATAGGCAAAACACTGACTCAGTGTTTGCGGCGAATACTTAAGCATAATTCCCGAAAACCATGAATACAACTTGGCAAGAAATAACCCAGGTGATGTCTACGACGGGCTACGCCTACGGAGTTGGTATGTCCACAAGGGTGCAGCAATTTTTGGCACAGTCACCTAGCCTGCAACCAGTGCAACCAGCAGTAAATCAAGGAATCTCTGATGTCCAAGGTATTGTTCAACAGTTGATTGAGTTTACACCCCGTCTATTAGGGGCAGTGGCAATTTTGCTAGTAGGTTGGCTGATTGCAGCGATCGCAGCAGCAGTGACACGAGGAATCCTCAGTCGCACAAACATAGATAACCGGATTGCGGCAGGGGTAACGGGTCGTCAAGATGTTCCCCAGGTGGAGAAAATCGTCTCCAGCTTAGTCTTTTGGAGCATTATCTTGTTGACGGCGGTAGCTGTTTTACAGACATTGAATCTGGAGGTAGCCTCTCGACCCCTGAATACTTTTCTCGATCAACTGATTGGCTTTTTGCCAAAGTTAGTTGGTGCGGGAATCCTTTTGGCAACTGCCTGGTTTTTGGCGACCATTGTGAAGATTATCACTGTGCGCTCATTACAGGCATTCAATCTGGATGAGCGTTTGAATCCAGAACCAGAAGACAGAGTACCCAGCCTCAATCAACTATCTCTGAGTGAGACGATTGGCAATGCTTTGTATTGGTTTATATTTTTACTGTTTCTCGCCCCAGTTTTAGATACTCTCGGACTGAGGGAAGCTTTACAACCAGTACAAGCTCTAATTACACAAATTCTGCTAATTCTACCGAACATTTTAGCGGCGATATTAATTGCTGTAGTTGGCTGGTTCATAGCTAACGTGGTACGGCGGATTGTAACTAACTTGCTGGCGACAACTGGTATCGACCATTTAGGTAGTCGCTTGGGATTATCTGCGAGTGCGGGGGTGCAACCTCTATCGAGCATTATTGGCACAATTGTCTATGTTTTGATTTTGATTCCGGTAGCGATCGCAGCGCTCAATGCCTTGCGAATTGATGCGATATCTGTGCCTGCGATCGCAATGCTGCAACAGGTTCTCAACGCCCTACCTGCCATCTTTACAGCCGTGGCAATTTTGATTGTTGCCTATTTTGTCGGGCGTTTTATCGCGGATTTGGTGACAAGTATTCTCACCAATTTGGGCTTTAATAACATTTTCACCATACTGGGTTTGACAACACCCAGCAGACGAATCGTCATTTCAACAGAACCAACAACCCCACCTATTTCAACCCGCACTCCATCGGAAATTGTCGGCATTGTTGCCTTAGTGGGTATTATGCTGTTTGCCACTGTGGCGGCGGTGAATATCTTGAATATTCCAGCCCTGACAGCATTAGTGTCTGGTATTTTGATTATATTCGGGCGGATTTTGGCGGGATTAGTGATCTTTGCCATTGGCTTATTCTTGGCAAATCTGGCTTTTAACATCATTACCAGTTCCGGCGATGCCTTCGGCGGGCAAGGCCTACGCCAAGCGCAGATTTTAGGTCAGGTGGCGCGGATTGCAATTATTGCCTTAGTCTCTGCAATGGCACTGCAACAGATTGGAGTTGCCAGTGATATTGTGAATTTAGCCTTTGGACTTTTACTAGGTGCGATCGCAGTTGCTATTGCCTTAGCCTTTGGTCTGGGAGGGCGCGATATTGCAAGAGAGCAAGTTCAAGAATGGTTAGACTCTTTCAAAGGTAGAAACTAAAAGTTGATGAAGGCGCAATTTAATTTGTAAATCAGGGGAAGTGCAGCTAGAAGCATCAACATTGGAGAAAATCTAACAGCAATTTTACCTAAAAGGTTGAAGGTTAGAGTTTAGAAGCTCGGAGTTTGAGTGTAGAACTTGACATTTCGAGTTCAGAAGCTCAACTTCCGAGTTCAAAGATTGAAGTTCCGAGTTCAGAGGTTGAAGTTCCGAGTTCAGAGGTTGAAGTTCCGAGTTCAAAGGTCGAACTTCCGAGTTCAAAGGTCGAACTTCCGAGTTCAGAGGTCGAACTTCCGAGTTATAAATATCAAATCAATATGCGCCGAATAATCCGTCGTAGACATCGCCTCTAAAATAATCAATAAAATCAGGTGCAATCATATATAGATGGCAGAATATGACAATCTTTGTAAAATACTCGCAGAAAAATATCCCCGTGATTTTACCCGTTGGTTATTAAATCAAGAACCGCAAACAATTGAAATCTTAAAAACAGAATTGAGCATCGAACCGATACGTGCTGATTCCGTAACGTTTCTGCAAACAGAAAATCGGATTTTACATCTGGAATTTCAGACCACAATCAAATCCCAAAAACCAATTTCTTTGCGGATGCTAGATTACTATGTTCGATTGACACGGAAATATCAAGTTCCTGTTACACAGGTAGTGATTTTCTTGCAAGAGACAAGTGACGAAATCGCTTTTACTGAAGAATATGTTAGCGAAGTTACAACCCACCGTTATCGAGTTATTCGAATGTGGGAACAAGATTCAGCAATATTTCTTGGTAATATGGCGTTATTACCTTTAGCACCGTTAACGCGAACAGATTCAGCCCAAGCATTATTATCGCAAGTTGCCGAGGAAATTGCTAAAATTCCAGATATCGAAACCAGACAGAATACTGCTGCTTACACGGAGATTTTAGCAGGGTTGAAGTTTGAGAAAGATTTTATTCGTCAATTATTGCGGGAGGATTTTATGCAAGAATCAGTGATCTATCAGGATATTTTGCAGAAAGGAGAACAAAAAGAAGCTTTCCGCTTCTTAAATCGTCAGCTAAATCGGCGATTTGGAGAAATTGATTCATTAATAATTGAGGAAATTAAAGTCTTATCTACCGAACAATTGGAACAATTAGGAGAAGACTTTTTAGGTTTTTCAAATGTATCTGATTTAGTTACTTGGCTTGAGCAAAATACAAGCAGGTAAAATAATTCATAATTACGAATTAGTTAAAGCAAGCCTACATACAGCATCTTTGAACAGGAGAAGTAAGTGGCATGATCTGGTGGATCTTCTAGGAATGAATATGGCTAATCAACCCTTATTAACTCCATATTTATGCATCACTTTTTGAGTTTTACTTTGTAGAGTAATTCATCTTTAATGCGGTTGAGAATTGAAGTTTCATCCAGGTTTGTCAAAATGCGATTAATTACCGCTTTCGGCCCATCAGGCCCCCAAGTTGCACCATTGGCTAAATAAACTTTGGTAACTTGTCCAATCCCGTAAGAAGAAACACCAGCTACTCCCCCTTGGGTGATTGCTACCGAGATATAAGGGCCTAGCGCAATGCCACCCGTAGCTGTTGCAGAGATACCAAGTAAAGTTTTTAATCCACTCAAGCCCAAGTTTGCCAACAATTCACTCGCACCAATGCCGCCCATACTCAAGGCGATTTTTTGTAGCAGTTGTACAGCACCAGCTTCGGTCATGGAGAAGCCATAGAGCTTAGATAAACCCAAAATCAGAGCAATATCAATAACCACACTACTAAGAATATCTACCACAGTTACGGGATTGAGTGCGATCGCTAATGCCTTAGTCATCACAGCCTTCCAAATCAACTGATTGGCATTCTGTTCCCGAATCATCAGTTTTCGCTCTATCAATTGCTCATTGACGATATCGGCATAAAGCATGGTATTGAGAGCAACCAAGGCTTTACCTTCACGGTGCAGAATCTCCAAGATTTTCAGCTTCAGTTCCTCAACTTGGGCATTCCCTGTACGCAACTGTATGCCCCTAGTACCATCAGGGCGACGAATCGCCGTCTTCACCAATGGCGATGCCGCAGCCATAACAATCTCTAAAGGTGTGAGTAATTCCCGCACCCTTTCATCTCGGATTTTGTGATAAATTGCCATCCGGTCTGCTTCTGGATACTGGTCTACTTTGTTAAACACCAGAATGATCGGTTTACCTGCTTCCCGCAACTGAGAAAGGGCGGCGTATTCTAGCTTCGTCATATCGCCAGAGATCACAAACAGAATCAAATCTGCTTGTTTAGCAATCTGTTCAGCTAACACAGCACGGGTTGCACCATCTACTTCATCTAACCCGGGAGTATCAATTAATTCCACCTGCGATTGACCTACACCAGGGAGAGTAACTCGCAGAGCAAGCTCAGTTTCCCCAATCGCTTCCTCACTAATACTCCAATTAACTGTTTGTGCAGTCCGGGTGACACCATGCAGTGGCCCAGTTTCAAATACTGTTTGCCCAACCAAAGCATTAAGTAACGAAGACTTACCACGTCCCACCATGCCAAAAGCCGCAATTTGCACCACCATGCGGTCTAACTTCCCTAGCATGGTTTCCAAATCAGCAATTTCCGTCTCCAACCCGGTTTTTTCTTGGGGAGTGAGGTCGAGATTGGCTACCAAGTTTCGCAACGCTGTTTGCGCTTGTTTATAATTCAGTTCTGTTTGAATATCTTCAAAACTGAAAATAGCACTATCCAGTTCTTCCTCCCAGTTGAGAGAATTTGCGTCAGTGTTGGCGGAATCACTTTGATGAGGTTCAGGCACGGGCAATGTCGAAGTCATGTCAATTTGAGATTTTGGATTTTGGATTTTGGATTTTGGATTTTAGATTTTAAATACACCCCGTCTACTATCCTAGTTATTTTTAGCAAGGGTTTGGCGAGATGAGGCCAAGGAAGCAGAGGGAACAGAGAAAGAATAATTTTTACCCAATGCCCCATCCCCAATGCCCAATGACTAATGACTAATGACTAATGACTAACAAAAAGTCATAAACTGAAAAATGCATCTAAATAACGCGTTAGGATCTTGACTAAATTACCTGTGCGGAAAATCGTTATTGCCGGCAACTGGAAAATGTACAAAACTCAGGCAGAAACCCAAGAGTTTCTCCGAGGATTTCTGCCCCACTTAGAGGAAACCCCCCAAGGGCGAGAAGTGATATTGTGCCCTCCGTTCACTGATTTAAGCGTTTTGTCCAAGACTTTGCACGGTAGCCTTATCCAACTGGGGGCACAAAATGTCCATTGGGAAGAATATGGAGCCTATACGGGTGAGATTTCTGCCCCAATGCTGACAGAAAGTGGTGTGCGCTTTGTGATTGTCGGTCATAGTGAAAGACGGCAATACTTTGGTGAAACGGACGCCACCGTTAATCTGCGCCTCCGAACTGCTCAAAGGTTTGGTTTGACCCCAATTCTCTGTGTTGGGGAAACTAAACAACAACGAGATGCAGGAGAAACTGAATCACTGATTGCTCTCCAAATCGACAAAGGCTTGGTAGATATAGATCAGAATAATTTGGTGATTGCCTACGAGCCAATTTGGGCAATTGGCACTGGTGAAACTTGTGAAGTAACGGAGGCTAATCGAATAATTGGCTTAATTCGTAGCCAGTTGAGTAATCCAAATGTATCAATTCAATATGGCGGTTCAGTTAAACCGAATAATATTGATGAGATTATGGCTCAACCAGAAATTGATGGTGTCCTCGTGGGAGGAGCAAGTTTAGAACCTGAGAGTTTCGCTCGGATTGTGAATTTTAAGTCAGTGTAATGTGCCTTCTTTTCGTTCCCATGCTCTGCATGGGAATGCCTACAGTGGGGCTGCCGCCTCACATAGCAATGTAGATTTATGCCAAGTAACTTGATAATTCGAGGACGCTGTTTCGAGTGGGGACAGCGTACTTATTTGATGGGCATTTTGAATGTGACGCCTGATAGCTTTAGTGATGGGGGTGAGTTTAGCACTACTTCTGCTGCTTTAGTACAGGCGCAAGCACTGGTAGCTGCTGGTGCTGACATTATCGATGTGGGCGGTCAATCAACTCGACCAGGGGCAAAGCAAATAACTCTGGCAGAGGAACTTGATCGGATACTATCGGTGTTACAGGTGCTAAGACCAGAAATTTCAGTCCCGATTTCTGTAGATACAACCCGTGCTGCTGTAGCCAGAGCATCTGTAGAAGTTGGAGCGGATATTATTAATGATATTTCTGGTGGCACTTTTGACTCAGAAATGTTGCCAACAGTGGCAGAGTTAGGTGTGCCGATGATTTTAATGCATATTCGGGGAACACCACAGACGATGCAACAACAAACTGATTATCAAGATTTGCTCGGAGAAATTTATAGTTTTTTGGCTCGGCAAATTGAGGCAGCAACTACTGCGGGCATTGATCTGCATAAAATTATTATTGATCCTGGTATTGGTTTTGCGAAAAACTATGAGCAAAATTTAGAAATTTTTCGCAGATTGCGATCGCTCGCACCACTCAATTGCCCTATCTTGGTAGGAGCATCTCGTAAAAGTTTCATTGGTCGCATTTTAAATCAACCAGATCCCAAAGCACGAGTTTGGGGAACGGCAGCAGCTTGTTGTGCTGCTATTTTTAATGGTGCTGATATCCTCCGAGTTCACGATGTTCAAGAAATGCGCGATGTTTCATTAGTAGCCGATGCCCTATCGAGACAACCTACACAGCGTGATTGTTAGATATTACCGTTCTTCGGTTTTTTTGCCGTTACCCTCTTGAGTTACTGACTCGGCTATCAACTCCTGAAACATTTCACTTGAGTTGGCTGGGTCTACAAAGACAATTTTGGCATTATTGCTCTCACCAAGTTTTTGGCTGGCATCTACGTAATCTTGGGCTACAAGATACCGGAGAATGTCTCTACTGTCAGGATTGGAACGGAGAGCTTGAGAAATGATTTGCACTGAAGCCATAGTTCCTTCTGCTTTTTTAATGGCAGCTTCCTTTTCTCCTTCTGCTTCGGTAATCAGCGCCCGTTTTTTGATTACAGCAGCTTGCTCTTCTTCCCTAGACTTTCGTACACTCTCTGGTAGGGTAATTCTCTGAATATCTAACCGGAGAATTTGCACTCCCCAATCTGCCGTTATCTCATTCAACTGGTCTAAGATAGCTGAGTCCATCTCCGCTCTAGAAACGTTGGTCTGCTCTAGAGTGTTCTGGGCAATAATTTCCCGAAGCGTAGTTGTGGTCAACTGTCCCAGTGCCCCTTGCAGATCCTCAATAGCATAAAAGCTTTTCTCAATATCTCTGATCCGCCAGTAGACAACAGCGTCTACTTCTACATAAATATTATCTTGGGTGATTACATTCTGAGGCTTGATGTCTAAAATTTGCTCTCGTGTAGTATCTTCCATCACAACCTGATCGACCAAAGGAACAATAAAGTTCAGCCCTGGCTTAAGTTTCCGATGATACCGCCCCAGGCGTTCAACTAGGGCTTCATTTCCTTGATTAATCAGTTTTGCAGAACCTAAGGCATAAACTATAAGGGCTAAAACTATAGCAATAATTGGCTCCATGTATGCTCCTATTCGGCTTTGGGGAGAATTTAGTATCAAGGATATGCTACTAGCTTGTCATATCTTTGAGTTTAATGTTTTGAGTCTGTAATTTTATGAACACCAGCAGTAATGTCGAGTTGCTGCTCGTCTTGTACATAAGCTGTAAGTAGGACTGTTTTACGGAATGCGTAGCTCTGCTTCTTGTCGTCAGACATCGCTATTAAAGCACCTTGATAAAACGCTGGCAAGGACTAGTTGATGTAATTAACATTACTCGTACTGATATCTTCAGACAGGCTAGACTCACACCCAGTATATTCACTTAAATTTAATTAACTTAACGTAAAATTTGGTAGTCATTTAAAAACTCCACTATAAATCGGGTTAAAATTGGCTTCAACCATTAAAAACGTAAAAATATTATGGGCAGATTGTTAATTAAACTTATAGGTTTAATCCTACTTTTCACAGGTTTATACTTTTTTGGTCAAAACATTATATTTGTTAGCGGTTACTATATACCTTTTTCGAGAAGATTACCAGCTACAGTTTCCGTATTAGCAATTATGGCAGGTGTGTTTACATTGGTGTTTTTTCGCAGAGAAGCTAGTCAGCTTGGATGGATTTTGTTAGGCATTGGCATAGTACTAGTTGTCTTGAGTGGTGGAGTAATTTTCAGATCAACTAGTTTATGGAATTTATTTGTTGCTTTCGCCTCATTAGCAGCCGGATATAAATTATTTAATGAGGGCAGAATCAACTTTTAAAATCTGCAAACCTAGTCATATTTTCTCATATTAGCTATAGCAATCCTATTTAATTAGTGAAATTGAAAAGTCATAGTTCCCCCATTTATCAAAGAAGTTGGGGATTTTTGTCTTACGAATAAATGAGGCTTTTTATAGTAGCCAAAACTACATTTATCACTAGTTTATATTACAATACAGTTCAGTTAAGAAAAATTGTAGGTTGGGTGAAGCAAAGCGCAACCCAACAAAGCCCTGGAAATGTTGGGTTTCGTTCCTCAACCCAACCTACACAACTATAAGTAGCTAAAACTACATTTATCGCCAGATCATATTACAGTTAAAAAAATTTGACATTATCATTTTCCCATGTGTTTTACTGGCGCTGAGAGTGCATTAGAGCGCTTAAATTAACTTTTGGTTAAGTGTCGATTCCACGATTTAGAAGCACACATAACTAGCGCCAATTAGATGAATAGTCTCTTAACGATGACTTCTAGTCAGGGGGGTTTTACTAAGGTTGAGGGTAATATTAAAATGGAAACTATTGATGATGAGGAAAAGTCAAGAATGACCCAGGTGGTTCTAGGAGAGAACGAAGGAATAGACTCAGCTTTGCGTCGGTTTAAACGCCAGGTTTCTAAAGCTGGGATATTAGCTGATGTTAAATATCATCGGCACTTTGAAACACCGATAGAAAAACGCAAACGTAAGGCAGTAGCAGCTAGACGAACCAGACGTTTTAAATAAAACCTATAAGAAAACTATGCCGCACCGACAATTAGGGTATAGATGAGTCGCTTTTCCTAAGCACAGAGAACGTTAAGGGCTTTATCTTGGTTGGATGGAAGAAGCTAAAAGCGCTACCCATCAACCAAAATAAGCGCCTTTAAACATCGGTTAGCTTCCTTTCGCAAGCTGATAGGGCAGTATTCATCTAACCCTAAGACTCAGAATTATTAATGGTGCGGCTATTACAAACATTCATCGCCTTTTCTACTCCCTGCTTGAGGCTTAGTTCAAGACACTCAACCACGAACTGAAGTACAAGAGACATCTGCTGATTCTCCGTAGAGGAAAATCGCCCCAGTACATGGGAGATAGCACCGGAATCATCGTTATCAGCTGCACCTTTGGGTTTACCAATACCGATTCGCAAACGGGGAAAGTTTTGGGTACTAAGATGTGCGATCGCACTTTTCATGCCGTTATGTCCCCCAGCCGAACCAGATAAGCGTAGACGAGTTTTTCCCAAGGGCAAATCCATATCATCATAAATTACCAGCACTGACTCAGGCGGCAATTTATACCAATTTGTCACCGCTTGTATTGCTTGTCCTGAGCGATTCATATAAGTTAAAGGCTTTAGCAAGCGAATCTTACCTCCACCTGGGGCTATACCCTCACCATACTCACCCTGAAACTTGCGGTTTTCTGCTAAGGAAATGCGCCAAGAACGGGAGAGAGTTTCTACAGCAGCAAAGCCGATATTATGGCGTGTTTGGTCGTACTTGCTTTCTGGATTCCCCAACCCAACAATTAGCTGGGGAATCACTAAAGCTTGTTGCGTAACAGCTTCTGTCATTGTGCCTACAGTCAATTGATATGCAGCAGTCTCCTAGCTAAGTTGGGAAGAACTAGCGGTATCCTGCTCAGATTTAGCAGGGTAGATTTGCTTAGGTTCCAATTCAGCAGTAGTCTTTACAGCTTCTTCTAACTGTTCTGCTTCTTTTTGAAACTCCGTTTGAAACTCCTTAGAAGCTTCTTGGAAACTACGAATTGTTTTACCCACACTCCGACCAATCTCTGGCAGCTTCTTTGGGCCAAAGATTAACAGCGCCACTACCATAATTACACCCATTTCTGGCAGACCGATACCAAATATATTCATTTTTGTCTCCTGTAAACTATGGAACTACTACAGAAACTCACATATTATAAGAATACTCAATAGTTAGTGTGGACTGAGCATTCACAAAAAAACCCGGATGAACCGGGTGTAACTTAACTTGTTATCCAAACTTGATAGCTGCTGTGTATCTGTTAGCGTCCTAAACTGCGCCAATCGACAAATACATCCTGAACCAACAGTGATTTATTGTAAAGTTGCAGAATAATCAGCAAAAACACGAAAAATAGCGCCATAAAAACAGCCATCACAGGGGTAGTACCCCAACCTGGAGCCACTTTCCCATACTCAGAGTTAAGTGGTTTCAGGATATCTCCCAACCTAGTCCTTTGTGCCATAGTTCACCTAAGATTACTTGCCAAAGCTTTTTTTAATCTTCTGTAATATTCTATAAGAATAGCACTCATAATCAATCTCTCAATTATGGAACCCGCAATAGTTCTTAGCATTTCTATGGCTGCCGTGGTGGTTGCCATCACCGGTATTTCAATTTATACCTCCTTTGGCCCTCCTAGCAAGGAATTGAACGATCCGTTTGATGATCACGAAGATTAAAATAGTCACTGGTCATTTGTCATTGGTCATTGGTCATTTGTCATTTGTCAGTGGTCTTTGGAAAACTACAACTGACCACTGACACAGTAATAGTGGCTCACTCCAGCCTACTGGGATTAACATTTGTGAGGGGTCTAAGTCTCTCGCTTCTAAATCCTGACAAGTTTTGCGTTGGGGTTAAAATCCCCATTGCAAAATTTAATTACGAATTATTTTTCGCTGGTGTCACCTTGAAGCTGGCGATTTTCCAAGGCTGTATCGTCAAGATTTGTTGCCCAGATGAGAATTCAGTAGTAGAGGAACGCTCTAACAAATCTACGATATCTCCTAGATTCAACCCTAAATCACTTTGCAAAGATAACTCGGCTGTTTCTCCGTGACATTCATAACACCGCAGAATTAACTGCTGTGGGTCATCCTCAGATGGTTTTAGGGCCATCAAGATTAAATTTTCAGATGATAAATCTAGGAACCTGACCCCCAACTCCTCTTTGCTAGCAAAAAGGGGATGATTTTTATGTGGGTTTTGATTGACGGGATTCAATATTACTTGCAATGGGATATTTAATTCATAGCCACGCCGTACTGTATGGGCTGATTCCCAGCTACCAGTATGAGGATATAAGGTATATGTGAACTCGTGAAAACCTCTATCCGCCTCTGAGTCTGGCCAATTAGAACTGCGTAGCAGTGTTAAGCGCAGTTGATTTGGTTTGCTGTCATAACCGTATTTACAATCATTTAGCAAACTGACACCATAACAATTTTGGATTGCGGTATTTGTCTGTGTGTCTTCTGCTGTTAAATCAGCCCAACGTAAAGCGGGGACTTCCCATTTTGCCTGTTCTGCGGGAGTTTGTGGTTTAGTTGGGCGGCGAATCGCGCCACAGGGAATTTCATAAGTAGCAAAGTCTGCTTCGATATTTAAAGGAAAAGCAGCTTTCACTAACACCTGATTTTCTTGCCAATTAACAGTAGTAGCTATTTTCAGCAGAGGTGAACCAGCTTGCAGAATATAGTCTTGGCAAAATTCCGATTCACCCAACTGACGCAGCACGCGCACACGACTTTGCACCGGGCCTGGTTCTAACCACTGAATCGATTGAAGATTTGTTGCAGGTAAGGGATGTTGAGCATAATTGGGGTCAATATTCCAAGCATCCCAATATTGACCACTGTCTTTAAATGCTTGTAGTTGATTCCCCGCCCCACTCAAAACTTCTCGTTGATAAGTTTTGTCAAAAACACTTGATAAATCTCCAGTATCAGGATCTATAACAACTCGCAAGAATTCATTTTCTATAATCCAGTCTGGGAGGAGGGGAGAAAGTGGAGGAGATGTAGCTTTTGCTTCCCGCAGGGTGGGAGATGGGGAAGATGAGGGGGAAAGCCAAAATATGCGATAGCCGACGGGTGGAATTTCGGTGGCGAGAAATAGTAGCGTTGATGGTTCAGATAATTGGGAGACAAGCTGCTTTCCAGAAGCATCGTAAATCTGCCATTCTTGGGTAGCTATTGGTGGCGTGGGTAAGGCTACAGAGACTACCTCAGAGCGTTGCCAATTGAGAGAATTGAAAACGAAAATAGGTAAGCTATCAGGTTTTGGTGGTTCTGATAGGGTAATGTGAGATGCGATCGCTAAAAGTGATTCTTGTAATATCTTCGTTCCTACTTGTTCCACTTGCTGCCATTGGGGCAACGCATCTGTGTAAACTTGGGTAATTGAAGAACCAGGTAAAATATCGTGAAACTGTTGAAATAACACCAGCTTCCAAGCGGCTTCGATTTCTGCTTTGGGATATGTGACGCCACAGCTTACGGTTGCCAAGGTAGCAAATAGTTCAGCTTGATACAATAAGTTTTCACAACGCCGATTCCAGCGTTTTTGATCTGCGTGGGTAGTGTAGCAACCGCGATGGAATTCTAAGTATAGTTCATCATTCCAGGTGGGGAATGGGGGGGATGGGGGAGATGGGGAAGTAGGGGGAGAATCATAATTACTGACAGACGCGATGAATCGCGTCTCTACAATTTGCTGTAAATATTTTTCAGCTGTGGTGAATTCGATATCGGGGAAGAAAGGTGATTTTTGCCAGCGTTGGACGGTTTCTAACATATCACGGGTGGGGCCGCCGCCGTGGTCGCCGACACCGGGAAGCCAGAGGGATTCTGATAAACCAGTTTGGGATTGCCATTCAAGAGCGTATGACGCCATTTTAACTGGGTCTATAGCTTCACCAATGGGTGCAGACATCAAACTAAAGACTTCGCTACCGTCAGGCGATCGCCACCAAAAAGCCCCATAATCAAATTTAGTAGTATCATTCCACCGCAACTTCTGCGTGACAAAATACTCAATTCCGGCATTAGCGAAAAACTGCGGTAAAGTTGCACAAAAACCAAAAGTATCTGGAACCCACACCACAGTTGAAAGCTTACCAAATTTTTCTTGGATGTAGCGCTGACCATACAATAGCTGACGGACTATTGATTCACCAGCAATCAGATTAAGTTCCGGTTCCACCCACATCCCGCCGATAACTTCCCAACGTCCAGCAGCCACCTGTACTTGAATCGCTTGAAACAAATCCGGGCGATGTTCCTCAATCCAAGCATAAAGTGCGGGAGTCGAATGACAGAAAATTAACTCAGGAAAATCTTCTTGTAACTTCAAAACCGACTCAAAGGTGTTTTGCGCCGCATTCCAAGTTTCACTCACAGGCCATAGCCATGCTAAATCCAAGTGAGCATGACCCAATAAGAAAATTTTAGATTTTAGATTCCCCCAACCCCCCTTCAAAAAGATGTCGGATTGAATTAAATTTTGACGTAGAGACAAAAACGATCTTACTAACTCTTCCTTGGCGTCCTTGGCGCCTTGGCGGTTCGTAACCTCCTCCACCATCGCCGCCAAAACATCCAACCTCTCCGGCGCAAACCTTTCCAAATAAAGCTGCACCACAGCTAACTCATCAGCCACAAAACCCGGATCGGGATTATTATCAACAATAGACTCATAAACTAGGAGCGATCGCACTAAAGCACCATCACAATGTCCCGGACTCACTAACCGCAAAGCCACAATAAACTCTTCCCCTGGCGTCACCCCCTGACTGAGAAGCACTCTAGGAGAACAATCAAATAAATCACCCTCCAGTACCAACTCCCCGTTTACATAAATCTCAGCAGAATCTGCCCACCAAACCAACGCCAGTCGCAAAGATAACCCAGCTAAGGGATAACCGTATAAATCTTGGGGAACCACCAATTTTTGCACTAGCCACAGCACTTTTTTCCCACCTGTCCAAGCGATATGTTCTTTAGCATTCAACTCGACAGGTTCCCAATAAGACAAATCAGCAGCTACAACATCAGTAATAATCAGGTCAGATTCCTGGTGTAGCCACGTAGACTGAAGATTAACTTGACACAAAGAGCGCAGTTGCTCAATTGCTTGTGAGATAAATTTGGTCTGGGATTGAGAGACAGTCGGGGTCATATTTTCGCTAAGATGAGGTGTTGGTCGTTTTTATTGTTTGGCGCGAGTCTCACAACTTAACAAGACTTGAACTAAAAAATTACTACTATGTCTTCTGGTTCCTCTGGTCGTTATCAAAGCAAACTATTTAACTTTGTCCACCAGCAATCTCGGCGGGTGACACAACAGTGGGAACACACCTTTCGGCATTTGCAAGTTGCCACTAAGTGGGGTGTGGGGGTATTACTTTACCCAGTGTATCTACTGTTTCAGTCATCTGAATCATCTGGGAAAACGCTACACACCAAAGAACCACAAACTAGGCTAAAGTTACAATCAAATGATACCGATTTCCAACCCGAAACTTTTCCAAATGCTGATAGCCCTATTCAAAATATATTAGAAGCTGTTCATTATCTGTCATCTGATGAACTCGCCTCTACTCCCGCGAAAACGGCTGAATCTTTCAATCCTTTGGCTTTCATGGGAGTTTTTCGGCTGAAATCCGTTGAGAATAACTTTACAAATAACGCTAATCTTACTCAATCATCAAATATTACAGAGAATCAAACGGAAAGTCTCAACCCTTCACAGTTAGAAAACGCCCTTCAACAGCATCTTCCAGTAGTGCGGGGAATTGCCACAAATTTGATGAATCGGAATTTAGTACTTGTTACTGCCGACAATGAAATTCTAGATATTTTAACACCCCAGCAGCAGGCAAAATTAGAAGACCGAATTATTAACGAAGTTGCTAAGTACTGGAAGTCCTGGCGGTTGATTATAGCTCAAAAAGAAACAGAGCTATTACCACAAATTGACCGATTATTAGCAAAACTCACTGACGTAAATACAGCCAAAATCCCAGTTTTAGCCGAAAGTATACCAAAAGATTTACTTAATACAGATAGATTATTAGCATTTATAGATATCGCCTTTGCTAAGTTGGAATCAAATGCTTTAGTACCTGTGCAAGAACGTAGTCAGGAAATTGTTCAAGTTGCCCAAACTCAGTTAAACATATTTCTTTATGGCAAAGACCAATTAGCTGCTAGAGGAGAAATTGCAACCACTGCTGGTGGTTTGGAAACTCATACACTGAATTTTCAGGCTTTGATTGAGGCTGCACTTAATTACTTTTTTGGTGTTGGCAATAGAAAAACACTTGAGCCAACAACCAGTGACGAAAGATTGCCAGGTAAACTATTTTCATCACGCCTTAGAAAAGCCTTGTCTAAAAGTCCTCTGTTGGAAAAACTGGATTTAGAAAATGATCCTTGGCTAACGTGGAATGATTTATTTGGTGACACCGAAACCGTTGCTGACAAGTCAGTTACACTTGGTCAAAACACAAATCCTGCTTTAGGCTCAAGTTTATCAGTAGGACATTTTCCACAGAAGAATTTGACCATACAGCAACCTAAAGTCGGATCTGGTTTAGTGCGAAGGAAACAACCAACTAGCAATCTCGCTTCAAATAAAAAAATATCTGGAAAAGTCGCCTCTGCAAAACAAACCCGGTCTAGTATTTCCCAGACTAAAAGCGAGAGTCGTAAAGGGGAAATTTTGCAACAGCAGTTTCAGCAAAGCAGTCAAGTTGAGGCACAGCCAGACTGGATAGAAACTAAAGCAACTTTAACTGGCTATGAGAAGCACCCTTTAGAACAACTTCTGGAATGGCTTGATTATGTTATGCTCTGGCTAGAAGAGAGAATTGTAAATATTTTTCAGTCTTTGCGGCAGTTTTGGCAGGGAAAATAATACTAATTCGTAATTCGTAATTTAGACTCCTCAGATTTATTCTGGGTTTCCAGATTTATGTTTTTAGCCTGATTCTGTAAAATTGGTATAAATTGGTAGATTTGAGTCGTGTAAGGTTCAATATCTATAATGTTATTGGTGGTTGTCTAAGTGAAAATTCTTGTTTACTGTAAATACTTCAATTTCAAAAATCCACTAGATAAACCGAAAATTGAGACATTTGTGGTGAATGTGCCTCAAATTCCTAAGATAGGTGAAACAATTGTAGTCGAAAGAATTTCACCCGAAAAGCAGTTTGTAATTATCTTTGAGTACATTGTGACAACTGTGCAATTTAATGCTTCTAGAGAATCGGTTGATTCAGCAGATGCTCAGGTAAACGCATTTTTGAACCACTGTTGGGAGGGAACATCAAATTTCAAAGTTACAAACTTTTTAGAGCATTGACAAGCAAGAAGGCTCACACTGCACCTTTCAGGTACAGTGTCGAGATGAATTCCGAGTGAATTGACGAGAGTTCTCTAACTATGCTTGCAAGATAAAATCAGATGCGGTAAGAGTTGGCGCACCAGTTAGAGTCGCAAATAAACCACCACTGCCAAAACCAGGCGTGCTGCCATTCTGGTTATAAAATAACTGCCCACTCAAAGGATTGTAGACAATTATCGCCGTGCTAGCCCCCGCTAAATTGGTGACTTGAAAATCATTGGTATTACTCAAACCTGTTCCCGCAACAGAAGCGTTCGCACCAAAGGTAGTCTTATCCAGTACAATCTTGTCACCTTCAGAACCGTTGAAATCAGTAATAGTATCAATACCAACAGCAGTGGCAGTAAACTCAGCATTGGTA
>NNBV01000423.1_pt1 | contig 19035 bp, 10 predicted proteins | sample 1173771 | NCBI WGS metagenome assembly NNBV01 (sample SAMN07173938, study PRJNA388173) | plant metagenome | isolation source: symbiotic tissue sample KVS11 | place: Norway: Troms, Kvaloya island | reverse complement strand
TCCTGGCGCTCCTACGAGTTGAATCTCAAACTCGGAGGCAAAATCGAAATCGGTGTTAGCTTGAAGAATACCTCCTGAATAACGGACTTGACCGACTGCGGAGAATGCGGCAGCCCCAATGAAAATGAAGGCGGAGTTGCCAGGTAAAGAGGGGTTAGCATCAATGGTAGATAGATCGATTTGATCGCCTGCAAAGTTACCGTTTCCAAAGAAGTCAGTAATCACATCCCTTGATGCACCAGGTTGACTCTCTGAAACTGAGTTGAAATCGAAAATATCGTTACCTGATCCTCCTGTGAGGCGATCAGTCCCATTACCGCCAGTGATCGTATCGTTACCAGCACCACCGGATAATAGGTTATTTTGGCTGTCGCCAGTAATGCTGTCATTTGCATTTGTGCCGATGACATCATCAAAGTCTACTACTGTAAATGGCAATGTTCCCAAAAAAGGAACGTTATTGGCAACCAAACTTCGGGTTTCCAAGTTAACAGTGATAGATACCCCAGGCAAAGATTGGGATGCATCTATGGTGTTGTTGGCAACATCAGAATTAGCAATAATGTTTTCTACTCTAAAGAGCGTGTCTTGCCCTAATCCCCCAGCTTTTATAACGGTTCCAACACCTGACAAGGTAATCCTTTGAGATACATCTCTATAATTTACGGTATCAAGTCCATCTCCGCCCTGAATGCTGTCGTTACCCTGACTGCCGAAAAAGGTATCGCTGCCAGCCTCCCCAACAAGTGTATCGCTGCCAGCACCCCCATCAAGGATATCGCTGCCATCACCCCCATTAAGAAAATCGTTACCGGTACCGCCGGTCAGGACATCCCTGTCCAAACCCCCATTCAGGACATCATTGCCAGCACCTCCATCGAGGACATCGTTGCCAGTACCCCCATTCAGGACATCGTTGCCAGTACCACCATCGAGGATATCGCTGCTGCCATTGCCGTTCAAGATATCGTTGCCGCCATTGCCGAGCAGGATATCGCTGTCAGCACCGCCATTTAGGGCAGGGCGAAAGATAGATGGGATACCGTTGACGGTATTGTTGTCATTAAAATTACTACCGATAATGGTTGCCATGATGAACTTCTCCTTAACTTAAAGGGTAAAAGAATTACCTCGTCATTTCCTTATGAGGAAACGAGGTGGAAAAATGAACACACATCTGAAGTAAACCTGATTGAAGCAGGTTTTTGCTGTGAAATCTGAAGATTTCAGAGACACTGCATACATCAATGATGTTGACATAAACATAGTGCCAACAGTGATGATTAAGCTAATCAGCATTCAAGTTGCATAATCAGGGCGGGCAAGATGCCCACCCCACAAGATATTGAGAAAATTTTCATCTGCAAATTAGATGTGTTTTAGCTTATTACTAATTAAACGATAATGTCGCTTGCGACTAGTCCTGGTGCTCCTACTAGTTGAATTTCCAACTCGGAGGCAAAATCGAAATCGGTGTTAGCTTGAAGAATGCCTCCTGAATAACGGACTTGACCGACTGCGGAGAATACGCCAGCCCCAATGAAAGTGAAGGCTTGGTTGCCGCCGGCAATAGAGTTAGCATCAATGGTAGATAGATCAATTTGATCGCCTGCAAAGATACCGTTTCCAGCGAAGTCAGTGATCACATCCCGCGCTAAACCAGGTTGACTGTCAAAAAGTGAGTTGAAATCGAAAATATTGTTACCCAATCCTCCAGTTAGGCGATCAGTTCCACTACCGCCAACGATCGCATCGTTGCCTGATCCACCGTTAATGGTGTCGTTGCCAGATCCGCCGTTAATAGTATCGCTACCACCATTGCCGTTGAGGACGTTATTGCCAGAGGAGCCAATAATTGTTTCACCGCCTTGGCTACCCTCAGCATTCTCGAAGTTAAGGATGGTTTCAGTATTGCCATTAAGGACGGAGGTTAAGCCTGTTGCCAGGTTGATTGTCACCCCGGAACCAAAGGAGACACCTGAATAATCAATAGTGTCAACGCCAGTTCCACCATTGTGGACATCAAAGGTTACAAAGTCGGCATCAATGATGCGATCGTTGCCACTGCCGCCGTTGGTTGAGTCTACCCCAGCACCACCATTAATGGTATCGTTGCCACCATTGCCGTTGAGGACGTTATTGCCAGAGGAGCCAATGATTGTTTCACCGCCTTGGCTACCCTCAACATTCTCAAAGTTAAGGATGGTTTCAGTATTGCCATTAAGGACAGAGGTTAAGCCTGTTGCCAGGTTGATTGTCACCCCGGAACCAAAGGAGACACCTGAATAATCAATGGTGTCAACGCCAGCTCCACCATTATGGACATCAAAGGTTACAAAGTCGGTATCAATGATGCGATCGTTGCCACTGCCGCCGTTGGTTGAGTCTACCCCAGTACCACCATTAATGGTATCGTTGCCACCACCACCAGATAGTTGGTTATTTTGGTTGTCGCCAGTAATGCTGTCATTTGCATTTGTGCCAATGACATTATCAAAGTTGACTACAGTAAATGGCAATGCTCCCAAAAAAGGAACGTTATTGGCAGTCAAACTTTGATTTTGCAGGTTAACGGTGATAGATACTCCAGCCAAAGATTGGGATGCATCTATGGTATTGTTGGCAACATTAGCATTAGCAATAATCTTTTCGACTTTAAAGAGTTGGTCTTGCCCCAATCCTCCAGCTTTTTGAATGGTTCCAATACCTGACAAGGTAATGCTTTGACCTAGTTGACTGTAGTCGGCGGTATCAAAGCCATCTCCACCATTAATGTTGTCGTTACCTTGACTGCCTTTGAAGATGTCATTGCCAGCGCCCCCATTGAGGCTATCATTGCCACTACCCCCATCGAGGCTATCATTGCCAGCACCCCCATTGAGTGTATCATTGCCAGCACCCCCATTGAGGGTATCGTTGGTGCCAAGAGCGTTAAGAATGTCGTTACCGTTCAGTCCGTTGATGGTATCAGCAGCATCGGGGATTAAAAGACCTGGAAAAACAAAAAATGGATCGACGATACCGTTCAGGGCAGGGCGAAAAGCGCCATTGTTGAAGGTATTGTTATCATTGAAATTAGTACCGTTAATAGTTGCCATGATAAGTTTCTCCTTAATAATTTAGAGGGTAAAGAAATCACTTCATTACTTCCTCACTAGGGAATGAAGAGGAAAAATGAAAACACAGATGAAGCTAACCTGATTGGAGCAGGTGTTTGCTGTCAAGTCTGAAGATTTGAAAAGATTTAAAAAGATTTGAAAAGATGTGACAAATGCTGCATATATCAATCATGTTGGCATCAAAAACTGTGCCAGGAATCATGTTTGATCCTTGTACCTGATATCGCTGATTCAAAGATCAGACTGTTAGGCAAGAAGCAGATTTTCTCGGAGGTAACTGAGTCTTTTTAAGACTTTTTTACTGTATATCTGAATAACAAGGTCATGATAGTACCCCACAGGGTACTTTATCTTCTTTTTAAGAAAAAGTTATGAAACGGAAAATTTTTGCGATCGCTAGAATACCAATAGCCATCAACCACTGCGTATACCAATCATTTCAACCTGTGGGTCAAAGCCTTTTCAGGAGCTAAACTGAGATACTTGAAAGTAGCAGTGCTGTTACTTATAAACAAAAAAGTACGGAATTAAAATTACAAATCCAGGGTATTATATAATACACATTTTTTCTAGAAACAAAGCTTAATAAATCAAAAGTAAGTTGAATTTTTCTCGTCAACTTACCTTGAGATTATTATTCCCTCAAGAAGTTTTTAATAGCGTGTAATAATTGATGGAAAGTGTAAGGCTTCCTCAAAAATATATTGACCCCAGCGTTAGCAGCCTCGACCATCTGACTATCAGTCACAGTGCCGCTAATGCCCATAATCTTGACTTGTGGATTCATTTGTTGCATTATGTCAATGGCAGTCAAACCGTCCATTGATGGCATCATCATATCCATTAACACCATATTGATTCGATTTTTATGCTGGGCATACAATGAGATTGCCTCAATGCCATTAATAGCTGTAAGAGTTTCGTAGTTGTGGTCTTCTAGCAAGGTTTTGCTAATCTCTAAAATAGCAGCTTCATCATCTACAACTAAAATCAATTCTCCGTTGCCGTTGGGCAATTCCAATTTCTCTGCTTGCTGCTTTGTAGTTATGTTCAAAGCTGGGAGGTAAACTTGGAATTGGGAACCTTTGCCTACCTCACTAGACACTTTAATAAAACCATTATGGTTTTTGACAATTCCAATTACAGTTGACAAACCTAGCCCAGTGCCTTTACCTGGTTCTTTGGTTGTGAAAAAGGGTTCAAAAATTCTCTCCAAAATTAGTGGAGAAATCCCAAATCCCGTATCTGAAATAGTTATGACTATATAGGGGCCAACCTGAGCATTTAGGTTCATTTTGGCAAAGTTTTCATCAATGAAGAAATTATCCGCAGACATACATAATGTGCCGCCTTTAGGCATGGCATCACGAGCGTTAACACACAAATTCATTAACACCTGATGAATTTGAGTCGGATCTGCCAAGATAGTCCAGAGTTTATGTCTAGGTATATTATTGATAATTGTGATCGATTTGGGAAATGTGCTTTTGACAATTTGATCAATTTCCAGCAGTAGATGTTCTATCTGTAAAGAAATACCGTTGCCTTCAGACCGACGAGAAAAAGTCAGAATTTGCTTGACCAAATCCGCCGCCCGTTTAGAGTTATGGTCGAGAAGTTTCAGTAGTTGATGATTGCGTGCATCCAGATTGGGAAGTTTGAGCGTTAACATTTCCACTGAAGACAGAATGGGCGTCAGGATATTGTTGAGGTCGTGGGCAATACCACTTGCCAACGTGCCAAGGCTCTCTAGGCGTTGGGCCCGGAGAAATTGAGCCAGGAGTTGTTTTTTCTCTGTGATGTCGGTATCAACAGAGAGGATGGATTTGGGTTGCTCTGCTTCATCACGCATCAGTGTCCATCGGCTTTCCACAATAATTTCTTTGCCACACTTTGTTACTTTATGTAACTCACCTTGCCATAAGCCACAGTCAATAACATTTATTAAAGCCGCTTGCAATTGCTGTGAGGTTTCTTTGCATATCAGCTCCTCCAGGTTCTTTCCCAAAGCCTCGTGAGCTTCCCAACCATAAAGACGTTCTGCACCTTGATTCCAGAATAAGATTTGGTTTTGGAAGTTTCGCACAACGATCGCATCAGAAGCGATATCTAATAAAGCTGCTTGTTCGCGGATTTTCTGTTCTGCCCACTTGCGCTCAATGGTCGTAGCCAATATATTAGCGATCGCTTGCAAAAAGTGAATATCATTTTGGGTAAACTCTCGGTGTCTAGTTGTGTGTGCGCCTAAGACACCAAGAGGTTGTTTTTGACCCTGAATGATGACGCTAATACCACTAATTACCGAGTGGTTAATCAATAAAGGCGGCCCTTGAAACCGCGTTTCGTTGGCAAGGTCGCAAACAATTACTGGCTCATGGGAAAGTAGTGTATAGGAAGCCTGAGTCTGATTCCCTACACCTAATTCTAATTTGAAATTTCCCACCAGCCCTGACTGCCAACCGACTCCCGATCGCAACAATAAGCTGTTCTCATCTGGAAGCAGTTCTAAAACCTTACTGTACTCAACTTCCAGGCTTTGAGTAACCAGGACAACAGCTTCGTCCATTAATGCATAAAGGTCGATATTAGCCAGGGCTAATTGACCCAATTTAGCGACAGCTGCCTGTTGGCGCACACGTGCTCTTAAACCCGATTCCACCCGTTTCCGTTCAACGAGTTCAGTTTGTACCTGCTCATACAGTTGAGATTGCTGGATGGCAATACCCACCTGTGTTGCCAATTGTTTGAGTAAATCGATTTCCCACATCTGCCACTGGCGGGGTGCCGCACACTGGTTAGCAACTAATAATCCCCACAATTTTTTTCCTTGTAAGATGGGGACTGCCAAGTTTGCCCTAACCTGAAACTGAGTGAGTAAATCACGGTGGCATTCAGTTAGACCTGCTGTATAAATATCTGTGATGGCTTGGATGCGCCCCTGTCTGTACTTCTCACCGTGAGTTTCCATGAAATAACAGTCTTTGACTTGGGTATGGAGAGTCGAAATCCAATTTTCATCAACAGACTCCACCACCACCACTCCGGTGTAGTCTGGTTCAAACTGATACATGAACACTCGATCTACTTGTAAAAACTGACGGACTTCAGTGACGGTGGTATTGAGAACATTATCCAAATTCAAACTCTGGCGGATGCGCTGGGCAATTGCCATCACCAGTCGCTGCCATTGAATTTGCTGTTGTAGTGCCTCCTCTGCCTGCTTGCACTCTGTGAGGTGACACACTAAATTCAATTCATCATTGTTCATCTGTAATATGCTGCGTAGGGAGGGAACAGGGAACAGGGAACAGGGAACAGGAAAGAAGGGAATAGATGTGTACTGAATTTTATTCAAAAATCAAATAGGAGTCCTATATAGTTAAAACTATTTGATGACGAGAGGATCTAAATTTTTCGGCGGTTGTTATTTCTATGGTTCTTCCTTGAGAGGTGCGCCGATTTAAGATATATTTCCTTTATTGCAGCATAAATTATCATTTGTAACAACTTGTGGAAAGTGTATGTATGTTGAGTTAATGAGTGAAATCAGGTGTTCAATCTGGCTTTGACAGAGTTTTTTAGCTGTTTTGACCACTAGGGTTTAGACTAAACCTCACTTATAAAAAAAGTGGTATTCATTTGTAAAAACTGAATACCACTCTGTATTTGTTATAAATTCCCGATAACGGAGATATTTCAGCCAGGTAGAGTTATCCCAGTCACAGCGATCGCACCTGCGATCGCACTGGCGGCGAGGGAAGTGATCGCTGTCCCAAATATCCACCAAGCAGCATTTGCAACGGTTTTTTTGGTTTCTTCGGCTTGCTTTTTAGCTTGCTCTTGGATTGCTTTCAAGCGTTTTTGGGTTTCTTTTTGGATGCGTTCGGCTCGTTGTAGCACGCCATCCCGCGCCGCTTCTATTTGGTTGATAATCCGGTTAGCATCCGCCTCAGAGATATCCTGACGAGAACTGATGACAGCAACTAAGGTGTCACGATCAAATTGACTGAGGCGATCGCGTAATGCTTCAAATCCGGCTTGGGGATCGTCGAATACTTTGGCAAAGTCTTGCTTAATCCCTTCATAGTTGAGTTCCGAACGATCCAGGGAGTTAAGATAGTTGCGAACTTTGGCAAAAACTCCATCCAGCACTGATTGCACCCTTTGCTGAATCTGTTGAAATTGTTCGACAATGGAACTGCGAACCGACTCAATTTGATCGACAATTCGGTTAGCTTCCTCTTCTGAGATATCCTCGCGTTGGGATAACAGCGCCACAATTGTCGAACGGTCAAATTTCGAGGCGCGATCGCTTAAATTCCCGATTCCAGCGCGGGGAGAAGACAGCAGCAATTGCAAATCGCGTTTGATTCCTTCGGGATTTAGTTCGTCTTTGTTGGTATTACGCAGATATTCTTCGAGATTGGCTTCAAAATCTAAAGCTACTTGAGTGGTACGCTTGGCTAAACGTCGTGGCGCTCTCACAATGTCACCAATCGCATCTTGAGCACGATCAATAATTTGATTAACCTGCTCTTGGCTCAAGTCTCCTCTTTGACTTACGAGTTTAACTAAGGTTTCTCGATCAACATTAGATAAGCGATCGCGCAGTGCTAAGGCTCCGGCTTTGGGATCATCGAGTAATTTTTCCAAATCGGCTCTGATCCCTTCTGGATCAAGTTCTTCCAAGTTGGTATTGCGGAGATATTCTGCGATCGCTTTTGTCGTTTTTTCGTACTGTTCTTTCGCTTGCTGCGGAACTTGCAAAATACTATCTCGGACTGCTTCAAGCTGATCGAGAACTTGATTTACCTGTTCTTCGCTCAAATCTTGACGCTGACTGAGCAATTGTACTAATGTATCGCGGTCAAATTGCGATAGGCGCGATTGTAACAGGCTAATTCCGGCTTGCGGATCGTCTAGTAAAACTCTAAACTCACGTTTGATAGCTTCAGGATTCAGTTCGTCTTTGTTAGTATTCCGCAGATATTCTTCAACTCTTTGGCGCAGTTCATCAGCTTTCGCTTTTGCTTGTTCTTGCAATTCTCTGGCGCGATTCAAGATATTATCGCGGTTGCGTTCGAGTTGACTAACTATATTATTAGCTTCCTCTTCGCTGATATCTTGACGTTGCTGAAGCAATTGGACAAAAGTATCGCGGTCAAATTGTCCAAAGCGGCTATTTAAATCTTCAAACCCAGCTTGTGGATCTTCTACTAACTTGGCAAAGTCCCGTTCAATACCTTCAGGGTTGAGTTCTTCTTTCCCAGTCGAACGGAGATAATCTTCGATGCGGCTGCGGAAATTTTGCCCTTTTTCTCGCGCTTCGGCCTGTTTGACAGTTTCTAAAACTTCCAGGCGATCGCTTTCCATTTGTTCAGCAATTTCTTTCACCCTGGCTTCACTGAGATCATCTCGCTGCTTCAGCAAGTTGGTAAAATATTCTTGATTGATTTCTTCCAACTCCCGTCTTACAGTTGTCGGATCTGCATTTACGTCATAGATGACTTCTTTGAATTCATCTACTAGTGTAATTCGGTTAAAGTGCCAAGGAAATGAATGCAATATGTAGTCTTCTACATCTGCCTTAATTGTGTTCTCCAGTGATATTGGCAATTTTGCAGAAACTTGCTCAGTTGCTTGCTCTCTCAGCTTTTGAACTTGTTCTGTGATTTGATCAACATCGATATCTTGAACTTTTTCTTTCAGCTTTTGTAACTGAGTTGTAATTTTGTTCACATCTATATCGGAAAGGTTTACCCGTTCCAATACTGCTGGTGCGGCTGCGCTCAAGCCATATCGAATAGCTTGCTTAATTACACCATTGCTTTGTTTGCCATTACCACCTCCGACTGTAACTAGTTCTTGAAGCCTTTTACCTAATTGCTCAGAATTTAGTTCTTCAGGAGTAGCAGAATTGAGCAAATTAATTACTTGTTCCGTGGGATTTTTGCGATTCAAAGCTTGTTGCCAAGCACCTTCAAATTGGTCAGCAATACCATTGATATCTTGTTGAGATAAATCTGTGCGACTACTGATTAAATCAACAAATGTTTGGCGGTTGATGTTTTGCAATAAATCGTTATTAGCGACAGATTGTAAGTCTGTATCTTTAAGAAGCTGGTCAAATTGACTCCGAATTTGTTTGATATCTAACTTTGGTAATTGCAGAGAACTCAATGAGCTTTGGAGCGTATTTTTTATGCCTTCAGAATCAAAACCTGAAGTTAATTCCCGCCGGACTGCGGCTGTGATCTCTTCAGCAGTAGAAACTAATTGTTTTTTTGCAGTATTAGCACCAATACCAGCAGTTGCTGTACCCGTCAGAGCTTGAAAGCCTGATGTGACAGTATTAGCAATAGAACCAATTAAAGAACCTACCGCAGAAGAACCCAACCAAATTACCAGTGAGAAATAGGCAGACCAGATGACTACACCGATAATTGCTCCTAAAAATGCACTTTCGATTAAGCTAATTTTTACTGCTAGAAAACAAGCAATAAATAATGCAATACTAGCGGTTATCAATGCCCAAGCACCAACTTTAGCTTGAACTTTACGAATTGTCTTACCTAAGCTTTCTGACTCATCATCAGAATCTGAGTCAATTTCCCAAGATGAAATTCCGACAGCAAGTGAAAAGTTTGTAAATAACAATTGAAAGGCGAATGCCATCGAAACCCCAGCCACCAATGCCACCAAGAATTTAGGCCCAGAAAAAAGAACTGATGATTGTTCTGGAGTTAGTACTTCTTGAGCTAAAGTTATCGGTGCTAATCCAAAAGGTAGCGAGTTCCACCCAAAAATAGTTAAAAGACCTTGAAACATAGCATTTTCTCACTTGTACTCAATTAAATATCCATTGATTAAATGGCTTATTTATCAGCCTAATCATCAAGTTATATAAGCTGACACTTTCTTAGGTAGTAAATTTGCTTGCCAAAAGTCGTATTTAAAAAACATTTTTATCAAACAGAATAAAACAGAATGAATTTTGTGCGACTGGTGGGTGAATAAACGGCGTTTTTACACCACCACTAAATTGAAAATTTAGTGATGCAACAATTCAGTGGCGGGTCTGAATCCCCCACTGATTGCATTCTGGCTTCTGAATTCTTCTTCAATTATTATTTTGTGACAATATAGGTTAGGTATTTTTGACACAATCTCACCAATAAAAAATTGCTTAGGTAAAAGTAATTTTCATCAAAATATGTCTCCAGATATGGCAGGCTTCAAATGACTGAGTTATGCAAAAAGAGAATCAAAAACAATATTGTTTAATCTCAACTTTTATCTATATATTTGATAAGTATTAATAACTAATATCTAACTTTTGCTAAATCGAACTATATTTTATACTTGATAAAAATTACTCATTTGGATAAAAACACCTATGTCTAATGATAGAGGTAAAAATTATTCCAAGCGATTGATGAAAAGTGAAAATAAGTATGTATTAATAAGGGTTATTAGGAACTATAAATTAGTGAATAATTAATTTTTGCTGAGGAGAGAAAATAATGGTTGTAGGTGTACATAAACGTGCTGTAGGCGTATTTTCTAATCGTCGAGATGTTGAACATGCGCTACACGAATTGAAAAAAGTTGGGTTTGACATGAATAGAGTCTCTGTCATTACACAGGATGGAGACAAAGGTGATATTGCTGGTGCAGAAGTGAGCGATCGCGTCGGTGATAGGTCTGATGAAGGTGCTAAAGTCGGAGCAGCCACAGGCGGTGCTTTGGGCGGATTAACAGGCTTATTAGTCGGTCTTGGCACTTTGGCAATTCCTGGAATTGGGCCAATCATGTTGGCTGGAGCCGCAGCAACTACCCTAGCTACAACTCTTGCTGGTGCTGGTATTGGTGCAGTAGCTGGTAGTTTGCTTGGTGCATTGATTGGTTTAGGAATTCCCGAAGAACGAGCCAGAGTTTACGACGAACGTGTGAGACGAGGACATTATTTAGTTATCCTCGATGGTACAGATGCAGAAATAGCCAGAGCGGAAGCGATTTTACATCAACGGGGTGTAGAAGAGTTTGGCATTTATGACCACCCAGATGCTACAAATGCAACCACTGGTACTGGTTATGTCACTCCAACTCCTACTACAGGTTATAGTGGTGTTGCTAAACGCGCGATTGGGGTATTTTCTCATCGTCGAGATGCAGAAACAGCAATTACAGAATTGCGAGATGCAGGTTTTCCTTTAAGTAGAGTCTCCATCATTGCCAAAGATACAAACGGTCAAGGGATCGCTGGTGTAGATGTAGATAGAAACGTTGGTACAGGTAATAAAGCAGATGATGGTGCAAAAGCTGGAGCAGCGACAGGCGGTGTGGTCGGCGGCTTGACTGGCTTATTAGTTGGTCTTGGGACTCTAGCAATTCCTGGTGTTGGGCCTGTGATTGCAGGTGGCGCAGTAGCAACAGCTTTGGCTACAACATTGGCTGGTGGTGCTATCGGTGCAGCTGCTGGGGGTATTGTTGGCGCACTAGTTGGCTTGGGAATTCCTGAAGACAGAGCGCGAGTATATAGCGATCGCTTTCAAAGAGGCGACTATCTAGTAATTATCGATGGTACAGAAGCTGAAATCCGCCAAGCTGAAGCGATTCTCAAACATCGAGGTATTGAAGAATTTGCAATCTATGATGCCACTGAGATTAGTGAACATCGCCCAGGTTTCGACCGAGTAACCCATAATAGCGATCGCACCAATTACTCAACAGAGCCTCACATAAACGATCCTGCCGTAGTCATTGTTGATCGTCGTGATGAAACACTCTAACTCCAGGTAGTTGCCACTCACACTAATTCCCCAAAATTGCAGGGGCAAGAAGTTGAAAACATTGCTCCTCACTGAAAAAACTTGCTCCTCACTACTGCCGTAAAGATCAACAAATTTCACTTTCCGATTCCGAATTAAAAATATGCAAAAGCTAACTCCCTTCTTAATTAGTTGCCTTTTAGTTTTTGGTGTTGCGGCTTGTGATAACGCTTCTAAAACAAGTGAATCTGCACCCAATAATCCTAATGAAGCTCCCCAAGCACCGACTGCAAAAACAACAGAAGCTTCTCAAAACGACGCTCAAAGTGAAGTTCGCAGAAGACAATTAAATGAGGATATTCGCGCCCGTGAACAGCGAAATAATGTTACTGGCGGCGATACAGATAGAGCCGCAGGCGATCTATCCAGTCAAGTTCGCTCCAAGTTAGAGGCAAACATACCCAAAGGTCAACTAACAGTTAATGCCGCAGATAATGGGACTGTCACTGTCGGAGGAACTGTCAACAATCAGCAAGAATTAGCTAAAATTGAACCTTTAGCTAAACAAATTAAAGGTGTGAAAACTGTAGTTGTTAAAGCAACTGTTGCCCCACCAAAAAACTAAGTAGCTAACAATAGATAAAACTGAGTAGGTAAGCATAAATAAATTGAGATGCTCTTACTCAGTATTAGTGGTCAGTTGTCAATTATTACTGACCACTAATAATTTACAACTGACAACCTTAATAATTATATTTATTGACTGATACTCAGTTGAATTATACAAGCTCTTTGTAGTCGCCGAAAATAAAAATTATGGAAACCGAACAACAGCAACGTGAATCCATCAATGCTTCCTTATCGCCAGGTGTGTTAGCACTTGAAGGTGCTGATACTGCAAACTTGCCAAAGTTACCACCAGCACCTGAGCCTGAATCTCAATGGCAGCAAATTAGCAGACAAATTTCTCAAGTTTTGGAGCAACTGCCCGCATACCTGAGTAGCTTTTTTAAGGACTATAAGCAACCTTTAATAACCGTTGCTTTAATTTTGGCGGCGATTGTTACAGCTAAACTGGTACTAGCAGCACTGGATGCAATTAATGATATTCCACTACTATCACCACTCTTTGAGTTAGTTGGAATTGGTTACGCCAGTTGGTTTGTTTTCCGTTATCTCCTGAAGGCTTCAACTCGGCAAGAATTAGCTGATGAAATCCAACTACTGAAAAACCAATTTGTGGGCGAGTAAGTTATCAACTTTTTTTTAAGCTATCCCCATAAATATGATGCCCGACTGATTACATAAGCCGGGCATCTTGTTGATAGCAACCGATTAAAAATTGTCATATAGTGCTCATTAGTGTCAATCTAGTCAAAATTATTCTATTCAAATTACATTTGAATATTATTCCTGTGGATGCATCCAAAGATAGATAAAACTAATACATCTCTGAACTTCAATCACTTCTTAAGATAGTAGCTTTGAGATTAAAAACAGCCTAATCTAGATTTTGAAGTTATTTAATAGATTCTTTAACGAGGACATAAATTATGGCTAATGAAGCAGTTAATAAAGGTATAGATTCATCTGATCGAGCCGAAGTAGATACTTACGATCGCGGTATTATCCCAGCCGAAACAGCTGCTCGAATGGAAAGAGAAGGGGGTAAGTATAAAACACTGCCCACAGAAGAGGGGGAGGCAGATTCACCTACCGATGATCAAACTGATCCAGGAAGTATACGCACCACTGACGGTTATACCGTGGACAAAGAAGGTTTGTTGAATAACTATGCAGTTGAACCAGAAATGTACTACGAACAACCAGGTGATGCACGCAAACAAGCATCAGAAGATACGGCAGAACGTATCGAAGAACTTGGAGAAATTAATCAGGACGAAGAAGGCAAGTTGACAGAAAAGGGTGATAAACGGGGTAGAGGGCCAGGAATCATTTAATTAGCAATTATACTTTTGCTGGGTGCAATTACACGTAAGAAGGCGAAATAGGTGGTTTGTAGAGACGCAATAATTGCGTCTCTATTTATATAGCAATACAGTTCAGATAAGACCAAAACACTTGTAGAGACGGGGATTTATCGCGTCTCTGGGCAACGCCTGCGGCGAACTACGCTAACGCACTCTCTGGAAACAACCGATTCAAGTTCAATAATGCATCTTGAAATCTAACTTGTATATTACAATAACTTGCGTTGCTTACCGCCGCAGGCATTGCAATGCATCAAATTGCTGCCAACAAAGGTATAATGCACGCGGTACGTGAAAACATCCTTTCCATTTGCCACCTTTGAGGTTCAATAATACTTCCCCACGCCGATTGAGATAGCCAAACCATTCACCGTATTCTGAATCAGCAAAATGTGACCAGGTGTAATCGTGCATCTTTTCATACCATTCCCAACAAACCTCACGCCCGGTTAGGCGATAGCCCATCGCTAATGCAACCAAAGATTCTAAATGAACCCACCACAGCTTTTGATCCCATTCCAATTGTTGTGGGGGATGACCATCTGCATCCATAAAGTAATACAACCCGCCATACTCCCTATCCCAAGCAAAATTCAGGATGTTTAGCACCACATCAACGGCTTGGTTAATAGTTTTGGTGTCATTTTTCCGACGCGCAATGTCCATGATGAACCACATAGCTTCGATACCATGACCTGGGTTAATCAGCCGTCCCTCAAAACAATCTATGTGAGAACCGTCAGGGGCAACGTTTTCGTACATTAATCCCCGTTCTTGGTTGAGAAAATCGGTCATCACTTCGCCCTGAGTCTCAGCTAGGACATTTTCTAGTGTTTCCTTTGGCAGCAACCATTCCATTTCTAGAGTCAGGTTGGCTAAAATCATCGGTACAGCCAATGATTTCATCGGGCGTGTGCCGGGATAGGTTTTATTGTATTTGCCCTTCGGGTTGTCCTTGCGGCGTAATACGTTGTTATAAGCCTGCATCGCCACATCCTTGGCCCATTCTTCGCCGCCAGCGAGTGCATATTGACTAAATGCCATAGCCGCAAAGCAATCAGAAAAAATATTGTAAGGCTGAACCAGTGGTTTTCCTTCACGAGTCAGGGCAAAGTACCAGTTACCATCACTATCTTTGCCATGTTGGGCAAGAAAATTAGCGCCGTTACTGGCAATTTTCAACCAGTTTTCGCGTTTTTCTAGCTGGTTGTAAAGCATCGAAAAAGTCCACACCTGACGGTTTTGCAGCCAGATGAATTTGTCTGTGTCATAAATTTTGCCCTCGCGATCCAGACAGGTAAAATAGCCGCCTTGCTGCCAATCGAGAGAATATTTTTCCCAAAATGGGAGTACGTCGTTGAGGAGGGCGTTTTTGTAAAGTTCAGCGATTGCTTGAAAGTCCTTCTCCATAAATTTCCTCCCCTTTTGTGCTAAAGCCAACAGCTTAACAGTTATCACATTTTGGCTCGAACATGGAGCGTAGGCGTAGCCCGTCGTAGACATCGCGTTTCTCCCCACTCCTCACTCCCTAATTATCTTGAGTGAATTACGGAAGCGATACTTACGGTTCTTCCTAGGCTACGCGTCTTTAAATCTCCTTCTCTTCTCAGTGTTTCTATAGTTTATTACCTCTAAAGACGGCAAACACCACTCTGACGTTACGGTTCACCCTAATTACTGAAAGTATTAATTCTCATACATTAGACAAAGTGAAGGCAAATTAATCCATGAACCAACTAAAAACACAATTTAGTTAGTTTAACCGTCCCAAGCAAGGTTCGGGAAACCACCCTTCATGGACTGGCTACCACTAAGCTTCAGTATATATATCAGCATAGTCTGGAGTTTTAACCCCAGAAAAGCCAAATCAAAGGTATTCATGCTGAACTGGCTGATTTATTGACCCTGTTGGTTCAAAATTTAGTCCTTTATATTCTCATTCATTCATTTGTACTTATACGGAGCCAGCACCTAAAATGGCAAAAGTAGTTGGAATTGACTTAGGAACAACGAACTCCTGCGTGGCAGTGATGGAAGGTGGTAAACCCACAGTAATTGCTAATGCTGAAGGTTTTCGGACAACACCATCAGTAGTCGCATTTGCGAAAAATGGCGATAACTTGGTTGGCCAAATCGCCAAGCGCCAAGCGGTGATGAACCCCGAAAATACGTTTTACTCAGTCAAACGCTTTATCGGACGCCGCTACGACGAAGTGAGTAACGAAGCTACGGAAGTTTCTTATAAAGTCCTCAGCAGCAACGGCAATGTCAAATTAGATTGTCCGATAGCTGGTAAACCGTTTGCTCCTGAAGAAATTTCTGCCAAAGTTCTTCGCAAACTAGTTGAAGATGCTAGCAAATACCTGGGTGAAACTGTAACCCAAGCTGTAATCACTGTTCCCGCATACTTCAACGACTCTCAACGCCAAGCAACAAAAGACGCTGGCAAAATTGCCGGGATTGAAGTTCTGCGGATTATCAACGAGCCGACAGCCGCTTCTCTGGCTTATGGATTTGATAAGAAGAGTAACGAAACCATCTTAGTATTTGACCTTGGTGGTGGTACTTTCGACGTATCCGTCCTAGAAGTAGGAGACGGAGTTTTTGAAGTACTAGCCACATCTGGTGATACCCACCTCGGTGGTGACGACTTCGATAAAAAAATAGTTGACTTCCTAGCTGAGAAGTTCAAGAAAGCCGAAGGTATTGACCTACGGAAAGACAAACAAGCTTTACAACGTCTGACTGAAGCCGCAGAAAAAGCCAAAATTGAGCTTTCTAGCGTTACCCAAGCAGAAATAAACTTACCATTTATCACTGCAACCCAGGATGGCCCCAAGCACCTGGATACAACCTTGACTCGCGCTCAGTTTGAAGAACTTTGCTCTGACTTAATCGACCGTTGTCGTATTCCTGTGGAAAACGCCCTCCGGGATGCCAAGTTGAGCAAGAACGATATTGATGAAGTGGTATTAGTTGGTGGTTCTACCCGGATTCCCGCAGTCCACCAGATTGTGAAGCAGGTATTGGGTAAAGACCCTAACCAAAGTGTTAACCCTGATGAAGTCGTCGCAGTTGGTGCAGCCATTCAAGCTGGGGTACTGGCTGGTGATGTTACTGGCATCTTGCTGTTAGACGTGACACCACTATCTTTAGGTGTGGAAACATTGGGCGGCGTAATGACCAAAATTATCCCCCGCAACACCACAATTCCTACCAAAAAATCAGAAGTCTTCTCCACTGCTGTGGATGGACAAACCAACGTAGAAATTCACGTCCTCCAAGGTGAACGCGAATTCTCTAACGATAACAAGAGTTTGGGAACCTTCCGCCTCGATGGTATTCCTCCTGCACCACGTGGCGTCCCTCAAATTGAAGTGGTGTTCGACATTGACGCTAACGGTATCCTTAACGTCACCGCCAAAGACAAAGGCACTGGTAAAGAACAGTCCATCAGCATAACTGGCGCTTCCACCCTGGATAAAAATGATGTTGACCGCATGGTGAGAGAAGCAGAACAAAACGCTTCATCTGACAAAGAGCGGCGTGAGAAGATTGAACGCAAGAATCAAGCTGACTCTTTAGCATACCAAGCTGAAAAGCAGTTACAAGAATTGGGCGATAAAGTTCCCGATGCTGACAAGACCAAGGTCGAAGGTTTGGTGAAAGAACTGCGGGAAGCAGTTGCGAAAGAAGACGATGAGCAAATCAAGAAGCTGACCCCAGAATTGCAACAAGCGCTATTCGCTGTTGGTAGCAACATCTATCAACAAGCTGGTGGCGGTGCTGCACCTGGTGCTGAACCTCAAGATGGCGGTTCTACATCTAGTTCTGGTAGTGGCGACGATGTAATTGACGCTGATTTTACAGAGACCAAATAATTCCCTTACTTCTTTTGGGAAGATTATTTAGTCCCACCTCATAATTACCCATCCAAGCATTCGCCTGGGTGGGAATTTTTTTTGAGAAGTTATGAGTTAGAAGTTATTAATTATTAGTAATAGGACTTACGCATTGACAGCAAAGAGCAAGTATAGATGATTTGAAAAACTAGATCCGTCGTAGGGGCAATTCATGAATTGCCCCTACGACGCGGGTATATTCACCATCAATGAATGATTAATAAAAACCTGAAACAACGAATTTGCGTTAATGCACAACATGATTTTTTGTACAGTGCGTAAGTCCTAAGTAAAAGTAATAATTAATAACTCTTGATTTTAATTCTTAACTCCTCGCTATTAACTCCTAACTTTCTTATGCCATATCCTCAACCACCTTGGACACTTAAAGGCTATGCTATCCAAACTCTGCATTTGGTAAATATTGACCGAGTGCGCCCTTTGATTCCCTTAGAGTTAGAAATTTTTTCTGTATGCAAACAAACTAGCGATCGCACTCCAGAAATAGATAATATTCGATATTTTAATACCCCATTACTGAGGATGTGGAGAGCTTCGGAATTTGTCAATTTTTGCCAAATAAGAACGTAAAATCTTTCTTATATACTCAAACTCTTCTATTGTAGATAACTCCCCTTGTAAAAAGTAACCCAGTGCTAGCAGTTCTTTTTTTTGGTCTGGGTTAAGATAATTTATCTCTGTATGAATTTCAAATCCTTTTTGCAACCACTTATATGGTTTTTGCAACCATTCGATAGGTTCTTCTGGTAAAGACTCTGAAGCATTTATGTTTAAATTTGTCAAGCATCTCTTAAGATACTTCTCTACCTCGTTCAGTATTTTAGGCGTCTCTCTTGAACCCTTATTTTCGTTAATCTTTTTTAAAGCTTCAATTAAACGAGAAAATTTATAAACATCTTTTTCAGGCAAAGGGCTGATTGCGTTATGCACATCATTCCAATCATTGCCAGTTAAGCGTCTGGCGATGGAGTTGGGGAAGACAGGGGCTGATTGTCGGGTAGTACCGGGCTGTTCACTGGCTGAAGAGAACTCTGAGCGCTGCTTGTCTTGCTGGATAGCTTCTGTTTGACTTTTGGGGTTGGAGTTAGCTTTGGGGTTGGAGTTAGCTTTGGGGTTGGAGTTAGCTTTGGGGTTGGAGTTAGCTTTGGGGTTGGGGTTAGCTTTGGGGTTGGCTTTGGGGTTGGGGTTGGGGTTAGCTTTGGGGTTGGCGTTGGGGTTGGTGTTGGCGTTG
>NNBV01001820.1_pt1 | contig 19057 bp, 22 predicted proteins | sample 1173771 | NCBI WGS metagenome assembly NNBV01 (sample SAMN07173938, study PRJNA388173) | plant metagenome | isolation source: symbiotic tissue sample KVS11 | place: Norway: Troms, Kvaloya island | reverse complement strand
ATCTATAAGTATTCCATACGGGATTGCTCCAAAGAGCATCACCAAATAGTTTTTCAAGAGCTGCAACTGTAATTGCAGCTTTTTTACATTCCACCCAGAATTCGTGAAGGGCTCAAAGCACCATTGGCACGATAGGACTTGACGTAGCTCGAGCCTAAGTTAGCAACATTGTTTTAACCGAAGGTTATTGGTAATTCGTGGCTTATCAAACCTTTCCCGGTCGGATTTACACCCTTTACGTCCTTTATTCTCCAGATAAATTTCCTTTTCCAACGATTGCGGAATCTCTTACGCTCTTTCGTAGACAAGCTTCAATCCGATTTATTAGCTTGGTGTTTCGCTTTAATTTAAAACAAGTCAAATGGTAAATATTAAGGAGCTCTTCCCCTACGAATTCGATCAGAAATATTCGAAGCCTGCAGCCTACTTCTCGATGGAGTTTGCTATTGATCAGCCATTAAAAATTTATAGTGGTGGCCTGGGCTTCCTGGCAGGATCGCACCTGCGAAGCGCTTATGAGTTGAAACAAAATCTCATTGGCGTGGGTATTCTCTGGAAGAAAGGATACTACGATCAGGAACGCAATCAGGATCAGACACTGCGGGCGAGCTTTCGCGATAAAGACTATTGGTTTCTTACCGATACCAATATTTTATTTCCGATACTCATTCATGGCGCTCGTGTATTTGTAAAAGCCTATTTACTAAAGCCGGAAGTATTCAATACCGCTCCGTTGTTTTTATTATCGACCGATATACCTGAGAACGACTTTCTCGCACAAACCATCAGCCATCGTTTATACGATCCTAACGAAACCACACGTATCGCACAGTCGGTATTGTTAGGTATTGGCGGAGCCAAGCTCATCGATATACTGGAACGTGAAACAGAGATCTATCACATGAATGAAGGCCACGCCTTGCCCATGTGTTTTTATCTGCTGGATAAATTCAAAGACCTGAACGAAGTGAAGAAGCGCGTGGTATTCACGACTCATACGCCAGAGAAAGCCGGCAACGAAGAGCATAGCGTGCCTTTGCTCAACAGCATGAGCTTCTTCAACGGACTTACCGTAAAGCAGGTAGAAGAATACGTTGCTCCATTTGAAAACGGAGTATTGAACTATACGCTCACGGCATTGCGCATGGCGAAGAAAGCCAATGGTGTTTCTCAGTTGCATGGTGAAGTATCGCGCAAGATGTGGGAAGGATACAAAGGCATCTGTGAAATTACCGCCATCACCAACGCACAAAACAAAACCTACTGGCTCGATCCGGAATTAGGAGATGCACTGGAGAAAAAAGATGATGATGCTTTAGTGAAAAGAAAGAAAGACCTGAAGTTTAAACTCTTCCGTACAGTAGCCAATCAAACCGGAAAGTTGTTTAATGAAAATGTTTTGACCATTGTGTGGGCAAGACGCTTCGCACAGTATAAACGTGCCAATCTTCTTCTTCACGACTTTGATCGTTTTATTAAAATTGCCACCAACAAAGAACGACCTATACAGGTAATCTGGGCAGGCAAACCTTACCCGGAAGATTTTGGTGCTATCAACCTGTTCAATGAAATTTACTGGAAGACCAAAGACCTGCCAAATGTAACGGTAGTCACTGGCTATGAACTATGGCTCTCCGGTCATTTGAAAAAAGGATCTGACATCTGGCTCAACAATCCACGTTTGTATCGCGAAGCCTCGGGCACTTCGGGTATGACGGCAGCAATGAATGCTTCGGTCAATCTTTCCATTGCCGATGGATGGGTGCCGGAGTTTTCCAAACATGGAGAAAACAGTTTCATCATCCCTACTGCCGATGATTCATTACCGCAGGAAGACAAAGATCGTATTGAAGCAAAGAACCTGCTCGATCTTTTAGAAAATGTAATCATACCCATGTATTACAACACGCCTGACAAATGGCTGAAGGTAGTAAAGACAAGCATGACCGATGTGCTTCCCGAATTTGATTCAGGAAGAATGGCGAATGAGTACTACGAGAAATTGTACGCTGCGAAATAAAGATTGTAGTTAGCAAAGAAAAAAGACTGCATCATCACCGATGCGGTCTTTTTTTATATCAATTCCATAGCGGAATGATTCACTTGCTGATGGAATAGCTCGTCCTGTTTTTTAAAAAGATTAGGAAGTTTAATAAAAAATTTAGTTCCCACTTTAACCTCCGATTCTACGGTAACAAGTCCGCCCAGTTTTTGAATAGCTTCCCGGAAAATAAACAGGCCGAGGCCAGAACCCTTGGAATTAAAATTGGCGCGGTAGAACATATCAAAAATTCTGCTGAGATGTTGCTGCTCAATACCCACTCCATTATCGCTGAACTCGATGATGGTATCCGTTGCTGTAATCTGAATTTTAATCTGAATGAATCTTTCCTTCTTCTCCATATCGCTGTAGCGAATGGCATTTGAAATCAGGTTGTTGAACAGGATATAAATGCGATTGCGATCCGACGAGAAGGGGACTTCTTCTTTGATATTAATGTATTTTTCTATCTCGAAAGCGCCATCTACAAACTCGTGGTTCTGGAATATCTCCAGGATGATCTTCTTTAAATCCAGTTGCTCGGGAGCAATCTCCAGTTTTTTGTTCTTGGCATAGTTGACAATCTGGGCAATGAAATCTTCCTGCCGCTGAATACTGCTCTTCATCATATCCAGGTAGGGCACCAGTTCTTCCTGCTTGTTGTCAAGGCGCATCAGGCGCACAATTCCTAAAAGTGATGTCAATGGCGAGCGTAAGTCATGAGCGGTACTATATAAAAAGCTGTCGAGCTCTTCATTGAGTTTATTCAATTCCTTATTTCTTGCCTTCAGCATTTCCGACTTCTCTTCAATCTCCCTCATCTGTTCGTTCGTTTGATCCATCAGTCTTATGAACGAACTGGTCAATGTATTTATTTCTTCGGCAGCATTATTCAAATTCATTTCCATCTTTTTAGGATGGCCGGTAACGGAATTCATCAGTTTGGAAAGCTTGGCAATGGGCTCCGATAGTTTTTTAGAAATCCAGAAGCTGGTGATGAGCGAAAAAATTATTGCCCCGCTGATCATAATAATATAAAATATACGGGCGTTACGCTGTATCGAATAATACATATCTCCAGAATCTTCCGATAAAGCAAAGTAACGTTCACTCAACTGTGTAGTCAACAAATTCAATTCGGTGCGGTATCCTTCCTGGCTGCTCATACCAATTTGCTTTTCGAGCGTAGCGCGTTCGTTGAAGAAATACTTGTATTGGCGAATGTGATACATGGCATCCGGATGTTTGGATGAATCTTTTAAAAGCCGGCTAAGCATTTCATCACTCAGCGCATTGAAATGAACGAGGTAAGACGTGTCGTGCCGCAGCAGGAAATCCTTTTCATTTCTTCTAAGGGAGAGTACATCAATCATTCCTACATTCATGCGCGGAAGCTCCAGCGCGTGCGCATGTTTTCTCATTTCTCCTTCCAGACCAAAATCTTTAAAGCCTCTTTTGAAAATAAGACTTTCGAGCTGTGAGAATTTATGATTGTAGTGTTGAAACAGGCTATCGATTTCATACAGGTTGTGATGAAACGGATAATCATTTTCCTCACTGTCGCTACTGGTATTGGCCAGTCCTTTTTCAATCAGCACCAGAAGACTGTCGCGTCTTTTCAGGTATTTGCTTTGATGGTCTCTGAAGTAATCTTCATTGGTCGTTTCGAAATCAAAAAAGTCATTGTCGGTTTTGATGAGATTCAGTGTGTATACCTGCAGCTTATTGATGCGGCTATGCACACTGGCTATGCGGCTGGTGTTATCGAGTGAGGAAATGGAGACCACGCCAATCACCAATATCAACATGATAAGAAAAAGAAATCCGGACAACATACGGTACCGGATGGAATTCAGTTCAAAAAACTTGAGCATGAAGGCAGGTCAAAGTCCCAAATTTAAGAGTACTCGTCGCGTATCATGTACTTTGATTGTTAACAAATTATTAATACCGGAAGGGGTTACTCGCTAAAGCACTGTTTTATTACAGCGATCTTACTTCAGTGTTGAGAAAACTTAGATAGGATGCTAGAAGGCATCCAGCAATTACAATTTTAATCATTAATTCGACTTTCAATATCCATTCTTTGATGTAGAATTCTGATCACATCAAGTTTCTGATCATTTGACTTTTTATAAAAAATTAAATGCGATTTAACCTTCGAAGCACGGTAGCCCTTTTTAATATGATCCATCGATTTGCCACTATCAAAATGAGAGCATAAATAGTCGATTTCTTCAATAAGAAGTTGATAGTATCGGTCTGCTTGTTCAACAGACCAGTTCTTCATTGTGTAAACCCAGATGTTTTCTGAAATAGCTTTGTCACTTATACGATAATTCATAAGTGTTTATCACGAAGACGCTGCAAGTGATTTTCGGGAGAAAATTTTTCTTGCATTGGGCTTTGCTCACCTAATTCCAGCTCTTTCAACAACTGCTTCGTTTTAAGCTCTTCTAATTCCAATAACCTCAAAGCTGTTCTGACTACTTCGCTGGCAGAATCATATTTACCTGAAGCAATTTCAGAACTTATAAAGTCCTCAAAATGGCTCCCCAAGAGTATTGACATATTCTTATCCATGCTAAAATCCTTTTATTCAAAAATACCAAAAATTGATATATAGAAATCAGTGAAAAGATTATTTCAGGTTTTGCAAGTCGCGTATCAATATCCTTCTCCGATCAAAGTTGATCAGGTTCTTTTCTTTCAACTCATTTAATATTGTAGTCACCGTTTGGCGCGATGTACCGGTGAGTGATGCAATATCTTTGTGAGTTAATTTAGTAGGTATCAAGGTCTCAAAGCCTACTTTTTTTCCTTTCCAGGAAGCTGTGTCTTTCAGAAACTCAACGATACGTGTGCGGGCATCTTTGAAAACCAGCAGTTCCAGTTTACGCTCCAGCTTCATCAGGCGTAAGCCTACCAGTTTCAAAAGTGAAAAGCTCAGTTCGCGATTGCCATACATGAGCTCTTTTAAATCTTCAATACTGAGCGGACAAATCACGGCGTTGTCCATGGCTTGCGCAAAATCCCTGCGCTTCTCTTCACCTGCCAATGCCAGCTCACCAAAAATTTCACCGGTAGTTAATATAGCGGATACTACTTCTTTGCCATCTTCCAGGTAATGGCCAATGCGCACGCGACCTTCTGATATCATATAAATGTGCGAAGCTATCTCATCAGGAAAATAGATAAACTGGTCTTTCTTGTAATGATGAAAGGTGTGCCGCTCTGCCAATGCCTTTACCTTATGCGGACAAAGCAAATTATACAGGTTCACACTCTCGAAATACCACAATGCTGCCTCTTTGCCCATAATCACATTTTGTATAAAGGTAATCCTGCTTTATGTTAGCAAAAAATTTGAAAGATCAATTTGTTATGCAACCGCTCATCCTCTCCGAAATCTGGATTTATCCAATCAAATCGCTGGGAGGAATTCGCTTGCCTTCCGCTAAAGTCATGGAAAAAGGACTTCAGTATGACAGGCGCTGGATGCTGATTGACGAACATAACCAGTTTATGACGCAGCGGGTTCATCACCCGATGGCACTTTTTAAACAACAACTCCATCCCTCTCACCTGGAAGTTCATTTTAAAGATCGATCGTTAAAAATACCGTTCGATCATTCGCACTATGAAGAACCCATTGCATCCAAAGTCTGGGATGATGAAGTGATTGTTTATGAAATCAGTGATGTATTCAGTGCGTGGTTTTCTCTGCATCTTGGCTTTGCATGCAGGCTGGTGGTATTTCCTGAAACCAATCCACGACCGGTAGACCCAAGATATAAAGTAAATGAAGAGCACGTTGGTCTTGCAGATGCCTATCCGTTTTTAATTATTGGCCAGGCCTCGCTGGATGATTTGAACTCACGCTTAATAGAAGCTGTGCCGATGAACCGCTTTCGTCCTAATTTGGTTTTCACGGGTGGGCAGCCTTATGAAGAAGAAAGCTGGAGCGATTTTAAAGTTGGTACCAATTACTTTGTAGGTGTAAAACCCTGCAGCCGATGTGTGCTTACTACTGTCAATCAGGATACGGCCGAAAAAGGAAAAGAGCCGCTGCTTACACTCTCAAAATACAGAAAGGTGGGTAACAAAATTATTTTTGGACAGAATCTGGTTGCCGTAAACCATACCGAGATACATGAAGGTGATGAAATTACTTTTTAAAATAAACGACATGAAAGATATTAGATACAAGATGCTGGATGCTGGATACTGGATGCAAGATGCTGGATGCAGGATACAGGATGCAGGATACAGGGATGAGCAAAATAAGGGTTTCAGGTTAGCGTGTTTCTTTTTTATAATGATGATTTTTTTGGCTGCCTGTGCGTCTAAGCAAAACGACTTGCCCATTTTTGGTGAGCGTGAAGTGAGTGGCACGGATACGATTTATCATAAGATCGCACCCTTCAAGTTTGTTGATCAGGACAGTGCTACCATTACCAATGAAGTATTTAAAGATAAAATCTATGTAGCGGATTTCTTTTTCACTTCGTGCCGTACCATCTGCCCTATTATGAAAACACAAATGGTGCGCGTGTATGAGGCCACGAAAGATATGCCCGATGTATTGCTGCTCTCTCACAGCATCGACCCGGAATATGATACCGTTGCGCTTCTTCATGACTTCGCAGAGAGATTAGGTGTAGAGAGTAAACGTTGGCACTTTGTAACCGGTGTTAAAGATTCGATTTATAAAATAGCACAAACCAGCTACTTCGCTACCGCGATGGAAGACAAAGCAGAACCCGATGGATTTATTCACAGCGGTGCCTTTCTGTTGATCGATAAGAAAGGACGAATACGTGGCAAGTACGATGGCACCAAGCCGGAAGACGTTGATCGACTGGTGGAAGATATTAAGAGACTACGTGCTGAACATGTTTAGTTCAACAGGCAGTAGGCGAACGGCAGTAGGCAACGCTTGCACTTACATTATCATTTTACTTTGCCTATTGTCTATTGCCTCTTGTCAATTATTGTTCTCCTGTTCTTCAAAAGATCCCAAGTTTCAGCAATACTATGTGCAGGGCGAGCAACTCTATATTAAAAACTGCAGCAATTGTCATCAGAAAGATGGAAAGGGTTTAGGCTTACTTTATCCTCCGCTCAATCAGTCTGATTATATGGACAGGAATTTTAATGAAGTGCTTTGCCTGATGAAGCATGGTAAAGAAGGTGAGCTGATCGTGAACGGAAAGAAATTTAATAAACCCATGCCGGGTATCCCCACACTTACTGATCTGGAAATAGCAGAGATTGCTACTTACATCTACAATACCTGGGATCGCCAGCATGGTTTGATTGATGTGAAAGAAACAGCTGTTGTTATTAATAATTGCAAGTAAGCAGTAGTGGCTTAGCTATATCTATAAGTACACGCAATAAGGAGAAGCGATGCCCCAGCTACTTTATAAATTTCATCGCTTATTGCACGCTATACAGAAAGCACTCTATAGAATGGTGTAGTCACGCTAGAAAAAAAATCCAAGCCATCAAAAACGTCCAGCGTTTTTGATGGCTTGGATTGAGAGAGCCTCGGCTTCTATTGACTATTCCTCGCGGTGAAAATTTCTGTCGTTGAAGTATTTCTTGTGAATATCGGTGTACTTCTTCTTGTCGGCTTCTTTGATCTTCTTTCCATTGATTGAAATCTCACCGGAAGGGTTAAACACAATTTGATCCAATGCTTCGCCTGATTTGATATAACCATCTTTCACCAGCAGTTCTTTTAACTCACTCTCGAACTGCTTCATGTTCTTCTCCATTTTCCGCACATGATCTTCATTGAAGCGTACTTGCCCTTCAGCTATGCGGGCTTGCTCTTCATTTATTCGCGTCATCCTCTCAGCTTCTTTCATTTGTTGTGTGGCCGCATGCATCTGTTCTTCCATCAATGGAGCCATGGGTACTAAATGTGCCATATCACGTTTCATATTCTGCCATGAGCGGGCTTCCATTTGTTCTGCCCATTGCTTATCAAAGTCACTCATCTTCTTTTGTGTGTCTGCCATCATCTTGTCCATCTCCTTCTGGTTTTTGGCATAGAAGTCACCAAACTGCGCTTTGAATTCTTCTTTGAATTTTTCCTGGAAAGCACGCATCTGCTCTTCATTAAAAGAGTTGAAACCATGAGGGAAGGTATCCAATGTGAAATTCATCAGAGGCTCCTGTGCAAACATTGCATCAAACTCAGGTACCTGAGCTATCTCAGCAATATCGAAATCAAAATCAGGCACAGGTGCTATCTCTGATATTTCGAAATCAAAGTCAGGAGGTGCAGGTGGTTCTGGCATCTCATCTCCATCATAGGATTCCATAACTTCTTCATGCGGCTTACCGTTTTCATCATAGGTAATTACCGTTGTGCGCGAATAGGTGATCACCTTCGGCTTCTTCGTGGTATCGGCTACGGCTTCTCTTTTTACAGAGTCTTGCTCCGTCGCATTTGTTTCTTCATTAGGGTTAATGGATAGCCAGGAGGCAAACACAAGACCAAGCACCACTAGCACCAAGGGAATAAATTTCTCCTTCCCATTTTGATTTTTAGTTGAATGTTCCATGATTCTTTTAATACGGTTTAACAATTGATTTTTATTTCCCGTCAGTGCCAGCGCCAGCCTTCCGGTTTGTTCACGTGATGTCTCTAATTCAAAAAGTGTTTTTGCATATAGCTGCGGACTATATCCTTCGCTCAATACGATATCATCGCAGCAGTTCTCGCGCTCATTGCGTATCCATGCCGATATTATCCACACAAAAGGGTTGAAGAATAAAATGGTCTCGCCCAATGACTGTATAAAATTGATGAGGTAATCATGACGTTTGATGTGTGCCAGTTCATGCACCAGGATAACTTCTACCTGCTGCATACTTAATCCGCTCAGCAATCCCACCGGCATTAATATTATCGGCTTCAGATAACCGGCTACGAGAGGAGTATGCACCGCCATGGATTCACATAGCTCAACAATACCTTTTAGCTTCAATTGAGCTGACAGGCGCAGCAGCATCTCATTCCATTCCTGCTCAACAGGTATCGCGCGATAGCGTAAATAGTTTAAGTAAGTAATACCTGCTACAAAGCGTAGAGAGAAAACCAATACACCGATAGCCCAGCCCATCACAATCCATGATTGATGGAGGTATAAAAAATCAAGAACAAATTTCAGGTAGTCAGCAGAAGCAGGTTGTTCTGTTACATTGCTTTGCGCGAATAAACCAGAGAACATGAGTGAAGAACTACTTTCTACCTGTGGTGTATAGATAACGAAGAAGGTAATCACCACGGAAGTGAATAACGAGAACAAGGCTCCGGTAGCAACAAGATATTTAAAGTTTGAACTTCGTGAATGAGACAAGCGCAGTGCTGTCCACGTGATTAACGTGATGAGCAGACCCTGCCACAACGAATGGAGCAACGTCATGCTTAGTGCAGATGTCCAGGATACATTAAATGCATTCATTTTTCACCTCCTTCTAATTGATCGAGATAGTTTCTGATTTCTTTTAACTCCTGCTTGCTCGGCTTTCCATTTCCCAGCACACTCATCACCAGCTGTGAAGCCGATCCCTGAAACACCGTATGAATCATTTTATCCAGCAACTGTGTCTTTGTGTTTTCAGGAGAAGTCACTGCTTTATAGAGATGCAGTTTGCCGTTCTTTTGGCGTGTGAGTAATCCTTTTTCATGCATGATCTGCATCATTTTCAGAATAGTGGTGTAGCCGTTTACGCTTTCGCCGCCCAGTTCTTCATGAACCTCTTTTACACTCACCTCGCTTTTTTTCCAAAGAATCTGGAGTATCTCCATCTCCTTGTCGGTAGGTTTTACAGTTTGCGCTTTCATCAATTACGAATCATTTCGTATCAAATTAACTACATCCAATTCAGATGCACAAGAATTAATACGAATATTTTCGTAGATGGGTTTAAAAGAAGCAGTTTTTCTTTGTTAGTCATTTTACTTTATTTTTAAGCACCCTTTGCCTGCATCCATGAATCGCCCATCCAATTCTTTTTCTCTTAGCATGTTAACCCACTATGGGCAATCCGCTTTCTATTGCGATAGTTATCCATCAAAACCGGGTTTAGCCTAAATGAAACGCCCCAACTATCGCAAGGGACTTATTACCATTATAGGCCTTGTTGCCATTTATTCTTTTTTGATTTACACCTTATTGAAGTTTGAGTCGAATGCGCCCGGCAGCAGAATCAATAATGTGCGTGATGCGGTTTGGTACCTGTTGGAAACGCTCACCACAGTGGGCTATGGAGATAAGACACCCGTAACGGACGGTGGTATCGGTATCGGGTTTATTTTCCTTTTATCAAGCTTAGGGGTTTATGGTTTTATCATCGGACAGTTCGCTAATTTTATGAGTACTTTGAAAGAGCAAAGAGATTTAGGCCTCAACGGCACACGCTTCAAAAATCATGTGGTCATGATTGGCTGGAATGATTTTGGAAAATCAGTAATCAGTCACCTGATAGGCGCTGGCCGCCAGGTAGCGGTGATTACCAAAGATCGCCCTACCATTGATATCATCCGCGAGTTCTATACACCCGACCAGGTGTACACGCTGTTCTCTGATTATCATAATTTCGATTTGTTAGAAAAGGCGAATCTGAGCCAGGCCTCTATTGTATTCATCAATCTGAATGATGACACCGAGAAACTGGTGTACGTCATTAACATGAAGAAACATTTCGAGAAGTTAAACTATGTAGTAACGCTGGAGAACGGTAACCTGAAGAATACCTTTCACAGCGCGGGTGTTACCTATGCCATTTCTAAAAACGAAATCTCATCCAAGCTATTAGCCAGCTACATCTACGAACCCGATGTGGCGCTTTTCAGCGAAGAGATCATTGCCTACGCGCACGAGCAGGACGAATATGATATGAAGCAGTTTCGCATTGCACATGGCAACCCGCTCAGCGGCATGTATTATGACAAAGCATTCTACGACCTGAAGAAGCAATGCAACGTAGTATTGATTGGTCTTGTGAAAACAGAAAACGGTGAGCGCAAGCTGTATAAAAACCCGGAGGCGGCCATGCGCATTGAAGACAACGACTACCTGGTCATGCTGATGGATGGCAGCGGGCTGGACCGGTTAAAGAAATTATTCCACATTGAAGAAGGTGTATAAATGATCTGGGTAAAACGAATTATCAACCTGCTGCTGGCAGTCATGTTTTTTGCTTTTGCGGGGCTTCAGTTTAATGATCCCGACCCGCTTTTGTGGATTGCGATCTATTCAGCTATGGCCGTGCTGTGTGCATTGGCTGCTTTCGATAAATATTATTTCAAAGTAATGCTGGTACTTGCTGCCGGATATCTCATCTACATGGTGATTCTCTATCCGGGTTTAGTGGACTGGCTGCGCTCTTCCGATCGTTCTTTGTTGTTTGATGATATCGCCAAGATGCAATATCCATTCATTGAAGAAAGCCGTGAGTTTTTAGGATTGATGATCTGCGAAGTAGTGCTGGTAGTTTATATTCTTATCGCAAGGAAGAAATAATTATTTAGAGTGGTTATTTTTCTGCCATTCCATAAACTCCTTGTGAGCATTCTCGTTCGGAATTAGATTCTGGATATTAATTCTTGATATAGAAGTACGATGTGGAACATAGTCTATCAATACATTTGGTCCAATTTCCGTATTCATGTATATTTCAAAACTAACATCCTGCTCTCCATACAGAATTCCACCAGGTGTTTGGTACGAATAAGACAACGTGTAATAACCCTTTGATTTTCTATAATATTGAGAACGATCTACTATGAGACCGTCAGTAATAATAGAACTGTCATCCAATAAATTAGTTCGCCTGAAGCGATAACTTCCTGCATTCGCCAGTTGCAATAACACCATTGCGATTACCACCAAAGTGATTCCTTTAAACTCCCCAAGTATTTCATTGATTACTTTTGCAACACAAAACCCTGTAAGAACTGCAGCCAGGAAAAGTAGAGAGGTGAATGCCGCATCATAAAACTCAATAGGTAATAGCAAGAAGGTGAAAATACTGACAACAGAAAGAGAAAACCATAAGAAGACCCTATACTCCTGCTCCATTACTTTCTCCGCATCGAGCAACCTACTGCCCGTACGCTAGCTACCTCAATAGACTGACCTGCCAATAGTTTATCAATTGCTTTGCGCAGATAGGTTTCTTTTACGGCAGCACTGACCTGTGCATTGTCATCAATGGCACCGCTGTAGGCAATGCTATACTTTCCTCCATCGTTCCTGAGCAGAAAGGCCTCCGGGCTTTTTTTGGCATTCAGGCAATCCATAGCTGTCTGGTCTTTATCGGCCAGGTAAGGCACGGGCATACCCCAGCCGTTATACAAGGTTCTCATTTTATCGGCCGATTCATTTGCTTCGATATAGGAATTGATCAGCAGAAACTGAATCTTTCCTTTATAGGTATCTACCAACGCTTTGATGCGTGCAGTGTAATACCCATCGTACGCACAATCATTGCCTGTAAAGATCACCACTATTGCAGAACAGGATTGATAGCTTTCGAGCGATACCGCACTGTTATCGGCCACATTCACCAATGTAAAGTTCTGCACCGGCTGCTGGGCAAAAAGGCTCACTGCCAGTATAGAAAAGAAAAAAATCAACGTCTTCATGCTTCGCTAAAGTAAGTATAAACCAACACATAATCCATCTGCACCGTGTAGCTCAACACCACATTATGGGTAGCTTCCCCTGATTTAATGGTGCCTTGAAGTTCGCCTTGCTGGTGAATCTCAAAAGGTGCAATATTCAGCTGGTTTTCGAAATGTAATCCCCGTTTGCCGTAAATCTTATACATCGTTTCTTTGGCGCACCAATAGATACAATGTTTAACAATATCCGTACCGGCATCTGCCAATTCGGTGGGCGACAGCACGCGCGAAGCCACTTTTAATAATTTGTCCTTTGGCTGCTCTACATCAATACCCACGGAGGTGTAGGGATGAATCTGGGCCGCCACATAAGGAAAAGAATGAGAAAGTGAAATCTGGTGCGCATGCTCTTTCAAAAAAGGTTTACCGTATTCGTCTTTGCGCAAGCCGAAATACTCCAACCCCATTTCTTCAGCGAGTGTTTTTATTAACGCCCTTCCTGCCAGCCATTCCAGTCTTTTTTGTTTGCTGATGATTTCTTCCGGGCAAGAGGCCATCGCTTTATAGGCCAGCTCCTCTTCCGACTCACGCACCACCCACAGCGCCCACGCGCTTTCCACTCCTACTTCATTCATTTTCACCAGGGGCATGGCCGATTCTCTTTAGATGTACAAAGTTTGCTATTTTTTCTGATATGGTAAGATTAGAAAATGAAAGGGTAAATCAGACGGAGATTCTACTATTCCATGGAGTGCGATTTATTTCTTCAAGCCTGGGCAGGAATGGTGGCTCTTTTACTCGCTCTGAACGAGAAGGCTCCTCTTTGGATCTTCAATGTCAAACTTAATAAAGCAACTATTATCAGGTCCTCTTTCTAAAATTGCCTTCAACAGTTCCTGATTTTTTGTTGTGACCGGGATAATGTCCATACTTTCAAATCGCTTCCCGTTCACTTCATAATGATAGAAAACCTTGTAGCTATCAACGAATATTTTTGTTCCATTCCATTTACTCTGTGTTATCCTGTCTGCTTTTTGCACCTCAATGATTTGCCCTTGTGTCTGTCCTTTGAGCACCTCCTCTTCATCTGTTCTGAACCGATCCCGGATATTACTGAAGTAATAATAGATGATCACTCCTGCAAAAAGAAAAAGGATAGTCAGAAATAGCGATTTCAAATCCCATGAGTCATATACTTCTCTGATTCTTTTGTTCATTTATCTTTTAATGTATGTGGTGCGTAACAACTCCGAACTAAGGTAAAACGGATTTTAAATACCATGTCATGTTACAGCTCATTTTATTAAGTAATGTGCGGATAAGATAATCCCATAAATCCAGAAGTTATAAAGTATCGTGTATGCAAGTCCATAAGCCACACTTGCCATTAAGTTATCACGACATCTGTTTGAATTCTTGAAAACAAGCCTTAAGGCCCGGAAGAAAATCCAATAAAGCATCGCTATAAAAACAATTACTCCTGACCACAGGAAAGCCCCGAATACCCAGAGGAATAAGGCAATCAAAATTGTTGCAAAGATCCAGAGAAAGATACTTAGAATGATTCCTTCAAATCCCTCCCCTATCATAGCAAAATCACCTACTATTCCAGCATCAGCAAGATTGGGGATTTTTGCAGGTTTTAGCTTATCAGTAATCTTACCAAGGTCATCCTTTAGTTTTATGCCTTTGTAAAGCCCTATTGTTAAGAAGAGGAAAAATGCGAGCGATAAAAAACTTGTTGATAAGACCGAGTTTGCGAAGATGGTTCTATGTTGGCCTAATCCAAAAAGCCAAATGCTCACAATTGTCAATGTGGCAACGATCAATGTTACTGTAAAAGTCGTCCTGCCCGTAATGAGTTTCTTCTTTGTCGGCCTTGTATCCTCTTGCTGTCTCACTTATGTCTGTTGACGTTTACTTTTAATAAGCAATATATAGCTCTGAAGAGATTAAAGTAATCCTGTCACCGCTTCATTAGGAGTATCCTGTTTGTAGGTTTTGCAAAATGTCTATTCTATTCGCTCTGTAGGAGCGTCCGCATCATCGTGTAGGCAGGAAACTCCTACAGAGTTAGACTCTCATTCCATAAACTATTTTCTATAAACAGGAGATACCTGCCGGAGCCAATTAATTATACAGTGCCTAATTGCATGATAGCCATAAATCTAATTTGATTGTGCATACGGATTACTTGTCCAGAAATATCCTTCAAATATATTTTCCAGTTGCTTTCTTAGTACCACTTCGTTTAGAGGTTCTTTGTCTTGCAAAAAGGATTTTCTGAAAAACGCAATATTATTGTCTTTGGAATCAATGATGGCAACATAAACTGTCGACTGAGCTTTTATAGGCGAGCCGTAAACCATTCCCAGTGTTAATATACCCAGTCCAACTCCCTTGGCTACCTGCTTACCATAATTGCCTTTTACTCTTGTAAATCCTGTCGTTACTGTAATCAACCCAAATCTGTTTTGAGATGTCTCCAATAGAGAATCAAGTGTTCTCGGTATTTTAAGGTTAGCGATACTTTTTCGAAGGTCGGCAGTTTTACATAAATACTCGATCTCTTTTTCAATCTTTTGCTTTGTCAGCAAGTCGTACACAAATATGTCGCCAGTCAGTCGGATGTTATTTTCAAATGTATCAAGAACTCCTGAAAATAGTGTTTTTGATTTATATGAAAGGGTGTCATTATATTTTCCCTGGTTTCCTCTTTCAATAAGAGAGATGTAAGATAATGTCTCAAACTTTTGAAGGTTTGTTATCTCATATGGTTTTACAGTTGATGTTAATAGTTTCGTTGTTGAGCACGAAGTCAGAATTAAGACACCTAATAGTAAGGTGAATTGCCTAATTTTTATCATACTTGTCTAAGGGTGCGTTCCAGCGTTTGTTGTAATTCTTATTGGTTACAGTTAAAATACCACCTTGGAAATCCATAGTATCCATAACAATTTTCCTCGTCCTTTTTCATAGTCCAATAAATTGGTCTTTTCCCTGGTTTAAACATAAGCACTCCATCATCCTTCCGATATCTCAACAAATCAATAATGTAAGTCTTATCATTGTCTCTGATGGTTATATATTGCTCGTGTCTGATCGTATCAATAATTGTCACCGAGTTATCCGCGAGTACGGGTTTTATTCCTTGTTCATAATAACCATACAAATCTGTGAGCCGATATATTTCATTTCTGTCTCCCCGGTGCTTCATCTTAAATAACTTCATCAACGTATCGTAGCCCTCTTCATTTTCATACTTGAACATTAACTGTGTGCGATCCAATAGTTCTATAGCCACGGGAAAATCAATAATAATATTCGTTTCAATTTTTGCATTTAGTGATTCAACTAAAAAAGCATCTATTTCACAGAATGAACACGTGTCGGAGGTAATTCCTCTTTTCTCAAACGAGTTCACCTCAACACCAGAAGGGCTTTCAATTGTTCGTTTTGAAGAACAACTTATAACTGAAATACAAATGAGTCCTAAAAATATCTTATGCATAGTCTGTCACTAATTGCCCCTATTAGCGAATATATGCCATCAAATGGCATATAACAACACATAGGCTCAGTCTCACCGGATCCATATTATTGTGTCCAGAAGAACCTCTCGATTATTTATTAAAGAGTCAACAGCAATTTTCCTGGTGCTGCTGAATCTCAGATTATGCTCGTTACTGATTCTTAGTACCTCATTAATCAATAGCGAATCATTATTCTGAAGAAAATCATCTAATATTCTGTTTGCCAATTTCATATATGCTTGATCTAACAACCGCTCATTATACACATAGTGTCCTGGATACAAAAATTTCTCTCCTCTAAGGTATTGTATATACGTAACCTTATAATTCCCATACTCAATGGTTCTTTCGTACGATGGGTTGAGAGCTATGATTGTCGCTACTCCAACCAGAAGTATTATTAAAGGGAGTAACACTATTTTTCCTCTTTTGATTTTCATTCATTTCAGAAATCGTCCTCTCACAAAATACACTACACAACCAGCTAAACAAATGTCGTTTGGGTCTTAATATAAACGACATTCGTTATATCCCTTTACATTGTGTACAACTCATCCACCTCATCCATACCCCTTACCCTCATGCATCTATTCCCGAGGACGCCGCAGATCTTCACAGATTCAAATTCAGCTTCCGTGAAAATATGTGTTATCTGAAGTTATAACAAAACCTGCTATTCCGTGTTACTTCATACAAGCTAATTCTATCTTACTATGTTGCTGAGAAATAAAATTATCATCGTGTCTGCATGTGCACTTTTTTGCTTTGCGGCAGGTACCGCCAGCGGGCTCGTTACCATTGCAGAAATCAAGACCTGGTATGTGCACATTCAAAAGCCCGCATGGAACCCGCCCAACTGGCTCTTCGCACCGGTATGGAGTACCTTGTACGTGCTGATGGGTATAGCACTCGGGCTGGTCATCATTCAGAACAAGGGCAACAAGCGAATGGCTATTACTTTTTTCGTCATACAGTTTCTGTTAAACATGGCGTGGTCGTTTATCTTTTTCAAGATGCATCACATTGGTCTGGCTTTGGCCGAAATACTGGCTATGTGGGTCATGATACTGATCACGATTGTCACCTTCAGTAAAATAAATAAGACGGCCGCGTGGTTACTGGTGCCTTATATCTCGTGGGTAAGTTTCGCCTCGCTGCTTACGTTTACGATCTGGAAGCTGAACTAGCTTATTCACAAGGAACTGCTCACCTTATTATCCTCGTAAAATTTCTTCACATCATTGGCTTATCTGGTTTAAGCAACTCACCTTTGCACTTATTTTTTAAACTTTATTGATAGAGCGTTAGCTCATTTTTCAAGGGAGTGAAGATTTCACTTAATCTATCTTAGGGTTCATGTCCAAAGTTCGGGTAAACAAGCTACATACATTAACCGGTCATCGCGACTGTGTGTACACGCTTGAGCATGCGGCCGAGCCTCACCTTTTCTTTTCAGGAGGGGGCGATGGTATGGTGGTGCTATGGGATATGAAAAAACCTGCAGAGGGTGAACTCATTGCCAAGCTGCCCAACTCCATTTATGCTATTCACCATTTACAGGAACAAAACCTGCTGGTGGCAGGGCATAATTATGACGGCATACACCTGCTCGACTGGCGCGAGAAGAAAGAGATTGCCTCGCTGCAAATGACTACTTCTTTTATTTTCGACATCAAATCGCATGGCAATGACTTACTCATCGCTACCGGTGATGGTATGCTTACCGTTGTCGACCGCGAAAAGTGGGTGGTCAGAAAGAAACTGCTGGGTTCCGAGCGCAGTGCGCGGACCATAGCCGTCAACCCTGTGGCGGGAGAAGTAGCGGTAGGTTATAGCGACAACTTCATCCGCGTGTTCGACCTGGAGTCGTATCAGCTGAAGAAGGAATGGCAGGCGCATACCAATTCGGTCTTCACCCTTACCTACGATCAGGAGTACAAATTGCTCTTCAGCGGCTCGCGCGATGCCCGGCTGAAGGTATGGGAAACCGGCACTTATAACCTGCACGAGGAGATAGCCGCCCACCTGTTTGCCATCAATCACATTGAATTTAGTCCGGATGGGAAACATTTCGTAACTTGTAGCATGGATAAGTCCGTTAAAGTGTGGGACACCAGCGCATTACAACTGCTCAAGGTAATTGACAAGGCCAGGCATGCAGGGCATGGAACATCGGTCAATAAATTGCTTTGGTCTTCGTTTAATAACGAGTTGGCAAGTGCCAGTGATGACCGCACCATTTCGTTATGGCACCTTATTTTTTAAACTTATAGTTTCATTTTTTAAACTTAAAACACAGTATGAAAGTCACACCACTTGAAATCCGGCAGAAGACGTTCGAACGGACGCTGCGTGGATACGATAAGGATGAAGTCAATGCCTTTTTATTATCTCTTTCGCAGGAATGGGAACGCACCGTGGATGATTACAAAGAGATGCGCATAAAACTGGAAGCAGCTGAACGCGAAGTATCGAAGCTGCGCGAGGTAGAGAATTCGTTGTATAAGACACTGAAGACAGCCGAAGATACAGGTGCCAATGTAATTGGTCAGGCTAATAAATCTGCAGAGCTTGTGGTACGCGAAGCGCAACTAAAATCGGAAGCATTGCTGAACGAATCGAAAGCAAAAGCAAAGAACACGATGGAAGAAGCCGATGCTGCTTCGCGCCAGATGCTGATGGATATGGAAGACCGCCTGAAAGCACAAGCAGAGCAATATAAAATGTTTGAACTACATCGCGAGAACCTGCTGGCCGACCTAAAACGCCTGGCAGCTGAAACCATTGATCGCGTAGAGCGTGCCAGCAAAGTCAATAAATCATTTGATGTAGAGC